>Ga0255752_10004477_pt1 | contig 14002 bp, 8 predicted proteins | sample 011ome_25_FD_179952 | JGI IMG/M metagenome (GOLD analysis project Ga0255752, IMG submission 179952) | Coastal salt marsh microbial communities from the Groves Creek Marsh, Skidaway Island, Georgia - 011512CT metaG (version 2) | ecosystem: Environmental > Aquatic > Marine > Intertidal zone > Salt...
ATCCACACTTACAGAGAGCGAAAGTTTATTGTTAAGGTAATAACCTAATCTTAAGTTGTATTGAGGGATAGTGAGTAAAGCGGGATTGAAATATACTTTTGGGTCAAACTTTGTTTGTCTGTCTTTCGCTACAGCTTCTTTTATGGTAAAATCATATCCATTTCCCCAATATCTGATGTCGCTCAAACTGTAGGTTGAGCGGTTGTACCCCCAAGAAAAGAAAGCTTTTCCTTTTCGTTTTACGAAGATGTCTTTATGGTTTAGGTTGTGCAATCTGGCCTCTTCTTTTGCGGCAGAGTCACTTTCTTGAGTGCTCCCTGAAAATGAAAGGAGGAACAAGAAGGAGAGGAAGGAGAGTCGATGTATCATGGTGTATTGATTTTTACAACCTCAGTAGGTTTTATATTGTTGTTTCTCCAATTTATTTGTTCGATCACGTTGGCAGACAACAAATCAAAAGCGATAGCAGAAGGTGTTCCGTCTTGAGTAGCAACAGGTGTTCCCGCATCTCCAGCTTCTCTTATGCTTTGAACCAATGGTATTTCTCCTAAAAGTTTTACATCTATTTGTTCGCACAAATCTTTTACACCGTCCTTACCAAAAATATAATACTTGTTATTTGGCAGTTCTTCGGGAGTAAAGTAAGCCATGTTTTCTACAACACCTAGAACAGGTACATTGATATTTGGCATCTTAAACATGTGAATTCCTTTCTTTACGTCAGCCAAGGCAATGGCTTGCGGAGTGCTCACAATAACGGCTCCTGTAATAGGAACTAACTGAACCAAAGTTAGGTGAACATCTCCAGTTCCTGGAGGCAAATCAATGAGCATGTAATCCAATTCTCCCCAATAGGTGTCGATAAACATTTGCCGGATGGCTTTACTCGCCATTGCACCTCTCCAAACGATTGCTTGATTTAGATCTGCAAAAAAACCAATCGACATAACTTTTACACCGTGAGTTTCAACTGGCGAAATGTAACTTTTTCCGTCTACCTCAGTCATTGTGGGTTTGTCGTAAGCGCAGTCCATCATCAGTGGCATAGAAGGACCGTATATATCTGCATCGATAAGACCTACTTTGTATCCTTTTTTTGCCAAACTTATCGCAATGTTGGCTGTCACGGTAGATTTTCCTACACCTCCTTTTCCTGACGCAACAGCCACAATGTTCTTTACTCCGGGCAGAATTTTACGCAGGTTAGGGTCTGTTTCTTCTGATCCTATTCCTGAAATCTCTATTTCTGTTTCTATTTCCTTGCTTATGAATCGTTCAAGATTAAAAATACAAGCTTGCTCCATTCGTTTTTTCGAGTGAAGTGCAGGGTTACTAATTCTTAATTTGAAAGAAATATTCATCCCTTCAATTTTTATATCTGAGACAAGTCCAAGTGAAACAATGTCTTTTTTTAAATCTGGTTCAACCACATTTTTTAATGAGTCTAAAACTTGTTCGGGAGTAATGTTCATTTTGGTTTTATTTATTTCTTTTGGGCAAAAAAATTTTACCTTTGAGAGTACAAAATTAATAAACCTCACGTTTATTATTGCAAAAAAAAGAAATTAACCTCTATTATGCCACAAACATCAAATAAAAAGCCTGTAAAGGTAGGGATCTCCATTGGAGATATTAATGGAATTGGTCCAGAAGTGATTTTGAAGACTTTTTCGGACATTCGAATCTTAGATTTTGCAACACCTGTCATATACAGTTCTGCTAGTTTGCTATCGACTCATCGAAAATCATTAGATCTTCCTGCGATGACTCATACAAATTTGGAAGAAGGAATGGAGCCTAAATCCAAAACATTGTACATTAAGAAATGCTGGGAAAAAGATCCTGTTTTGCATATTGGAAAAGAAACACCAGAAGGTGGTGAGTACGCCATAAAATCTCTCAAAGCGGCAACTGATGATTTGGCAGCCTCCAAAATAGATGTATTGGTAACAGCTCCTATCAACAAGCACAATGTGCAAAGTTCTGAATTTAAGTTTCCTGGTCATACGGAGTTTTTGGCGAAGTTATCAAACGTTGATAACGCCTTAATGCTAATGGTAGCAGATCAATTGAGAGTTGCGGTTGTTTCGGGTCATATTCCCTTGAAAGAGGTTGCCCAGAACCTTACCAAAGAAAAAATTGTAGAATCTATAATTCAATTAAATGAAAGTTTAACAAAGGATTTTGGGATTACGAGACCAAAAATTGCGGTGCTTGGATTGAACCCTCATGCGGGAGACAATGGAGTAATAGGAGACGAAGAGAAAGAGATAATTATTCCCGCAATTAAAGATGCAAAAGTAAAAGGAATATTAGCTTTTGGTCCATACTCGGCAGATGGATTTTTTGGTAGTTCCGTGTACACACATTACGATGGAATTTTGGCGATGTACCATGATCAAGGTCTAATACCTTTTAAAAGTTTGTCGTTTGGGAATGGGGTAAATTACACGGCTGGATTACCCATAGTACGAACTTCTCCAGACCACGGAACTGGATTCGATATTGCGGGTAAAAATGAAGCGTCAGAATCTTCCTTTAGAAATGCAATGTACCTAGCTCTTGATATTTACAGAAAACGAGAAGAATATAAAGAGCTAACTACTAATCCTCTTCAAAAGCAAAAATAAAAGGCACTTTCTGGACTCAACTTACGTTGATAATACAAATACTATTCATGTCAAACCTAGATACTTTTTTATGAAAAACTTATTTATCACTTTTATCACTTTTTTACTGTTTTCGTCTTGTGGCGGAAACGAGGCTGAGCTCACTGCTCAATTGGAATCATTGAAACAAGAAAATGCAGAGTTAAAAATTGAAACGGAACTGCTGGACGAAAAAGAGGCATTGCTCTCGGAATACTCTCAATTCATCATGGATATTCAAAACAACTTGAACTCCATCCGAGATAAGGAAAATACCGTATTGATTCCTCAGTCTAGAGAAGGGATTCAGCAATCGGCAGAGTCTATCAAGTCGGATTTACAACAATTGGGAGCATTACTTGCCGAAAATAAAAGAAAGATTGCCTCGATGAATTCGAAGTTAAAAAACTCTAACGGACAATTAAATGGACTGGAAGAGGTGATCAGAAACCTGACGAAACAAGCTGAGGAAAGAGAGGTGAAAATATTAGGCATGAAAAGTGAACTTAGTGATATGGGAGTGGCTTTTGATGAATTAATGGCGGCTTACGAAAATAACTTAGCCGTAATTGCTAACAAGAACGAAAGAATTGAAGAACAAGAAATAGCGCTACACACTGCTTATTATGCCTACGGATCAAAATCTGAATTGAAGGAGAATATGGTTATCACTTCGGAAGGTGGAGTAATTGGTTTAGGTAAAACGAAAAAATTGAGGGATGACTTCAATAAAAAGTATTTTACCGAGATTAATACCAAAGAAGTGAAAGAAATTGTGTTGGGAGTAAGTAAAGCCGAGATAATAACAACTCACCCTGCCGGATCTTATGAGCTAGTTGAGAATGAAAAGGTAGAAAAAATAAAAATCCTCAATCCCGATAAGTTCTGGAGTGTAAGTAAGTATCTTGTGATTATAACGAAGTAATCGTTACAATCTGTGTCCTACTACGCAGGTAGTTTTTTCTATTTTAACCGTACCTTCTAGGTTAAAATATTCAAAAAGTATGACATACCTTCCTACACGGGCTTTTGTATTGTCTTCCGTGACTCCGTCCCAAGTAAAACTTCCTGTTTTTGCAAGTAGTTGGTTTTGAATCAGTGTTTTAGTGAGTCTCCCTTGCGAGTCATAAATTGTTATGTTTCCTACATATCCTACCTCTGGCATAGTATAGTTTAAGGTAAGAAGGTCTTCAAATCCATCATTATCTGGAGAGAATATTTCTGGCGAGATAGACAAAATATTGAAAGTTTCACTTCGCTTAGTAAATTGAGAGTTCTTAACCCCAGGAGTCGCGAATCCTACTTCTTCTGCAGCGGAATGCCAATTAGACGATTCTTGTGTCGGGAGTTGAAAATTTACTCGCTCCAATGAGACTCCTTCTACATCACGTAGCAAAGCAAAATGGAATTCTTCGGAATACGAGAATTTGTCAGATTCTGAGCCAGAAGGTAATAAAAGGTGCACAGTCCCTTCTTCGTTTGGGTAACTTGGCAGTGATTCTATTTCGATGAAATGGTCGGAAGAATGAGTCTTGTATCGGTTGGTCACGACTGAGTAGTCTTTGGTAATCACCACATATTCTTTTGGTTTTATTACATAATGTATTGGGATGGAAATCAAATTTCCGGCCATTCCATTTTCTTCATTGCCTAATTGCCAGTTTTTCAGGTCTAAAAACAACTCCGAATTATTGTACAACTCAACAAAATCATCCTCGCCCGAATAAGGGTTAAATAATAGCTCATTGATCACAATAGCTCCATTTGTATTGGCGTGGGCCAAGACAAACTCAGTTTCTGTTTTGGCAATATTTCCCTCACAATCTCTCAGCGAATCTAGCGATAGCTTGTATAGTCTTCCTGTATCGAGAGAAGGAGAAATGACCAACTCCAATTCGGAAGAGAATAAGTTAGTGGCCATGAGAGAGACAATCGTTAGCCCTCCTGATAATTGAATATTCCGAAGAAAGAGAGAAGTATCAATTGTTTTGCTGAATTGGATCAAAACTCGAGTATTGGAACTTGCAATACAAGAAACGATGCGCGGAAATGAAGAATCTCTTGTTGTATCCCAAATGGAATTAATACTTCCAGGAGTTCCTCCCGATGGATTTTGGGAAGCTGTCCAGTTTGATTGGTTGAAACATTTAGCCCTTGAATTGATTTGTTCCAAAGAGAATCCTCCTTCTTTTTTTACTTCATCTTGATAGAATTTATCGGAATATTCTACCGCATCTATCACAGTTCCATTGTTATTAATCAGAGTTAGAGTTTCTCCCAAATTATTGAGTCCAGGGAAGGAAGAAAGACCTATTTTGTTGGCGTAGCTAGAGAAATCGGACAACGAGGAGTTCGATACTAATAAAAGAAATGAATCGGGAGCAAGAATATAGTTTCCGAGTGTTGCCGTGGAAGAACCGTCTGATAGCGTCCAATTATCTAGGTTGTAATACTTATTGGTTGGATTATAGAGTTCTACAAACTCTCCATCTGGTAATCCCACAATGGGTGTTGGATCTGCGAAAATTTCATTGATTACAACATCTCGATACTGGGCAGTTGCGGGTAGGAAGTAAACAAAATTTTTGTTGGTAGAAGTAAGGCTGTTTCCCGAAATATCGGTGACGTTATTCACAGAAAGAGTATTGATGGTTCCGAGAGAAAAGGAAGAAGAAAAACTAAGCGTTACTTTATTGAAATTTGTCGAATTTTGTACTGCAGTAAGTGGAGTTCCTAAACCGTTGTTGGCAGAGTAATTTGCAATTAGCTGGGAAGTAGAAGGGTCAACAGGTTCTGAAAAAACAAGTTCTAGTTGGGAATTGGAAATTACTCTTACACTATCTAGCGTGGGTTTTGTTGTGTCTACTGCAGCATTTCCTGTTACTACAAAGTCATCGAAATAAAAACGGGTAGATCGGGTTGAGGTAAAATTGCAACCTACTCCAAAAAATAAACTTTGAGGATGAGTAATATCGATTGCTGTGCCTTCTGACAGTAAGACGGAGGACGTGTCGGTAAGTACTTCCCATAAACCCGCAGTCGTTCGGGTAACTCTCACTCTCACATCCACAGTGGCTCCACCAATTGCTCCATCTCTTCCGTCAATAAGTTGAGAGGACGTAGTTCCCGTTTGGCGGTAAAGCGAAACATCATCGTTGGTGCCACCGAGTAAGACATAATATCCATTTAGGGCTCCAGAAAGATCCAAGGTATTGGAGGTTAAATATACTTTTGCAAAATTAGAAGAAGAAGTCCCAAAGGTCATTCGTACTTGAAACTCCCACGTGGCGTTATTGATAGATTGTGAATTGGTGCTGAGGTATTTGTAGCCAGAGACAGCGGGAGCATTTAGTTGTAATTCTCCCGAATTTACAGTAAAATCAAAGGTGTTTCCTACCCACGCTGGGGAAGAGGTGAAGTTTCCGTCCGAAAAATTATCTGAGAATTGGGAATAAACAGAGGACAGTTGGTGCAAAAAGAGAAGAAAAAAGAGGGAAAACCGCATACATAAAGTTGTTAGAGAATTAAATATAAGGTTTTTCAGAGAATTCCTTTTGATATGCTTGTCCTTCTTTGTAGAAACGAATTTATTTGTCCTCAGTATCAGAGCGTTTACGTAGATTCCTCACTTGATTAGAAAGTCCCGTTAAGTGGTGTAATATTCTTTTTTCAATTCGCTAAATAGTAGTATTTTTGGCACACAAACAATTATTAAATCCTGAATAAATGAATATTGCAGTAGTAGGAGCCACCGGAATGGTAGGAACTCAAATTTTGAAAGTATTGGCCGAAAATTCATTTCCGATTACAGAATTATTGCTGGTTGCCTCAGAAAAATCAGTAGGCAAAGAACTTGAGTTTGGAGGAACCAAACATGCTATCATTTCGATGGAGGAAGCCATATCGAGAAAACCACAGATTGCTATTTTTTCTGCAGGTGGAGAACGTTCTTTGGAGTTTGCTCCTCGTTTTGCTGAGGTGGGTACCACCGTGATTGATAACTCTTCCGCTTTCCGAATGGATGCGGATAAGAAGTTAATTGTTCCAGAAATCAATGCATCAGAATTAACCAGAGAAGATAAAATTATCGCTAACCCAAATTGTAGTACCATTCAAATGGTGTTGGCTTTATCCGAAATTCAAAAGCAATATGGCATAGCGCGATTGGTCATTTCTACCTACCAATCTATTACTGGAACTGGTGTAAAAGCAGTAAAACAAATGGAAAATGAGCGCATGGACTTGAAAGGGGAAATGGCTTATCCGTATCCGATTGATAAAAACTGTTTGCCTCATGGGGGAGATTTTCAGGAAGATGGATATACTTCTGAGGAAATTAAATTAGTAAATGAAACACACAAAATTTTTGATGATTCCTCTATTCGAATAACGGCTACTGTGGTTCGAGTGCCAGTAGTTGGAGGTCATTCTGAGTCGGTGAATGTAGAGACAAAAAAGCCTTTTGAGGTGTCGGAGATTCGCAAACTAATTGCCGATACTCCTGGAGTGGTATTGCAAGATAACCCTGAAATGAATGTATACCCGATGCCCAAATATTCAGAAGGGAAAAACGAAGTATTTGTAGGTAGAATCCGAAGAGATTTTTCGGTAGAAAATGGATTGAATATGTGGGTGGTAGCCGATAATCTAAGAAAAGGAGCAGCTACCAATGCAGTGCAAATTGCGGAATATTTGGTTGAGAAGGGGCTGGTTTAATTTGGTGAAAGACTAGCGATAAAAGTTAAGCGAGTTATTTATCGTTTTTTTAGTCTGTTTTTTTTGTATTACAATATTTCAACAGGCTGACAAGTAAGTGATTGATGGATAGACTTTAAAGTTGAAAATCGAATTGCTTTTGCTTTCCAAATTTAAAACTGAAATATTAGCTGTGGTGATTCCAATTATTTCAGAAAGTTCTTTAATTTTCTTATGTGCTACAACAACCATGTAAAGCAAGCTCGTGGCGTTTATATTTATTTTACGCTTCTCAAATATAACGAACTTTTTTTTGGCCGAGTTTAGCTATTTTGAATTCAATCCATAGAATTTTCTTTCGCAAACTTCTTTTTCCTCTTTCGTTTTAGCACTTCATTGAATACAATCAATACTCCAATCATGCTACCACACAAATAAAAAGTAGGCGTCATCTGTTCGTTTTCACCAAAAATAAAGTAACTAAAAAGGATGGCATACACAATTTCTAGGTTCACAGCTAGGTTCACAGAAAATGGGCTGAGATTTTTCATTACCTCTACACTCGCAATAAATGGAAACGCTGTACACGCAATTCCCAATAAGAGCAAATAGGACAAATCTAGTCCGGAGGGGGAAAGAAGATTTTCGGGTACTTCAAAAAAGAGAAATAACCCAAAAGATACTAAGATCAATGCGAATATTAACTCAACGAATGAAATGGTAAATGCGTTGGATTGTTGAATGAGTTTTCCGTTGAAAGTAGAAAACAAAGCAGCCGTGAGAGCGGCTAAAGAACCTAGTACGATTCCACCCAATGGGTTGTGCGAGTTTTCATATTCATTGAGCCCAATAATGCTGATAATAAGTATGATAAGAATCCCGATAATGACCTCATTTGGATTTATTTGTCGTTTGTATACGATGGGTTCTATCAGTGAGGTGAAAAATGTTCCGGTAGAAAACGAAATCATAGTAATAGAAATGTTTGACACTTTTATTCCTCCAAAAAAACACAGCCAATGGATTCCTACGATGGCACCAACACCCGCAATACGCCAAAATAATTTGGGTGATAGAAGTATTTTTTTGCGAGCAAAAAGCATAAATACAAAAAGACTTATCACCACAATGAGCAGTCGCCACCAAACCAAAGAAACAGAATCAAAGGAAATAAGTTTCCCAAATATGGCAGTGAAGCCCCAGCAAAACACACAGAGATGCAGAAGGGCAAAGGCTTGGTTTCTTGTCATGTCGCAAAGATAGTACAATTGTTGTGTAGGTAGTTCTCCCAAAGACAAAATCCGCTTTGTTTTTCTCATCACTCTCTTTTTTAGTCTATTTGTGGAATCCAATAGATGTGATTTTTGTTACACTCTTTTTGCCAAAAGATATTTCAAAGCTTTCAATCAGCAGGGGTTTGGTCATTTTGCCTATTCAAAATCTCGAGTATAATTCCTTTTCGCGTTGTTTCTTCGAGTGAAATATGTGGGTCGGCAAGTTCCTAAGCGTCTTCCGCTTAAATAAAACAGTCAATCAAATCCAATCTTCTAAAAAATCAGATATATTTGAAGTATGAACTTCATTTATCCACAATTCTTATGGGCATTATTGGCAATTGCAGTGCCAATTATTATTCATTTATTCAATTTTAGAAAGTTCAAAAAGGTTTATTTTTCTGACGTTCGGTTGCTAAGGCAGGTCGAATTAGAAACCTCCAAAAAGTCAAATATCAAGCATTTGCTCATTTTATTAATGAGAATTTTGGCAATAACTGCGTTGGTGTTGGCTTTTGCTCAGCCGTTGTGGAAAAAAGAAGGGCAAGCAAATTCGGTGGGAGAAAAACTGGTCACGGTGTACGTAGATAATTCTCTTAGTATGAACAATAGCTGGACTGAGTTTACTCTCTTGGACCACGCAAAAAAACAAGCCCGAACTCTCGCCCAAAGTTTTGCTCAAAGCGATAAATTCCAGCTCATTACAAACGAGTTTGATCCGGTACATCAACGATTTTTAACGAAAGAGCAGTTTCTCACTGAGGTAGATGAAATTGAGATTAGTTCCAACACCCGAAGACTCGATCAAATAGAGCAGAAACAGTTGGATTTTCTTAAGAAAGAGTATGCTCAAAACAAATATGCTTTTTACCTGTCAGATTTTCAAAGATCTACTGCCAATCTGGGGCAGTTGGAAATGGATTCTACCATTCAGTTGACGTTTGTTCCTATTCTTCCAGAGAGTATCGGGAATGTATTTATCGACTCGGTTTGGTTTGATTCACCCGTAAGAATGGTGAATAAAAAAGAGCAGCTATTTGTCAAGCTGGTGAATTCTACTTCCGATGATTTACAAGTAAAATTGGAGCTTTCACTCAATGGACAAGTTAAAGGTCTTGTTAATGCTGACGTGTTAATGAATTCAGAGAAAGTAGTAACGCTCGATTATGTGATTCAGAACCCAGGAAAGGTAGAAGGAAAATTGAGTGTTTCTGAATACCCGAACCCCACGGCAATTTTCGATGATACTTACTATTTTTCTTATTTGCTTAAGGAGGAATCCAAGGTGTTAGTGATCAATGAATTACCAGAATATCTCGCTGCTAAGAACGGAAGTATCAATCAACTTTTTTCAAATGATCCATTTTTTAAAGTGACCAATGTCGTGTCTTCTTCCATCAATTATGGATTATTCGCAGAAAGTGATTTGATTATTTTGAATGAAGTAAAGCAATACACGTCTGGGTTAATCTCTCAGTTACTGACTTATTGTGAAGCGGGAGGTTCGATTCTGTACATTCCCAGTTCCCAACCAGACCTCACGAGCAACAATGAGTTGTTGTTGGCGGGTGCCTCTGGTCGAATTACAAAAAAAGATACAGCAAACACCAAAATATCATACCTGGAGTTAGAGAATCCATTTTTTAAGGATGTATTTCAAAAAACACCAAAGAACATGGATTTACCAGTAGTTTTGCAATCTTATGTGATTCGTTTTTCTGGCAAATCCTCGAGACAGAACTTGATGAAAACTCAAAATGGACATCCTTTTTTGGTCGAAAGTACTATAGGAAAAGGAAAGTTTTTTTCTCTTTCGGTCTCTTTATCTCCCAGTTTTTCAACCTTTACCAGTCATTCTTTGTTTGTGACAACTTTGCTCAGAATAGCGGAATCTAGTGGTGTCAATCAGGAGATAGCCCTTACCACCGAAACGGGGAAACTAAGAATAAGAGAAGAGGGAATATCTGGCGAAAACATAAGAATAGTAGGAAGAAGGCAACAACTAGAATTCATTCCTGAGACGGAATTGGTTGGAGGGGAATTAGAGGTTTTTTTAAACGGGGAACTTTCCGAATCTGGTAATTATGAGGTGGTAAGTCAAGAGAAGGTAGTGGCTGCTTTTGGAGTCAACTATCACCGAGACGAGAGTGATTTTGAGGGATACACACTAGAAGACTTACAACCATTCGCAGCTCAGCCATGGGTCAAACTTCTCGATGTTTCTGCCCTGCGAAATTCAGGGGAATCCTCTCAATTCATAGATTCATCGCGTAAGCTATGGAAATGGTTCGTGTTGTTGGCTTTGGTGTTTTTGGTTTGTGAAATACTTCTCATCAAAATATTGAACTAATTATGTGGATCGTCTTTTCATAATATTAATCTACGTGAATGTTTGTGACACGAGTTTCACGTAATTTTGATTAGTCAAAAATTAACAAGATGAAAAAGAAAGTAAAAACAATTATTCCGGCACAAAAAATATCAATGGGAGGTCATTTATTAGATCAGCCACTTCCTGTAGATGGATTAGATTACATCGATCCATTTTTATTGATTCATCACTGGAAAAATGAATTACCAGGAAATCAACGGGTACAAGAAGCAGGAGTTGGGCCTCACCCTCATCGTGGTTTCTCGCCAGTAACATTTGTTTTTACAGGAGAGGTGAATCATCAAGACTCTTTGGGAAACAATGCCTTGGTGAAGGCTGGAGGAACGCAGTGGATGTTTGCAGGGAAGGGAATTACTCATAGCGAGAGATTTCCAAAACATTTAGTAGAAAAAGGCGGAGAATTGGAGTTTATTCAGTTTTGGGTAAATGCTCCAAGCAAAGACAAAATGAAACCGGCTTTTTATCGCCCTATTTCCAAAGAAGAAACACCAGTTATTGAAAGCGATAAATCCAAAATTTGGATTGTTGCAGGCGAAGTAAATGGAGTAAAAGGAGCTGCACCCACATACAGTCCTCAAACTTTGCTGAGAGGAGAAGTGGAAGCAGGAGGAAAGATTGAAATCTCTATTCCAGCGACTTACAATTCAATTTTGTATTTGTTAGATGGCGAAGGATTTGCCAATGGCGAAGAAGTGATAGGAAAAGACATGGTGGTTTTTGAACGAGAAAATGGAACAATAGAGTTTGCTGCAGACAAACACACACGATTTATGTTGCTTTCGGGCGAACCAATCGGTGAGAAAGTAGCGCAATATGGTCCCTTTGTAATGAACTCCCAAACGGAGGTGATGCAAGCATTGAGAGATGCTCAGTCTGGTAAAATGGGGGTATTGATTGAGGAGTTTGAGTAAATTAACTAACACTTTCTGTCATTCCCGCGCAGGCGGGAATTTAAATACGAGTATCAGCCTAATGAATAAGATTTCTGTTTCCGCGAGATTCACTATAAATAACAATAAGATAACCAATTAGCCTATCCTTTTTTTATGTATTTCCAAAATCCCCAAAACTTCCTTTTTCCCAAATAATCCAACTCCTTTTCATTTTGATAAGCCTCCCTTACAAAAGAAATATTTCGATAGGCTTTGTCCCAAGATTTACAATGGAAATAGCGAATTAAGAATTCAATACCATACCAGAGATAGAATGGGAGAATCAATAATTCAATCTGTTGTCTCAGGTGAATTTTCTCATGATTCAATAAAACTTTGTTTTCACGATATTCCTTTTTCAAAACAATAAAGGGCCAAAGAATAATTCCTCGGTATTTCCAGAAAATTTTGTATCACGTGAAGAGTAACATACTTCAAATATAATTACTTATCGCGAGAACCTCTCTTCCCGCTTTTCGTGAGAGAATAGAAGGGAAGCAGAGTTACAACTGAGAATAATCCTATTCGTTGATAACTGATGAAACCAGCAAACTCTTAATTCCTCCCAAGAGAGGAATTACTAAGTTAGAAATTAGTATTTTTAACGATTCAAAAACCGACTCAAAAACTTTTTATGGCACAGACAGAGAATCCATTATTACAAGCCTTTGATTTAGCTCCTTTTTCACAAGTAAGAAACGAACACTTTTTACCTGCATTTACTCAGTTGATATCCGAAGCAAGAGCCGAAATTGAAGCTATTGCAAACAATACAGAAACACCAACATTTGAAAACACCATTGAAGCTATGGAGTTTTCTGGAAATCAACTGGACCGAGTTTCGAGCTTGTTTTTTAATTTAAACTCAGCTGAAACCAATGATGAAATTCAACAAATAGCTCAAGAAGTTTCTCCGTTACTTACTGAGTTTGGAAATGATGTAACACTAAATCCAGCATTATTCAAAAGAGTAAAAGCTGTTTACGAATCAAAAGATTCTTTGGATTTATCACCAGAACAACTTACTTTATTGGATAATTCGTACAAAGGATTTTCGAGAAACGGTGCCAACTTAACTGATGAGGACAAAACCACCTTGAGAGAGATTGATAATAAACTTTCTAAGTTAAAATTGACTTATGGAGAAAATATATTAGCCGAAACGAATGGATATGAATTGCACATTGAGGATGAAAAAGATTTGGCAGGATTGCCAGATGGAGTAAAAGAAGCAGCTGCTCAAACTGCCAAAGCTCAAGGTGTTGAAGGTTGGGTGTTTACGCTTCATTTCCCAAGTTATGGCCCATTTATGAAATATGCTGAAAATCGGGAGCTAAGAAAAAAAATGGCGATTGCCTACGGAGCTAGAGCTTTTGGTAAGAATGAATTCAACAACGAAAAAATTACCCTCGAAATAGCTAAACTAAGATACCAAAGAGCAAATTTATTAGGGTACGAAACTCATGCACATTTTGTGCTGGAAGAGAGAATGGCAATGAGTCCGGAGAAAGTCAATGGATTTCTCAATGATATGCTCACCAAATCGAAACCATTTGCTCAAAAAGAATTTGATCAATTAGCTCAATTTGCCAAGGAATTGGATGGAATAACCGATTTTATGAAATGGGATTCGGCCTACTACTCCGAAAAATTGAAAAAGAAATTATTCAATTTGGATGATGAGCAACTAAAACCTTATTTCAAATTAGAAAACGTAATTGAAGGAGCTTTTGCTGTTGCTAATAAATTGTTTGGATTGACTTTCAAAAAAGTTGACAACATTGAGAAATACCACCCAGAAGTGGAAACTTACGAAGTGTATGATGCAAATAATGAATTAGTTTCCATTTTTTATGGAGATTATTTTCCAAGACCAGGAAAGAGAAACGGTGCTTGGATGACGAGTTACAAATCTCAACAAATAAAGAACGGTAAAAATGAAAGACCGCACATTTCAAACGTCTGTAATTTCACCAAACCCACTGCTACCAAACCCTCTCTATTAACTTTTGACGAAGTAACTACTTTGTTTCACGAGTTTGGGCACGGATTACATGGGAT
>Ga0255752_10004484_pt1 | contig 13992 bp, 8 predicted proteins | sample 011ome_25_FD_179952 | JGI IMG/M metagenome (GOLD analysis project Ga0255752, IMG submission 179952) | Coastal salt marsh microbial communities from the Groves Creek Marsh, Skidaway Island, Georgia - 011512CT metaG (version 2) | ecosystem: Environmental > Aquatic > Marine > Intertidal zone > Salt...
GACGACGACTGCCGACGCCGACGACGAGCATGGATGCGCAACTCCTCGCGCTCGCCAAGGCGCAAGACGATTTCCGACAACAAGTCGCGGTTGGATTGACCGATCTGAAATCCATCGCCGATGCGTGCGCGCGCGAACACGCGGGCGAGGTGAAACACCACGCGAGCGAACAGGAGCGCGCGCGAATCGCGATCGAGGGCGCGAACGCGGAGCGGGATAGGCTCGAACAAAAGCTGATGCAATGCGAACATGCGTTGAGCGAGACGAAGCATGCGTTGATGGAGATGAAGGAGAAGGCGAAAGATGTGCGTGTGTGCGATGCGATGCGTTGGGCGAGGCGGGAATTTCGAACACGATGTGGATTATCCGGCCCGCGACGCGGTTTGAGGGTGATATCTAGCGCCGAGTCGTCGCATGGCGTGTTCGCGGATGTCAAATACGCGTGCGTGTGTTTATTTTGTGTAGATCTGTCTCATGGTTTCGTGTGCGCGGGGAAACGTATGGGAGTGTGAACTCGCGTACGCGTCTCGCGCGCGATCGAAAGCCACTCTGGAGGGCTCCCTCGCGCGTGAAACTCGCGCTGACAATAGTATTACGTTTCGTTTATGAAAACCATACAGGCGAGCGTGGCCAACGCTGCGGAGAAAAAAGATTTATTAGCCAAGCTCGAGAGCGTGGTTGAAGATAAGAAGAAGAACGAAGACGCGTTGAAATCACACGCGCAAGAGCTCAAGCAACAGTTGATCCTGATGCAAACCAAGCTCGACCGCGCCGGCGAGTTGGACAAGGATTTGCATGAAAAACTGAAGCTTGCCGAGATCGCGCACCGCGAAAAAGTGGAAGAATTCAAGAAGATCATCGATGGCTTGAAGAGCGAAATCCAAGATCGAGACGCCAAGATTGAAGCTGCGAGCAAGGAGACGAAGCAGCACGAACGCGAGTCGTTGAAACAACACGACGCCATTAACCGTCTCGAGGCGAAGGTCGACGCTTTGAACAACGAATTGGAGTCTTCTAAGAACCAATGCGTTCAATGGCAACGCGAGTGCGACATGGCCAAGGCTTCTGAGCAAAACTCTCGAAATGAAGCCGAAGCGGCCAAGGAGGAACGCATGAGAGAAGAAAAGGCGCGTTCTTTGAGCGAACAAGCCGCCGCCGACGCCCGACGCAAGTGCGAAGAAGCGCTCGCAGAAGCCGCGGAAAACAAGCAAAACAAAAAGCTCGCCGAGCAAGCGCTCGAAGTCAAGGAGACGGAACTGAAGGATGTCACGCACAAGGCTCAGCTCATGGAGAAGGACTTCAGAGAGGCGCTCAAGCACGAAAAGGAGGAGCACGCCGCCACCGAGGACCGTCTCGAAAAGTTGAAGCAGCAATCCTTCGATTTGTACAACGCGTACACCACCACGATGCAGCAACTCGAAGAATACCGTGCCGCCCTCGAGCGAGAATCCCAAGAATCCGCCAACTTGCACGCCGCACTCGCCAAGCAAAAGGAGGAAGCCGCCCGCGACGCCTTGCGCACGCGCTCCTCCAAGTTCATCGCCCCGCCCCCGGGCTACTCCGGCTCCCCATCCCCGAACCGCCGCCCAGGCGTATCCATCAACGACATGGATGATCTTCGATCTCCCCCATCGTTCGACTAGTCCCATTCACGCATTTAATATTGCATATTAACATTTCGCATTAAACAATCGTCGTCGGCGGCGGCTGAAAACTGTTGAACACTTTTCAAAAAAAACAAAGCCCTGTCCCTGTCTGATTACTCGATGTGTTCACTTCTCGACGCACGCGTGGACGCAAACCGGCGCCGTGCGACGACGAGCGACGCGTGTCTCGCGTGTTGCGACTCGACGAACGACGACGACGACGACGACGACGACGACGACGACATGTCGCCCGCGGCGCGCGACGTGACGAATGAAGACGCGGGACGATCGCCGACCGGTGCAACGTCGGCAAAGAGCACGCTGTCGCGCTACGTGGGGACACCGCTGAGGAGCGCGGGTAAGGTGGCGAGCGCGCTGGTGGGAGGGTTTTTCTTTGCCGCGCCCGAGACGGAGGAGAAGGACGCGAGAGCGGCGGGGGAGGCGGCACAGGCGAGAGCGGCGTCGCGAGGGCGCGGGCTGGAGACGGATGGCGCGGTTCGTCGACTCGCGGTGGGTGATGAGAACGGCGGTGGTCGAACGCGTATGGGTGTAGAGGCTATGGATATTGGTGCAGAGCGCGCGAGACCGACGACGACGACGGCGATGGCGGTGCAGACGTCGACGCTGGGTACAGATTCACCGACGCCGTTTACTGAGATTAAAGAGTTTTTGAGACGCGGACAAATGGATAGAGAGCGTTTGACTCGACCGGTGATGGCGAGTGCGGTCAAACCGGTATCGCCGTTTGAGCGTGCGCCGGCTTTCGAGGCGCAGGTGACGCCGGTGCGAGAACGCGCGGCGACGACGGCGGCGACGACGCCGAACGCAGGGTCGCCAGGGTACTCTTCGATGCGCCGTTCTTACGTTGCCTCGGGCACGCCCTCGCTCTTGGGTGCGCGTGGGCGCACGACAGTGCCTAAACCAGCGATATTGGAGCCGCCAGTTGAGACGGCGGCGTTGACGCCGACGCGAATGAGCTTGAAACGTGAGCGCGAGGTGACATTTTTGGATCTTGAGCGCGAACGTGCGCGCAATACAACGCCACGTCGACTCGAATCTAGCGCTGGCCCGGGGGCCGAAGCACGTGCACCAGAGTATGGTAGCCCAGCGTATCAAACACCGATTGCGAAAACTGTGACTAGCGCGGTGACGACGGACACGGCGAAGCGTATCTTACAAACGTTGGATCGATTAGCGAGCACGAGAACAGCGACGCCAATGGGTGGTTCAACCGCCGGTCGCACGCCCGGCTTTGCGGCACGTCCCGCTCCGCAGGTCCAAGCACCGTCACCAATCGGTAGCGCGTTTGAAAACGAAGCATCGGCCGCCAAATTGACGCCAACGTCTGCGACGTTCGTGCAAACGCCCAAGTCTGGAGTGTCTTTCGCGGCGTCGCCCATGCCGTTTGTTAGCTCTTCGGCTTCAGGACGTGCGCCACCAACGCCATATCCGACAAGTGCGGGCGAGGAACATGAAGAGGAAATCGAGGCACGCGTCTTTGACTTTGGTACTGATGAGATTCGATACTCCAAAGGTCACAAGGCACCAGCTGGACCAGTCGCATCAGTCTCTGTGGATTTTCAGTTTGGCACTGATGACAAGAAGGGCATGCCCACACCTGGACCGGAAAAGACAAAACTTTTGTTCACAAAGCCGACTTCTGCAAAGGCGCCAGTGCCGTCATTCACGGCGCCCCCACCTGTGGTGACAAAGAAGGTTGAAGAAGCACAAGCGCAAGCGCCTAAGGCGGACAAGCCCGTGATGAATCTTTGGAGCGCCGACTTCTTGGCTAAAAATCAAGAGCATCAAAAGAAGGTCCAAGCGGCGATTGAAGAAGAAGAAAATGCCGGGGCTGCTGCGCCTGCTAAGCCGTCTCCATTCGCCCCTGCTCCAGCAGCTGGTGACAAGCCCGCGTTTTCATTCGGCATTCCCGCGGCTGGCGCGAGCAGCGGCGCGGCCTTCTCATTTGGATCTACTGCGCCTGTTCCGGCGCCATCTACTGGTGCTGCGCCGTTTTCTTTCGGCGTGACTGCTCCGGCAAAGCCAGCTGAACCGGCAAAGCCCGCGGGCGAATCTGGACTGCTTGCGTTCTTAGGAGGGTCTTCGCAAGAGAAAAAGGCTTCAGATGCTCCTGCGAGCGCACCGACGTTCACGTTTGGTGCCCCGCCCAAGTCGCCCGAGAATGTTCCTGTGAAGGCGCCTGAGCCAGCGCCTGCGTTCACGTTTGGCGGGTCCACGGTCACTAGTGAGACTACGAAACCTGCTAGTGGTGGCTTTACGTTTGGCGGCGCTGCATCTACAGCAGCGACATCAACGACGCCAGCGGCTCCCTTCAGCTTTGGTGCAAAGCCGGTAGAGAAAGCGCCAGAGTTATCTACGTCCAAATCTGAGTTGTCTGCCTCAGCGCCTGCGTTCACGTTTGGTGCTAAGGCAGAAGCGCCAGCCGCATCGACACCAGCGACCACGGCACCGTTCACTTTTGGTGGCGCAAAGGCGGGAGATGCCGCCCCCAAGCCGGCGGCCTTTACTTTTGGTGCCACGGCTACGAAAGCGGACGATGCAAAAGAAAGCAATGAATCCGCTAAACCTGCCGCGGCGGGTTTTAGTTTTGGTGGTGCGTCAGCACCGGCGTTCGGTACGTCGACAGGTGCCGCGAGCGACAACAAACCAGAGAGCGCGCCCGCGTTCAAGTTTGGTGCAAGCGCACCAGCGAGCAGCGGTGCAGCGAGTGGTGGTTTTTCGTTTGGCGCTAGTGCTCCAGCTGCGGCAAGTAGCGGTGGATTCGTATTTGGTGCGAGTAGCGATGCGGCTAAGCCAGCGAGTGCGAACCCCTTTGGTGGTGGATTGAGCGTGAACACGAAGTCAACGCCGAGCGTTTTTGGCAACGCGTCAAAAGCAGATGAACAACCGAACACACCTGAACCGATGAGTCCGTTCGAAACTAGCAAATCGCCCACTGTCGCGGGGGCGTCATTATTCGGTAGTGCGGCTACAAGTGCATTTCCGGCGAGTAGCGCGCCGTCAGCGAACCCATTTGGTGGTAGCTCGAGCTTTGGCGCGAGCGCTGGAGCCAATCCTTTCGGTGGCCCGAGCTCAACACCAGCATTCGGCGCGCCAGCTGCGCCTGCGAGTGGTGTAGCAAATCCTTTCGGTAGTACTAGTGCTGCAGCGCCCGCTTTCGGTGGGGTTGCTGCGAATCCATTCGGGGCAAGCACCGCACCCGCGCCCGTGGCGAATCCGTTCGGCGCCAATCCAGCGCCGAGCGGTGGTTTTAGCATGGGTGGTGGCGACGCTGCCGCCGGGCAGGGTGGACGTAAACCGACGAAAAAGTTTAAACGCCCGCCAAAGCGTAACTGATGCGCAGACGTTGATGATTTCGCAAGAGACGGATAAAAACATCAAATTGATATTGAAATAACACCTGATAAGTTGTAGCACTTCTCAACCGCTCGCCTCACTTTGCGATGCTCTGCACCGCGGTCACCGCAACCGGCGGCGCACATCGTTACCATCCATGTGTGACAGATACTCGTCGTGTTCGCACACACGCATCTGCGTCTTCGTCGACATCATCCGATGAAGTCAAACGAACCGTCGCAAACGACCCTTCGCTGTGGCGAGAGGCTTGGTTTGCGTGCGAGAACCCCCAAGCCCTGCGCGTGCTCGCCGTCATGCCCGTGGCTAAAGTCGACGCTCGTCGCATTGGGCAGGTCGATACCAAGACCAAGGAATGGATCTCAGGAGGCGCGACGAGTGGAATACTCGCCGCGCAACGAGGAGACGTCGCGTTTATCCGCGAGCTCGCGCGCATCGCGGGCGTCAAGCACTTCGAAATTGGCGACGACGATGGGCGACGAGCGTTACACCACGCCGCGGCGTATGGAAAGACAGATGCTGTGCGCGCACTGGTTGAATTAGGGTGCGATATCGATGCTGTTGACGACTGCGACGGGTCGACTGCGGCGATGTTGAGCGCGTGCTTTGAACGCCGCGAAACGCTCGATGCGTTGCTAGACCTTGGTGCAGACGTGCGTATACGCGACCGAGGAAACGCAACAATTGGTGGACATTTGGCGCAGCGCGCGCCGCGTATGAATGCACAGCTTCTACGCGCTCTAGTAATCGCTGGACCGGGCGGGACGTCGAGCTTGAGGCGAGGCGAAAAAACGTACCTCGCCAAGCGCGCGGCATTGAAGAACCAGCTCACGTCGTTGCGCTTAGAAGATTTGGTACAACTCGCTAAATCGTGGCGCGCGAACGTGCGCGGTACAGATGTGGCGAGCGATAAGGGTAAATTAATTGACACTTTGCTCGCGACGACGCCGTAGTTGACGACGCAAACATTGCAAGCGCTTCAGCCTCGAACGGCGCACGCTCACTTTAGCACTCTCTCTATGTATAGCTAGCTAGCAAACAATCGTATTTGAGCATGTTTGTAATTCCGAATCGTGTTGAACACCCCACGAGCGCACATTTCATAAAATCAACCGGTCCGTGTTTGAAGTCAACCGACAGCTTAACAGACAGCACGGCACAACTGCGCGACGCCGCGTCGCGACGTTCGTCGCCCGTCGCCTGAGCTTGTCAATACCTCGAGACACGCGCATTATGCACGGTGTGTCGCAGTCCAAACGCCTCGTGGTGCTCTACGCGCTCGTCGTGCACCTCATCTTTGTCTACGCCACGTTCGATGTGTACTTTCAGTCTCCATTGGTTTCTGGCGTCGAGCGCGCGAGCACGACGATACGAGCGCCAGCGAAACGTTTAGTTGTCATAGTTGCCGATGGTGCCAGGGCAGATGCGGCGTTTACGCGCGATTCGACGCCGCACATACAAAAGATTGCAAGAGAGTTGGGACGGTGGGGCGTTTCGCACGCGCGCGCACCGACAGAGTCGCGACCAGGGCACGTCGCTCTCCTAGGAGGATTCTACGAAGATCCGAGTAATATTATGAAAGGTTGGCAGGCGAATGCAGTGGAGTTTGATCATTTATTGAATCAAAGCACGAATGCTTGGGCGTTTGGAGCGCCAAGCGTTGTGCCGTTGTTTAGCGACGGTATTGAACATGTGCGAGAGTTTATGTACGATGAAGCATTGGAGGACTTTGCCGCGGCAAACGATCACGGCGCGGTGGATACTTGGGTATTCGATGCGGTGTGCGAGGTGCTGAAGACGCCAAACGCGAGCGAGGTGCGAGCGCTGCACAAGGATGGCAATGTGTTTCTGTTGCACTTGCTTGGACTAGATTCCAGTGGTCACGCGCACAAGCCGCACGCAAAAGAGTATTTCGATAATTTAAAAATAGTTGATGATGGTGTCAAGCGCATCGAAGCAGCTTTCGCTGAGGCATTTGATGATGATGGGAAAACAGCCTTTATATTCACGGCGGATCATGGAATGTCGAATAAAGGCGCGCACGGAGACGGTGATCCAGGTTGCACGGAAACGCCGCTCGTGGTATGGGGAGCTGGAGTTTCAGAACCAGTATCCAAACTTTCGCATTCATGTCGAGGTAGCCCAGATACGCCGAAAGAGTGGGGCGTTGACGCCTCTACGCGTTGCGATGTAGACCAAGCCGACATCGCCCCGCTCGGCGCAGCACTCCTCGGCTTTCCCCCACCTCGTCACAACTCTGGCTTACTTCCGAGTACCTATTTAAGTGCGGAACCAAGTGATTTGAGATCTTCTGCGGCGATTGCGAACGCGGAACAGCTCTTGGCTCTGCACGAGTTGAAAGCCGAGCGCACGGCAAAGCAAGCGCTGAGCGCTCTATTTTCTCTCAAGCTCCATTCTGATATGGTGAGCGTGCCACAACTTGTCGCTACATACAAGCGATACGCTGAAAACGGTGCGCATGCATCAGCGACTAATGTCGCTGGAATTGTTTCACGAGCTTGTCTGCGTGGGCTGACGCATTTGCACAAATACGACGAGAAACTTTTACAGTTCGTCGTCGTCGCATGCTTCGCGTCGTGGATGATTTTACTCGCAGTGAACTTACTCCCACGACGCAAGTATGATGTTGAGGTAGATTCGCCAAGGGGACCGGCTTTACTGTGCGCACTAATATATGGCGCTGTCATGGGCGCGATTCTCATCGTGCGCCGTGCGCCGCCGACGTACTTTTTGTATTTTGGCTTGCCCGCCTACTTCGCAGTCGGCATCGCAAACACTCTCTCGGTCGCAAAACTCGAAAATATGAGTAAACAAGGTTTGTTTGCGACAGTTCTAGGCGCAATCAGCGCATTTATTGTCGCCGAAACAATTTGCGCAGGCTTCCATGACAGGATTGTATTTGCGTTTGCGTTTGCATTTGGCGCAATTTTACTTGCGTGCTTCTCCATAGTATTACTCGTACGTCAAGAGTTTATCAATGCGTTGCTCGCATTTATCGCTGCCGTTAGCACGGGCATAATGGCGCCATTCACGACATTTTCGGTCGAATTGGAATCGAATACAACAATGGTAATTGCAGGTTTGCTTGCGAGCGTACTGCTGAGCTCCACGACTCATTTCTTGCTTCGGCCGTTAGATGTATTCCAAGACGATCGCAAGGAGAAGAAGCGGCGCTGGCAACCTGGCCAGTTGGTATTTTTAATCCAAACGTCTATTGCATGCGTGACGAGCGTGTTAGTATACGTCGTGGATAAGTATCAAAGCGATAAATTGGCCATTCCAAAAGCAGTGCACGCGTGCGCGTGGATCGTGGCGTTAGTATCACCGATACTCCCAGTGTTCTCACCAGCGAGAACTTTACCGCGCATGGTGAGCGTGTTTTTAGGTTTCGCGTCACCCTACGCATTATTCTCCATCTCCTACGAGTCGTTATTTTACGCCTCTCTCGGTTTGTGCCTCATGAGCTGGATGGCTCTCGAGCGCGGATTGCAACAACCGACGTCTGTCAATTCAAAAATGTACGCTCGCGCCGTCGCGCCCGGTGACATACGGCACGCCGCTGTATTTTTATTTTTGATTGATGCCGCATTCTTCGGCACTGGTAATATTGCATCGATTGCATCGTTTGATTTGAGCAGTGTCTACAGGTTGACGACGCGTTTCAATCCCTTCTTGATGGGCGGTTTACTCATGCTTAAAGTCTTAATTCCAATGATCACCGTCGCCGCGGCGTTTCTAGCCATGCTCAAGCTCCAGCGCGTGCCCGCGTTCGAGTCATACCTCATGTTTCTCATCTTGAGCGACATCATGGCTGTTCGGTTCTTCTTTCAAGTGACGACTGTCGGGAGCTGGCTGGACATTGGCTCGTCAGTGAGTCGGTACGCGTTGATGACGACGCAAGTGGTGACGATTCTCCCCTTTCTCGCGCTCGCGGATGTGTACACCGCGAGTTTACCCATTAATGGACGAGCGTTAAAAGCCAAGCGCGCATAGTCATAGCAGCAATAATAAGAATTGTATATACTACAGTACTATAGGTCTATTACGTTTTTTTCTTCTGTCATAAAGGCGCATAAGTCAATGTCCAACAGCGTCACGTCAAATCGCACACGTCGACATTCGCTACTCGTTTTTGTTCCGCTATGCGCACATCATCATCGTCAGCTTTGGTACTTTTAGTCTCAGCTGAGCGGAATATCGCCGGTACCGCTCCCGCCGCGCCCTTTTCAGGCATGGTAAAAATCTCACGTTTTAAAAACTCCAACCGTTGCGCAAATGCGTCAAAGACTATATCCGCTCGGTCTGGAGCTAAATCCCCGCGATATTCCTCGCTACGCGCTATCGTCCCTATTTCATCCGCTAGTTTTTCAAAGTACGCAATTACCTCAGCTTTGAACGTGCTAAACCACACCCCACATTTACGCTCAATGTCCAAAAACTCGATAACCGTCTCTCTTCGTTTCGACGCTTCATCATCATCATCCGCGTCCTCCCGAGCCGGAAACAAAATCTCCATCATCGCCTCCGAACACGACGCAATAAACCTGGAACTATCGCCATAATAAGATAACGGGTCGCGTAATTTCCATTCCTCTCGCGCTCGTTCGTCGTGTTGTTTATCCTCCTCCGCGTTCCGTAACGACTCAGCCATGGCGTCCCGAAGATGCTTTTCCTCCAGCGCGCGCGCGGCGAGCTCCAGCGCACGCGCCGCATCTCCTCTCGCGCTCACAGCGATGCCATCGACAACATCTACAGGCAAGTCATGCTCGAGTAACAACGCGCGAATCTCGGCGGTATCGACGGCGTCGGCGTTGTCTTCATCGTCGTCGCTCACCAAGTCAACCACTTGGTCATCATCGACTTCATGACCACGACCCGCACCGCTGTCGTCGGTTTTCGTGGACGCTGACCCAGCGTGCATCGAATTTGCGTCGCGCCCCGCCGTCGCCGTCTTCGCGCGCTTACTCGGCGACGCCACGGACGACGACATTTCGTTCGATTGTCCCGTCATAAAGTGGCGCTCCATTCGGCATGAGCTACACGAATCCCGTGCTCGAGGACGCGCCGCCCGACGCGGGTAAACCTAAAACCAACGCAGATTTTCGCGCGCTGCTCGCTCGCGCGCCGCCCGCGCGCGCGTCGGACGACAAGAAACCGCACCGGGGGAAGACAAAGTCTGCAAAGCCACGCAAGCCGCGAACGAATGATGAGGATGAAGATGACGACGGTGCGCGCTATCGCGATCGCGCGCGCGAGCGTCGTGAGCGCCAAGACGACGATGATGATAGCAATGACGTACCTCGCGCGAGTGTGGTGTCGCGTGGGGTGTTTGAGCGACGCGGTGACGACGTGAATAACGCCGAGCAAGTGGAGGATGACTTTGCGCGACGTAAAGCCATCGAGGAGAGTAAATACCTCGGTGGCGACGTCGAACGGACGCATTTAGTAAAGGGTTTAGATTTTGCACTTTTACGTAAAGTTCAGAGCGAGTTGGAGGATGGTGAGGCGTTGAAGAGGCTGGAGCAATCGGCGAGGGAGGACGCGGGGGCGAGCCGAGCTGAGCCGACGTTTTCGTCTTCGCGCGCTCGAGCGGTGTTTGAATACGTGACATCGTCGGTTAATAAAGCCGCACACGCACAAGGGAAAGGACGTGGTCGGCATGTGCATGAGTTTGCGTCTGGTGCAGTGAGCTATAGTTTTAATCTCTCGTCAAACGGGAGGGGCGGAGACGTACCGACGACGACGCGTCGAGCGACGGATGACGACGGCGTCGCCGGCGTTCGCGCGCTTCGAGCGTATGTTGATCCGAAACGCGATGCATCGCTGCTCACGCGTCTCGGAAAGCTCATGCATTATTTGACTTTAGGTTCGGAGAAGGCGATTAAGAAGTTTAGGCGCGAAGAACGGCGAGCGGCGCACGAAGCCAAGGAGGCGGAGCGACGCAAAGCGAGCGCCGGGACGAAGAGCGGCGACGCGCCCGTCGTCAATGACGACTCGGATGAGGATATTTTCGCCGATGCTGGCAAGGATTACGACCCAACCGTGGCGCCAGCACCGCAAAGAGACCATGACAAGTCCGCCAAGTCATACTTTGGCGACGACGTCGCGGGAGGCGAGGCGAGCAAGGCGGCGCCCAAGGCGAAAACCATCGCCGCCGAAGACTACGTCGAAGACGACGGCGCCGACGACGACACTCGAGCGAACGCGTTTGGTATCTCGGGCGATTACGATGAATGTTATCCTGGATACGACGTCGATGTCGACGACGTCGCCACCTTTGATAAAAAGCTCCATCGCGAAGACGAAGACGAAGACGCGAAAACTGCGCGAGAGCGCAAGGAGAGCATTCGGAAAAAGCGCGCCGAAGGCAACGAGTTTAGCAAGATTCGATCGATGATGAAGGACAAGTTTGGCGGTAAAAACGACGTTGCGTTCGAAGAGAAACAAAAATCCACCAAAACCACGCCCGCGCCTGCGCAGTCGAAACGACAAGGCGACGCGGAAAAGCATAGCGAGGCGGACGCGTCGTCTGGACGACACAAACGCCTTCGTTTGTAACAACCACAGAGCGCGACTGAGCTCAAGCGAAACCAATGCACAGATCATCACCGCCTGCGTCGACGACGAATGCGATGCATGCGGTGATGACGATGACATCGAAAGCGACATCGAAAGCGTCGCACCGCGTGGGGCGAGCGACGCAGACGCGCGCTTCGACGTCGCGCTCGAGCCCAACCGTCGTGGCTTTGGAGATGCAAAAGTGCTATGACCTCGTCGAAGAGCTCGGTCGCGGCGTCGTCTACCTAGGCAGCGCGCGTAGGCAAGAAACGGATGCACAATATGCGCTCGCACGCGAGCTTGCACGCGACGTTGCACGCGCGTTGGATTGCACCACGTGGTCGGGCGTCGGTCCCGGGTTCATGGATGCCGTCACCAAAGGCGCGCTCGACGCCGATAAACCCGTCGGTGGTTTTATGATCTTACTCGAAAGCGGCCAGAAAGGGAAGCTACAACCATCTCGCGTACATCCGTACTTACCACGGTCGTGTTATTTAACCACGAGCTTTTTTAGCGCTCGAAAGCACGGACTCGTGGACGCCGGCGTGCGCGTCTCCGCTCAGGACCGCACCGCCTTTATCGCCCTCCCTGGCGGCGTTGGCACGCTCGATGAAATCTTCGAGATCTTAGCGTTACTCCAACTCAAACGCATCGGCTCTGCGCACGATGTGCCATTCATATTCATGAATTACGATGGACATTACGACGGACTCTTGTCGTTTCTCGCGCGGGACATGGTCGCCTCGGGCGCGCTCGGCGCGGGCGAGCTCGATCCGCATTTCGTCGTGTGCGACGATAACGCCGCGGCATTAGCCTACCTCGATCAATTCTACGCCCAGGGCGGCGTCTAGGTTGTCGTGTTGTCATACTACGCCCCCATAGCGAAAGGCAAAGACGCGCGCGACAAGAAACGCACCACCTGGTGCGTTCACCACCTGGTGAACGTCTGCTGACTGGACTACCGACGCACGCCACGCGCCCCGCACATCGCGACGCGACGCACCTCTCGTCAATTCCGCGCGCGATCGACGACAATAATAATCTCGCACGCCACCGCGCGCCGATCGTGGTGCGTTCTCCGTCGCGACGCCGCATTCAGAGGCGATTGTGTCGCGTGGAATTCCGATTATTCCAGCGCTCAACCGTCGGGGCTTTTGTGACTCGTTTACGTCGCCGTGCGAGCCGTCGCGATGACGAACGCGGGTCTGCGCACGCACGCCATGTTTGTGAAAATTATCGACAGCGCATCGGCGGCGTCGGCGAGCGGGTCGAGCGAGCGTGAGCGCGAGAGCGGCGCGATGCTCGCGATCGGTGAGGCGCGGTGTCGATGGCGCCGACGACCCGGGTCGCCCGCGAAGACGGCTTCGATGACGACGAATTCGACGACGTCGATGGTGGTGAATGGAGTTGTGATTGGTGATGGCGAGGATGTCATCGTGACGTTGCGCCGCGAACGGACGTCGTGTTTCGTGAGCTTGGATGAAATCGTGTTTGACGCCGCGTGCGACGACGTCTCGTTTGACATTTTCGGGACGACAAAGGATCAACGTTGGGCGACTGGAGAGTTGAAACGCGATGCGCGCACGGGAGAGTTTGTGATGACGATGACGCAGGCTAAACTTTACGGAAATACGATGAGCACGGAAGGGGAAAGGGCACCGAAACATGTGTCGGATTTGACTTTGGAGTTTACGTTGATTGCAGAGGACGCAGAGGGCGGTCGACGGTGCTTGACGTCTCGCGTCGCGTTGTCTCGCGCGTCTTTGGTGGCGAAGCGAACAGTTTTAGGCGAGACGAGTGCGATATTGCCTGTGATTGATGAACATGGCGATCATGGGTACAATGGCGTGATCAACGCCCTCAAAGAACGTTCCAAATTTATCTGGGGCGCCGCGAGCTCGGGGAACGATTTCAACAACTTGGCTATTCTTTCGCGAATGCGCCAGAGTTATACGAGCATGTTAGATCATGACGAATACCCTATCGATCACAGCAAATTGACGTGGTTCGATGCGTCGTTACGACTCGGCGTTGGCGTCGGTTTGGGTGCTGTTCTAGGTCTCGGTCTCGGCGTCGGTGTGCTCGCAAATGGTTGGCGTTCGGTGAGAACGCTCGGGGCGAATCCGGCTCGAGGCAAGGGTGACTTGTGAGCAAAACGTAAGCACGACGACATTAGAGGAGGACAGTACTACTAGATTTAGCGTTAATGTAATCAAGCACACGTGATTGCGAATGTATGTATGTATCAATGTATGAAAAGGCTATGAAAGGCTATGAAGAGGCACGCGTGAAAGTCTAGGGCGCAAACTAATAAAATCCCGTCTAGTTGAGCTGCATCAACAGCTGAACGAGCCATTTTTGCGTCGCCACGTCATCCTTAAGGTACGCCGTG
>Ga0255752_10004485_pt1 | contig 13989 bp, 16 predicted proteins | sample 011ome_25_FD_179952 | JGI IMG/M metagenome (GOLD analysis project Ga0255752, IMG submission 179952) | Coastal salt marsh microbial communities from the Groves Creek Marsh, Skidaway Island, Georgia - 011512CT metaG (version 2) | ecosystem: Environmental > Aquatic > Marine > Intertidal zone >...
GTTTTCTTTGCTCGCTCTACGTTACGAGCATAGGAGTTAAATCCTAATTTAGTTTGATCATCTATTAGGATTCTTGCTAGGACTGTGTCTCTTGTCGCCATCTGTTAATTCTCTTTTAACTCTAAAGAAAGTCCACCAGTGATCAAATTCAGAAACAGTCATGTCTAGGATTGTCGTTAAAGGCTGACCAAGGCGTTCAGCTAACTCGTACATGTAGTATAGCTGAGTAGGTTTGTCTTGGTCAGTTAGGAGTTTTTTTCCCTGTCCTCCTCTGACTCAGAGTCAGCGGTAAGAACAAACGTAGCAAGCCGAGTCACTATGTCTGGATCTGCTCTACCTCTTAGCGCCAGCCTATCTTCAATAGTAAAGACAGGCTCACCTTGATCGTCAGCAAGACCAAAGATTAATGCGTAGATTAGATAATCTGTGTTATCAGAATCTGCTCTACGCAACATCTTAGCTTTATCATCAAGCGTCAAGTTCTTAGCGTAAACAGTAACATCCCATTCTGGGACTTCCATTTTGCGAAGCTCCTTCCCCTTGAAATGCTCTACAGCATTTTCAATTAGCTTCGTCATTATTAACTAACAACCGAACTAGTCAATGCGCCAGTGCCTTGGAACGTGATAGATGCTTCTACCATTCCGTCAAAGCTTGAAGACTTGCTTACGCCAGTAACATGCATTGTACCTGTGTAATAGGTTGCACCAACCGCAGTACCTTCTGGATAAAACTCAATAGTCAAATCTTCAGTACCTACTGCAAGTGAAGTTTGAGCTGTGTCAGTTTCGTCCCAATAAACATCCGCACTTCCGCTAAAAGAAGTTAAAGTGACCTTATGCGTTCTTGCCGAAAGGGTCATTGTGGTTGTTTCTACGGTATCAGCGGTCTCTTCAATAGAGAAGCTTCTCAGCTCTGCAATTGCATTAGCGCCTACTTTAATAACACCATCGCGTCCGATGTGAGTTGCCATTATTCAGACTCCTTATCTGATTCAATTTTAGGCTCAACAATCTCTACAGGCTCAGGAGCCTTTTTAGGTTTTGCTTTACCCTTCTTTTCTTCTGTCCAACCGAGGTTGATTAAAGACTGTACTTTAGACGAATGCGCATTAATTTCCGCTGATCCGTCTGGGCTATATAACTTCATAGTATATCACCTATATTCCTGTTTCTGGAGCGTTTTGTGCCGTCCTATATTCTACAACATAATTCATCGTTGCATACCCTACTGGATTCTCACCGTCACCATCATAGTCAATGTCAGTAGATTCCAGATAACTAAACCTTGCCTTACCGTTTAACTTAGGGTCATTGCCCATAGCGGTTTCTACTTCCGCGCAAATCGTATCTATCGTATCGTCAAACGTAAGATTGGCTTTAACGTAAGCTTCTATCGTCAAAGTCATGGTTCTTTCCATTCCAAGACCAGTTCCAATAGTGGATATTGTACTTGTTTCAGCCTTAGAATAGATCACCAGGGCTGGCATAGACGTTTCGTTAAGAGGATAAACGCGTGACTGGAATACATTGCTGCCGGTCGTAGAAAGCCCTGTCAGCGTAGCTGCTACTTGCTCCCTGATTTGTTGCCTTATGTGACTCATTGCTGTTCCAATTGAATCTCAGAGATGCCTGTGCCGTCTGGCCGAATATTTACCACTTTGTATGTGATTGATTCTATTACCATAGTATCTTGATGGGAGATAGATGGTGCGTCTGCGGTTCTAATTACTGCTATGGGCTGGTTTACTTCTACCGCAACGCTGCCCGTTTCAACCGCATAATAATCGTTTAATAAAATGGTCTTTATTACGGTTGTCGCGCCGCCGTCAGGAGTATATGAACAATCAACCCCAAAATCACTTAGCATGATCAGGCGATCTTGTTGGGTTTCAACCATCTATTTTCTTCTTTTTATACGATCTTTTAATCGTGGACTCTGACGCATTTTCAACGTCAACAGCTCGGTTTTCTAACTTTGGCTCATCGTAAGGCATTATCCTGCCCATAGCCAAAAGATCTTTTTGCTCTGAGGGCGGTACTTCTATAACACTTCCCGCACTAGTTGGAGCATTGTTGATAACACAAGATTTCAATACTTTGTATTTCATACTTTCTCCAAAAGAATCGGGGGGCTTATGCCCCCCTTTCCATTTACTCGTAGTGAGCGTCAAGCTTATGCTCCGTCGTTACCGAGGGCGAAGCTAACTGCGTGTCGTACTGCGGTATCCATCGTTTGGATAGCACGAATACGAATTGTTCCGCTAAGACCATTCGTGTATGGGTCTAACTGGAGGTCAAGACCGCCCCAGAACCCAACTAAAAGATCCGCGAAATTGCCAAAATAAAGATCGCCAGCAGTTACCTGATTGGAAACGATTGAACGATATCCATTCAGAGTGTTGCCTGGCTCAACGATAAATTGAGCAGTACCAGTTGCTTTTTCTGTGGTCTTCAACGCACCAAACATACCAGAAGCTAAGATGTATGACAGGTTGCCCATGAGCGCATTGTCAGCCGCAACTAGAGTTTCCATGTCTACTACTTCAGCGTATGTTGGGTTTACAGCACCAAACGTCTTGCTGTTGATTCCAGCAGTATTTTTGATACCTACTGGTGATCCAGCAGCTCCGTCTCCTTGCAAAGCAGCAAGGTCCATAGCCAAAGCAATTGCTTGAGCAAGGTCATCTCGGACGAGGGATTCTAAATCCATTGTCTGTTGCTGAAGCATTCTTCGTGAAATTTGAGCGTATGCGCCTAAATCTTTCGGGGTCAGAGAGATCTGACTGAAGGTTGGCTCCGTCTGAACTACGTTGTCGCCTTCCGCTGCAAGCCATGCTGCCGTTGAAGCAGTTGCTTTCTTAGGAATCTTAACGTCGCTAGACAGTCCAGTCAGGGTGCGAGCACCGGCCTGCATTACTGAAGACTGATTACGCAATACGTCGATGAAATCGCCAGCTCGGAAATCTTCCGTCAGTACGTTAGCATCGTCAGTAGTGTTCAAATCACGCGTCCAGTTTGACAAAACGTCAGCAGGGAGCATAACGCCGCCCGTAGTTCTGCCGTACTGATTGCAAGCTGCTTCTGAGCATTCAAACTCAAATTTAGCGGCTTCTTGTGCACGTTTGTCAGTCGGATTAACCAAAGCATTAACCGCTCGCAAAATGCTGAATCGCTTTGCTTCTTTTTCGGTCAAGCCAATTTCTTGGTTGTTTAATGCTTTTTGAGAGCCGATTTCTTCTAGCAAAATGCCTCGGAATTCTTCAATGCTCCGTCCTTCTGAAATGGCTCGTTGGGCCATGTCAGACTTGTTGTGTCGAGCGCCAAGCTCAACGATTTGCGCTGCATTCTTTTGTTCTGCCTTGCGAGCTTCACTTTGAACCGCAGCAACGTCTACTACATTTTCTTCAGACATTGATATTACCTCAATATGTGGGGTTTCGGTTTGTGTTGAAGGCTCGCTAGACCTACCAATGCCAACTGTCACGTCAGCAGGGATAGACACTAAACTTGCCTCTACTGGTCGCCAAGATTTAGCGACATAAGTGTCGTTGCCTCTTTTCTCCAGTTTGTTGATAGAGTAACCAACACTAATGTTGGCTCTTATTCCATCAACTACATCGTCGAAAGCTTCAACAGCCAGTCCGTTTCGTCCAAAACGAACTTTAGCGCGGAGTCGCCGCGTTTCACTGTCAAGTTCAACAGATTCTACGATTCCTATAACCTTCTCGGGGTGGTGGTCGAGAAGGAGTGGGGCTCGTCCAGAAGCTAAGAAACTTAAATCAATAGCTTCAGGAGTATGTTCCAAAATTTCATTGCCAAACGACCTTTGAACAGGTTCCTCGCTGGATACCGCAATCATTACAGTCCGTTTTTCTTCGTCAATCGGCCCTTTGTCCAATTCCATTGCGCGATGAATGACCTCTGGCTCAGACCGCTCAATGTCTTCTTTCATAGCTTCATAGACTTCTACAGCTTCCTCAACTACAACGTCAGGAGCTTCAAATTCTTCACTCTCTCTTAAATCATCCATAGATTTATCCTTGGCTTATAACCATGCTGTATAAGATTATCAAATATCTGTGTTATGTGGAATAAGTTTTGACGCTTTCTGAACGCCTGTATTTATCACTTCAAGCGAGCTTGCGTTGGTGCTGACCAGGTTATTAACCGTCTCATCAATCACATTAGCTGTGCCTGTTGAGTTATCAACGACTCTACAAACACCCCTGACCGGAATAAAGCCAGCCGTTACAGATGAATGGATAATGCATACACCGCTAGAGAAATCTAAACATAAGTCGCCATCACCGCTGTTATCCGTATGGTTCCTAAGCTCTATGGCCCCTTGGTAGTCTCGGAGAATTAGCTGACCATTCCCATTGAAATCAATAATTGGTTGTTGTGTCCCTGCAAGCCTGTTAGAGAAACACGACAGCAAGGCTAGAAGCTCCCCTCCATTAATTTGTATCGTGCCGTTTAAGCTACACTGAAAAATAAATCCTGATGTAAAATCTACATCTAAGATAATACAGTTGCGATAAATATTATTACCGTCTGCCGTACCCTGAACCGACACATTATTAAACTCGCAGAACTGTACATCTGCCGAGGGGTTTACTGTTATAACAGTCGTGCCTGGATTGTCTGATGTAAACACAAAGCCATCACTGAAGTCAGTGTTAGCTAAAGTACAAGAATCAAGAATCCTAATAGTCCTAGCGCCCTCTTTTATGGCGATAGTTCTTGCGTCATCAAAATTATTGACTGGCTGGGTTCTTGTCCCAATAGGCACATCTGTCCCAGCTTGACCGTTGTTTACATCAACACATACTTCGCCGTTATATGCGGAAGATAGAATAACTGATAAGTCTTGTAGCCCTGCTGAGTTAGCAGAACGAACTGAAACTTGGTTTACGTTTACAATGTCGCCTACGTTTGAGTTAGCACCGACTAAATTGACAGCATATTGTCCGTCTTCAAATGTGACAGTGTAACCATTGACAATCTCAATCACGCGAGCAAGCGTCACGCCTCCAACAGTGACTGAAGTGTTATGTTTGTGCGTCTTTTCAAACGCCATTCCGTCTTCTGAGTCTTCTAGGTCTTTTAAAATCAACCTAAAAGAATCTAAGTTTAACTGTCGTATCTCTGTCGGTGAGGATTGAATAAGGGTCATATCCGCTCTGGGGATATTAATTACCTTAGTTCCCCAATTAATGGATATTGCCACTTGTAGCCCCTCCGCTAAATAGTTTCACTTGGAGCTGTTGAACCTGTTGCATAATCATGTCTAATCTTTGATTTAGCAACATATTTTCAGCCTGCAACTGAACGACCATTGCAAAAAGACTGTCTATGTCTGCCTTGTTTCCCTGACTATGCTGTAATACAGCTAGCATATTTTTATGATTGATATCAGTCATCAGGTATCAAACTTACATTGATTGAAGTATCAGCAGAACTTGAGATAGTCCCCGAAATTGATGTTGCCTTATAATATGTTCCAAGTGAAGCAAGCCTAATATTGCCAACATAAGGCTGATTTCCAGAATAGCTTCTGGTGTCAGAGACTTGACCGCTGGCATTCGTTAATACTTTATCTATTATCACGGTTCCTTCTGCCAATCCACCACCGGCTGCCGCTGTCACATAGACTCTTGCGTTTTGTAACGCCGCGTCAGTGTCAATATCTTTTACTGTGATGGTAAATGTTCTTTGGCCGGCAACTACATTAACTGTGGCGCCTGCTGACCTTATGGATGGAATGCTTGCCCCATCTTGTACGTTTATGGTCAAAGTGCCTGAACCGACATTGACAAAGATAGCCTCATCGCCGGTTGAAGTTGGCGTAATAGGAGAGCCTGTTGAACCCGTATCATACCCAGACAATGAGCAATCCCAATTCATACTGCCATCGCCTATTGATGTTAATTCTACGGCATGACCTGTTGCGCCCTTCGTAAACGAACAGTTAGAAAGGTTTTCTAGCTCAGTAGTTGTGACCGCAGATGCTGCTGAACTTTCTGTGATAACGCAACTTGTCAGCGCAGCAGTGCCTGATAAGGTTATTTGGGCTGAATTTACAAACGCACAATCTACCGCTTCTGACCCAGTTACAAAAGTAAACCCAGCGCATCCTGAAATACTGTTGCCTTTAAAATTATGTGAAGCTGCGTCAAATGTTAATGAGCCTGTTAGATTTTCAAATGAGCATCCATACCAGTTACCTGTCTCTACGTTGCCATCAGAAAAATCAATACCAAAAGTGTAGGAATCATTGCCTACTATAGATATCCCGTTTCGTCCACCAGTTGTGCTTACAGGTTGTCCTAAAGACAAGCTGTTAGTTCCTGACCCGCCGACTACGTTTATTGCTGCGAAACTATTAGGAGCCGCATTGACTTCAGCGCCCTGATAATAAATAGGTTCCGCTGCGAATATCTTAGAATCTTCATCGGTAATTGTAGATGCTGTTGCGCTGGTATCACCAAGAGTTAAAGTTCCAGCAATCTCAACAGCACTATTGGAATCGTTCAAAGACCGGACAATGCCGTATCTTTGCGTTGCTTCATTAGTCAGCAATTCATTAAAAAGACCTAGCGTTGAAGTGCCTGTAATAATCAAACCATTACCGACATCGCAAGCGTCTAAGATTAAATTATCAAAACGTGCTGTAGTACCGCCAACATCAGCGAACACCCCAATGTGGGTTATGTTTGATGTGTTCAGCGTACCAGCTCCACCAGACCTTGTTTTGGTTGGGTCAAGAATCATTCTTACCCAGCCGCCTGCATAATTATCAGACCCGTAGTATGTAAACAAAGAATAGTTGCTTGCAGTTGGTGTTCCTGAGCTTAAACAAATACCAAAGCCATTAGCTGCTTGGGTGTTTAGCAATGAAGCCGCAAGGAAGTTACCCCAAACATAAATCAGTTGACCTGATTCAGTTGTAGAAAAGTTCAAGGCAGAAGGAACTGCAACAAACAAAGCAACGCCTTGCTTGCTTACCTGTACAGTTATAGCTGTGCTTCCTTCTATAGAACCGTCAGCAGCCGCTGCGCTAGGAGAACCACCAGACCCAGCATATTTGACAACGGTGACAGAATCACTGCCATTATTAGCAGTGAACTGTCTACCATTACCATCCCATGCGACTGATACAGTCATTAGGCATCACTTGTTCTGATTGCTGTCACGCTGGCATCAGTAGCACCAAACACTGCTGATGTGATGAACTCTTTAATTGGACTAGCTCCACCATCTCTTACTTTCACCACTAGGTTTCGGTTTGAGTTATAAACTGCAGTGAAGTTTGCAGATGTTGCTGATGCTGTCTCATCAATGTATGCAATCCAAACATTGTTAGAGCTTGCGGCGTTGTCTCCGCTAAAGTCTGTTGAAGCAATAGTAAACGTCGAACCTGTATATGAAGTGTACGGTACTCGCCTATATGCTCCGCTTGCTAACTGAATTCTAATAACTCCTGCTGATGGGGTATCTGAAGGAATCGTTGTAGTCACGACCACGGCAGTTTCTGTCGCTCCAGTCAATGCTGTATTCAAAGATAGTTGGTCAGTGTCGATTGCAGGATTGCCTTCTGCATCCGTAGAAGTACCATCCCAAGGGCCAACCAAAACTCTGTCTTCAGTGCTAATCAAACCACTAACTGTGAAAGTCACGTTGTTTGGTGGCGATACTTCAGATGCAGTTAAGTCAAAGACCTTATCACTTGAGCCTAAGTCTTGAGAACCCACACCATAAGCACCGATAAGCGCTGAACCTGTAGAAACACCCAAGCCTGGCGCTGCTGTGGTTTCTACCGCTCTAGGCGTTGCTGTACCAGAAGCCGTACCTGTTGCAGTTGAAACGCCTGTAATAACTTGAGAATTCGTAGGAGCTGCGCCCGTCAGAAGCTGAATCCACATCTTCGTGCCGGCAGTAACTGAGTCGATGGCTAGCATCTGGCCTGTGCCGCCTGTCCAGCTTACTGCTTCAAACGCTGAGAAAGTTCCCGTTCTTGCTGACAAGCTGATTTCGTGAGTTACGCCACGAAACAAAAGACCGTTTAGACCGAATAAAGTCTCAACAGTCCCGTTTCTAGTAATGTATTTAGCTTTCTCATAGACATCATTGATGGCTGTTCTTGTGCCTTTGTCCCACTCAATATAATAGGCTTCATTTACGCTGTTGTTATCAATATCAAGTTCAACATAACCTTGAGTATTGGCAGACGAATCCCATCCCGCAACAGTTCCTGAAGCAGTCTGGTTGTTTAAGTCAGTCGACCTAGACAAAGCGAATACGTTATTACCTCTTGACGTAGCAGAAATTGCAAATTCGCCATAGGTAAAACCGTAGTCACGGGTCAGACCTAGCAACTTTCGACCGTCAGTATCGGCTCCACCTGTTCGTACTTTAATCATGAAACGGTGAGAAATACCGCCAGCCGCGTCAGAGTTCAGACCTAGACTTGCAGCGTTGTTGTCATTGTTCCACCAATCATCAGAAATAACTGAACCGTTTTGAATAACCTGAATATCAGGCGCGTTACCAAAGTTTACAATTCCGTCATAAATGACATCACCGGATGATTGAATAATAGAACCGTCATACAAATGCTCGCTTGCAGCGTCATCAATATTGTAGTTGCCTAAAAGCGTGATGATGTTATCCGTAGAGCGTGATGATGGGTTTTCATCAGTAATGTCTAGCTGGTCATCGCCGCTTGAACTTGCATCATCTGCAAAGTCTTGCAATGCTCGGTGAAATTCAATTACCGTTGCGTAAGTCGGGGTTGTTCTTCCGTTAGTCCCAGCGGTTCCGTCGTGGTCTGCGCCAACGTACCGGATATTCCCGCTAGAACGCGTTATTTCCCAGTCTAATGGTTCAAATGCCATTTTCTATTCCTTAAATTGTGATTGCTTTTTCGGCAACCAATCCACTAAACGTACCGCCTGAATAATTCTGATAAAACGCATCAGACGGATTCCCAATTACTCTATAGAGCGTTGTTGAGCCGTAATTGTAGCTATAAACATCACCTTGCGCGATTGTTTCTATGAAAACAGGCTCTGTTGCGTATCCTGTCGCGTAATCAATCCAAGTTTTACTAGCACCGCCGCCAGATATATATTGATTTGTCATGTTGAACTTGACAAATTGCCCGTATTGATTCGGGCTAGTCTCAAACGCTATTGCGCCGTTTTGTATTTTATGTCTAGGAATTCTCCCAGCTTTACCGTCAGCCCCTTTCTTTCCTGATGGGCCTTGCTCTCCTTTATCTCCCTTGTCTCCTTTTGGACCTTTCGGGCCTACGGGTCCATTTTGACCCTGTATACCTTGATCGCCCTTATCACCTTTGTCGCCTTTAGCGCCTGTTTGTCCCTTTGGACCTTGTGGTCCCATTGGGCCTCTTTCGCCGTTTCTACCTTCTAATCCCTGTAAACCTTGTTCTCCGCGCTCTCCAGGCTCGCCCCTTTGACCTTGATCGCCTTTTTCACCAGGTATTAGCTTGAAATCGCGAACAACTTCTAGTTGTTCCGACAATTGCTCAATTTCTGATTTCGTTTTCCTATCTAAACGCTGAATTCTTTCTAGGAATAACGCTACAGCTTGATTAATCTTCAACGAAACACCTTTTCAGGCTTTCTGCGAGCGCTTGATTTAATCCACGCTCTCCGTCATCGTCTTCGTCATCTTCCTCTTTTCTGACCGCTCCAAACGGTTCAAGGCTGTATTCAACTCCAAATTGCTCTGCTAATTCTCTATCTCGGGAAATTTGAGACAATAATTCCTCAGTATCCATTCCATATTGAGCCGCAACAGAGTTCAAAGGCAATATACCGCTCTGCAACCCTGAGATAGCTGCATTCATTTCTTTCTGAGGATCAACCCAAGAGAAACCTCTGCCCCTAAACTCAGCCGCAGCAGAAAATCTGTCATACTGCCGCAAGGGTATGCCAAAAGAACCAACTTCCATTGCAGCTCCAAGCCAAGAGTCAAACACAGCCCGAACAAAATGATCTATCACGAACTGTGTTACATTCTTGTAGAAATCTCGCTCTTCTAACGCGCCTTGTCTGATGCTTGAATAGCTTGTTGCTTCCAAATCGTTAGACAAAGACGTGTAAGAGACTCCCAGCCCACTGGCAATTCCTTTTAAAATAGATTTATGAAAGCTGTCAAAGTCATTGCTAGGGAAGGTAGGCTGAAAGTCAACGAAATTTACGCCTGTAGGTAAATTGTGGAAAGTTCCAGGTTCGGCGCTAATTATCGGGGTTTGCCCATCATAATCGTCGGCAACAAATCCATCTCCGCTCGGGCTTGTAAAAAAGCCCATCTTTGAAGCACCAACGCGAGCATTGACCACTGCCGCCTCTCTAAATGCTCCTAATTGCTTTATTGCCGTAATTGCAGGAGTCAACCAAGGCTCTCCGCGTGTTTGACCTGGCCTCAACTGCTTATACAAGTGAATAACATTTTCAGCAGGGATTCTTTTGTACTTTTCTGACTTTGTGTTAGTAGCGTAATCAAAATCGCCTGGATGGTATTGTAATTGGTGGTAAGCTACAGGTCGCTTGAACCTGTCAAGCTCAACACCCATGCGAATCTCTCTACCATTGCCCAATTTTTTGTTTAATTGGTCATCAATTTGATCTGCTTCTATGAATTCCAGCGCAAAAGAGTCTCTAAAAGCAGCGTTTCTATGCTTTACGATGAAAGCCTCGCCGTCTTTAGCCATGAGTTCAACAGCAAGCTTTTGAGCATCTATCCAAGAAAGTTTGCCGTCAACTGTGCAATAACCGCACTTTCCCCACATCTTAAATGCATTTTCAACCGATTGATTGCCTGTTTGATCTAAATTACCAATAGAATCCACAGCTTTAGACTGAAATTGTATGCCTTTATCGCCTATTACATTGATTTTTAATAACTCAAAGTAACGTCTAACGTATTCGTTATTAACAGATAGATCTCTTGACCTGTTTCGCAACACTTTCAGAGCAAACCTTAGCTCGCTGTCAGCCGATCTTTCTGATGTAACAAAATCAGAAAAAAGCCTTCCGGTATTCACACCATCGTATTGCCGACGAGATACTGCTTTTTCCTGCTGCTTTTTCCTAAATAGGTCTAAAAAGGCCATCAAAACCTCACTTGAATTGTAGCGCCAGTGTTTCTGTTGCTTTCACCGTCTAATTTTGCTATTTGAGCTTTGACTTTCTTAGCAAAGTAATCTTCAGCTTGACTTAACTCTTCAAACGTCATTTTGGTCAAAGATCTTCCAGCTATGCTGTAACTGGCAACGTCGGCATCTGCTTTTCCAGAAATTAAGCTTCTTATTTTCTCTAAAGTGATCTCTTCGTGAGTCCTTGGGTCCGAATTGTTCTGATCAAGGTCTGCAACGATTTCTAAATTATGACCTCTTTCTAACGTATATCTTTCGCTGTCAGAAATTCTAATAACGTCTAGCTGCCAGTGATAAGATCCTGGGTTCCACGCGCTTGTTGTAGTTGAGCTGGCTTGAAACAGGTAATGAGTTGTTTCATTTGAAGATGCAATGTTTATTTCATTGCCCCCACCAGCAATACGAGCAATGAACTCCATTGTGTACAAGGTGGGGTCGTAGACTGCGACGATTTCAGTTTTCTTGAATTGCACAAAATCGCCGACAACTATTGAAGAAGGCAGTCCTTCCTTAACAGTGTCAAAGTAGTTTGTTGTTGCCATTAATCACCGCCATGCGTTAAGCCATCCTCCACTCGCCCTAGGAACAAATGGCCTTTTTTTGATAACCTCTTCTTCTGGTTCAGTCTTGGCCTCTGCCAATTTTGCCTGAATTTTGTCTGCAATGCTATTGACAGATACATTGATTATACTATAAGCAGCTATACTGTAAACAAAACAATCTAAAGCCTCATTGCGGGGCCGGATTTTCTGAAAGATGCGTTTCTTAAACCCCCTGACAAATTTTGTTATTATTTTTTCAGCAGTAAGCTGACGAAAATATTCTTCGTTTAATTCGTCGGAGAAACTTATATAACCAGCGCCAGGCTCTTCTATTCTTAGACGTGAGAAGACAAGATCCTTGATTGTATCAACTCCAATCGGAAATACACGACATTTCACAATATTATTCTTTGACGGCTTTCCTGCAATGGCTCTGCCTTCACCACCAACACCTTTAATCGCAAATATCCTACGAGAAAAGTTTTTGTGGCAATATTGATAAACGCTATTAGTAAAGTGACCTCCCGAATCTACTGCTGTTGCTCTTACGCCTAAGATTCTTCCGTCTTCAGTCTCAAACGATCTGTTTAGTTGCGAGTCTAAAGCCGCCCAGAGTTGAGGCGTAGAAGGATCTCCAGGCAAGACTTCATGGCCCAGGACCGCGCTGGCATCATCTCGCTTCCATCCTACGAACGTGACCTCTATTCTGTCGTCCTGTACGTCGGCCCCAGCAGTAATAATCACAACGTCTTCAGGCACATACTCAAAGTGCTCTCGCCGCTGATAAAGGTTCATCTCATCTACGGTGATCCCTTCGTCGATCCAAGGCTCGGCCAAATAAGTATTCGTCCACACCTTTAACTGCTCAGGGTTTTTCTTGACAGATAAAAATTCTCTTACTCCTTCTGATAAAGGCGTCCAAGGTGAGTAAAGTCCTGATATTTTAAACCCTGCAATACCCTTGAACTCTTCTTGCGCTTGCCATTGTCCATTTCTTACAGACCATCTTCTATCGGAATCAGACCACAAGGCAGAACATTCTTCGCACATATAGCCTGCTGTCTCTGGATCGTTGTCTACCCATCGGACATTAGCCCAAATTAAAGTCTGAAAATGCTCACAATGCTTGCATGGCACATAGTATTCTCTTTTGTCAGAATTCTCATAAGCGTTTTCTATTCTAGATATATCTTTAATAGTGGGTGTTGATACTGCAATAATTTTAGAATTATGGAATGTAGAGGTTCGTTTACGAGCCAAAGACAGCGGATCACCCTCTGTTCCTGCTGAAACAGGGAACCTATCAACCTCATCCGCTAAAATGATTCTGATTGGTCGGCTAGCAAGACCGCTAGGTGAATTGGCACCGACTAGGCTTAAACTGCCGCCAGGATAAATCTTGTGCAACGTAGTGTTGTTGGAGTCTCTAGCTCTCGGATCTTTTACTTTACCGAACAGACAAGGGGTCGCTCGTAATAGACCGTTAGCAATTCTGTCTTTAGAAAACGACTGAGCCATAGATTCTGTAGGTTGTAGCATGAGAATCGGACACGGGTCATGGTCAATGTGAAAGCCTATAATGTTCAAAAGCGCTTCCGACTTGCCTAGCTGCGCCCCAGCCATAACGACGACTTCTTTAGTCTTGTGCTCAGAACAAGCATCCATGATGCCACGTTGGTATTCAGCCCTAGAAGTTCTCCAAGTTCCAGCCTCTGCACTAGTCTGAGAGTCTAACCGTCTTTCTAGGTCGGCCCACTGACTTACGCTTAGGCGTGGTGGAGGCTTTAGCGTCTTGATCGCCTCCTTCAGGTGCTGCTTTAGGTTTGCTAGTCCTGCTCGCTGAAATTTTTGGGTCATAATTGCTTAACTCTTCTAAGGCTTCGTTAATGAAATCGCTAATTATTTCTTGGACAATACCAATTTCGCTTTCGCTTGCCACTATCGGCGCTGCTTTAGAGGGGACACTAGTCAATTTAGACTTTAAGTTTGAAAGAGTATCAGTCCAAGCCTTAACAACGTCGTCAACTATCACAAGTTGATTCCTAACCTTTGCTAATTCCAGCTCTGCTATCTCTGCTTCTGCGTTTACTTTACGGGTTCTAGCTTCATCATAACTAGACCCTATCTTCACCCCACCTGTACTAGCCATATCTCCTCCAATGTCAACTCTTTAGATTATATATAACTTCTTCCCTTTATTCATCTTGAATTAGTTTCATAATATTCTGTCGCTAGCGGAAATGCGCGCTCGCGAAATCCC
>Ga0255752_10004490_pt1 | contig 13986 bp, 20 predicted proteins | sample 011ome_25_FD_179952 | JGI IMG/M metagenome (GOLD analysis project Ga0255752, IMG submission 179952) | Coastal salt marsh microbial communities from the Groves Creek Marsh, Skidaway Island, Georgia - 011512CT metaG (version 2) | ecosystem: Environmental > Aquatic > Marine > Intertidal zone >...
CTCAATGTGCGTGGACGACATCATCTCTTGAATCTGCTCCTTGGTCGCACCCATGGACTTCGCCATGTCCTCAAGGGCTTGGTTGGCACTGGCCGTGTAATCCTTCGTGAAGTCGCTTTTGGCAAACAGGAACTCCTCATCCTCATCAATCAGCCCCGCCTGCTTCCCATCATACCATGCCATCACAGTCGTAGGTGTGGCGTACCCTTCGGAGTCAATGAACATGATTTGTTCGCTGGTGAAAGTAACTGAACGGGCGGCGGCATCAATTTGAAGGTTGAACGGCATGAGATAAATCCATGACATTGGGACTTCAAAATCTTTGGAGATTGTTCGCACGGCAATGTATGTCGCCAACTGCGGATTGAATGGAGGCATCAAACGGCCAGCCTCTGCCCAGTATGGACTGATGTGTACAGTCTCAGTGGCTCGTTGCGTCACTTCATTGTGTGCATTTTGGAACAGATTGACCGCATTGAAAAGCGGGTCAAACACAAAATGAGGACTTGATTCAACCAGTCTTGATTGGAGTTTGTCCAATCGCTCAATCCAACTTTTCATTCACTCTTCCTCCTGTGCCGGTGCAACAAAGCGTTGCTCGCCCTCGTGGTTGGTCAACAAGCCGACCGCCTCAACGAAGGCAATGAACGGCGAGAATCGTTGAGCAGGTAAGTCAAGCACAAAACCATCCGGTGTATTCCACTCGGCGGAAGGAGCCTTCATGAGCAACTGTACACCATCAACATAAGCATGAAGCTCTACAATATCTCGGAAATATATTTGTTGTTCAGTTGCGAGTGATGGGTACAAGTCGGCTTCCATTTCAAGTAACGAATCGGTAACCACAGGGGGCACAGTGAACTTGTCAGCGTACCCATATTCTCGGTTCTTCAATTCGTCACAAGTCCCGTACACCTGTATGTGTAGGGTGTTTTCACCCGTGCTTTTTCGCACTTGCATGAACGCGTTTGTTTCATTGTCAATTTTCTTTTCGTTTTTCCATTCATTTGTTGTCATGTTCATTCCTCCTTTTTTGTAAAGCTTCCAAAAGTTTTTTTGATTGAATGTTTGAGTTTCTTATTGAGTGCTTCAGCGATGTCACTACTGGCAAACTGGATGCGCTCAAACATTTCATGTGGTGTTAAATACTCTTCAATCATCGCATCACCCCTAACACACATGTTCTTTACGGTAAAGCTGAAGAGTGTGTATTTGGGAGCAACAGGGGTACTGTTTACTCTCACTGCAAGACCATTTGATGGAAAGATTTGAGTGTTCAATTCATTAACTGTTTGTGAGGCATCAGCCTTGTTCATGAACAGATAGGGTAGCCGATGACTCGTGGAAGACAAAGATACTTTCTTGCTTCCCCAATGACTATTTTGGACACAGGGCAATTCTACCTTTATGACATAGTAGGTCATTTCTTCAATTGGTCGCCACTCATGTTCACAAATCTCTACACCATGTACGACGGAAACTTTACCTTTGGTGAATTCCCACCCATTGATTTTATCACCCAGTTTGCGTTGCTTCGCCATGGTAACAAGATACTTCTGTCGGTAATTCTCAAGCCAACCCCACGCATCCCAACGGAAGGTACGGCCACGGCCAGCAGTGACTTGAATGGCCTTGCCACTCTTGACCATGCGGTTAAGTGATTTATTGATGGCCTTGAGCACTGTTTTGTCGTCAAGGACTTGCGTTAAGAAACGCTCATTACCAGCAACAGGGTAAGTGGTGAACTTGCTTGTTGTGTACATAGTGTCCGGTTGTGACTCGTATTTACTGATGTTTCTCGCATCTACTTTTTGCATCGCAAGGCGTTTGGTCTTTGTGACATGCCAGCTATGATAATTCCTATCTTCATACTCGTAAATTCTTATCGCATGATTGAGAAGGTGTGCGGCAAAATGAGTACGACTGTAGTTGTAGTCGTTACCGATTTGATTTTTCCAAAGCTTAGGAGTGCCCTCCGCATACACCCAAGAACGCACAGGTTTTTCACCTTCGGGAAGATACCAACCGTCAGCAATAATGTTCATCTCAACCAACGCCGCCAAACGAGTGTAACGGTTGAGCATTTGCTTGGCATTGATTTCACCGTTCTCGCCTGCGTTGAGCAGGGTGAACCGTACCGCCGTGTCCATTGCACACTCAATGCCTTGAGATTTGATGTAACCAAGTGCCAACTTTGTCACCGCCTCATCAGTTGTGAAGGACAGGCTATCGCCTATCATGCCGAGTTCAGCCCACACTTCGGGGCTACGGTAACCAGTGTAGTACATCTGTCTGCCCCATCCCATCATTCATCACCTACCACAATGTCCCACACCAAGTCCTCAAGGGTGGGGTAGCGAGTACGCAATTCACGAAGTGGTGTGTCGTAAATCAAATCGGTTAGCACACTCATGATATCGTCACGCTCCACATGATTGTAGGATAGGATGTCGCCAAGAGGAATATCCTCAATGGATGGTCGGTTGGGTCGTTGCACTTTCTCCACCACAATGTCGGGCCGAGGTGGGTCTGCAAACGCAGTGAACTCTTCGGGGTCATCGTCCCAAAGTTCGGGCGGGCCGTACATTGTACGCATGTTCCCTTTACTGTCTTTGCCTCGTTGTTTAGAGAGCAAGCCTTGGCTCACTGCACCACCGAGGTGGGTTTGAAATGCCTCCCACCCTTTCATGCCTACGCCTCGCTTGTCCACCAATTTCGTCCATGCGTCTTTTGCACTGATGTAGTTACCGTAACCAGTAACCACTCGCACCGCAAATCGGTATGCCGCTTCTTTTTTGTTCCGCTTTGTTTTTGTCATGTTTCTCATCTCCTTTCTCTTTGCCGATTTATATACTGTTCAATTGAAATCCTCAAACTTGTACATAATATCCATCTTCGCACAAGTAAGACAACATAATGTTCACTTCCATTTGTGCGTCGTCGGGTACGGATGCCAGTCGCAACATCACCCATTCCAGTATGTCCTTCTTCGTATCTGCCATGTTCATGCCTCCAAGTATTCCCAATAGATGTACTCGTCTGTTTCAATTTTGATTTTGAGATTGTGTGCGTTGGTATCAATCATTCTTCTTCCCTCCGTTGGTTAAAGCGCATTTGGTTGAGTTTGCTCATGGCGGAACCGGGCTTGTCTCGGAAATGGGATGCGTGGATGCAGGCAAGGTAGAGTTCGTTGTCCTCACGCAACCGCTTGACTTCTTGAAGGAAAAGTGGGGCGTCGGTAATGAGGTTAGCCGTCTCCCTGTTCGGGTGAACGGTGCAAATCGCCTTGCCGTTTGCATCTACGATGTGATGGGCTTTCGCCCCATCGTGCAGGGTGTCTCGCCATGGTGCAGGGGAGTGCCCCTCGTATTCACTGGTGTCAATCATTCAACCAACTCCAAAATAATTTCAGTCTCGCCAGTGGCTTCGTTCTCAATCGTTATGGCATGACGGGTCAAGCCGTGTGGTGTCATTCGGTACATCACCGTTTCACCCCCATGGTCTTGTCGTTGGGGTGGCGTAACCGATGGCGGCGGTGCCTCTCCTTGAGACTCATTCGTTCTGCCTCCTGCATGGGTCGGCCTTGGTATCTCATGCTTACAGTTCTCGTAATCCATTTCTTTGTCATTGTAGTTCCACCTCGCTCAGTGTGATTGATTCCACAGTGTCGTATTCTCCCGAACATTCTTCTGTGAGTTGAAAGTGTGCATATCCACCCGTTTTTCCTTCGGACGCATCACCGAACTCAAGAGCGACGGCTGATTCCTTGAGCAACACCGCCCACCATTTCTTCTCATCGTATGGTCGGGTGACAATGATGTGGTGTGTGGTGTGTACATTGTACCAATCATTCAACGCTTTCAATTTCTTTTCAGCCTCAAAGAACTCTTTGTCATTTCGGGCGAGTCCAGCGTTCTTGAAATAGTCATATGCGATTCGGTCATTCACCATCTCGGTGAAGGCTTTGATGGCCCTCGCCTTGGAACCGTACACCTTGGTGTCCATAGTGAAACCGTTTCGTTCATGCTCTTGTATGATGTATGCTTTCTTTGTCATGTTCATTCCTCCATTCGCTTGTTGATGTACTTCGTCGCCCACCGAATGCCCTCTTGTAGTCTGTCCCAGTGAGCATCAGTCCATGCTTCCTTGTCTTCGGGGTAACCAAGTGCAATCAGTTCGTCGGCAATTTGGTCGTATGCCCACCAATTGAGGTATTCACCCGGCGGCAGGTTGTCCGTTCGGTCAAAGCCATAGTGAAGCACATGGTCAATGTACCATTCTGTGTTTTCGTTTCGTTCCATTGTTATCATCTCCTTTCTCTTTGCTGATTTAAATACTCCTCAATTGGAATTCTTCTTCATCTTACCAAAGCTGGCGGGTAAGTCGCCACTGTCAATCATGGATTGAATGAGCGCACTGGCGATGCCTTCACGCTCCTCCATGTCGCCACCATCCAGCACGGCCTTCACGACCTTACGCTTCTCTTCAATGACTGCGTTGAACTTCTCGTCAATGGTTTTCGCCACTGAAAGGTACACGGCGTGGACTGAATCGCTCTCTTGACCGATGCGGTACACCCTGTCTTCGGCTTGCTCTTCCCATCCCGGCACCCACTCACGCTCTACGAACACCGCAGTGTTAGCGGCAGTGAGGGTGATACCTTCCTTGGCGGCGATGGTGGAACAGAACAGAACATCCATCTGCCCTGCTTGGAATGCCTCAACATTGGATTGCCTCTTCTGTGCGGGCATGTCACCAGTGATACCACCGATGCGCCAGTTGCGGTCTTTGTCAGCTCGCAATGCTTCAACACATCCTTTCAGCACATCCGTGTGGTGAGCGAATACAACAAGTGGCTTGCCGTTTGTGATGTCGTAGTGTTCCTTGATGTAAGCCACAGTGGATGGCACTTTGATGAGGCCGCACTCGTGGCGAAGAGCCGTGAGCATATTGAGAACGAAACCAGCAGGGAGTGTGCCGTGATTTTGGTGCATCTCGTAGTCCTCCATCCATGCTCGGTGCAAGTCACTGTACCGCTTGAGGTCAGCCTTGCTTGGTTGAATGTCCATGATGGTTCGCACTTTGTCGGGCAGTTCGGTCAAGACCTCTTGCTTGAGGCGACGAATGCAGAAGTCTCGTGTACGAGCATGCAACTCATCGGTGTTGCTTGCACCACTGAAGTCCCACCCCCACCCTGTGTTGTAGCCATCGCAGTAGCGTTGGCCGTAAGGGAAGAAGGAGGGGAACTCGTTGGGGCGAAGCAGGTTGAGTGTGGTGAAGAACTCACTTGGTCGGTTGGTCACGGCAGTGCCCGAAAGACACAGGACTGATTCGCTTTCCTTCGCAACCTCAAGGGTCGCTTCGGTTCGCTTGGCCTTGATGTTCTTGAGGTAGTGGCTCTCGTCACACACAACAATGTTGAAACCACGGTCTATCAGTGCATCCTTTCGCCCACTGATGATGTCGTAGTTGCACACGATGATGTCAGCTTCGGGAGTCGCACCCTTACGACCTTCAAGCACCTCAACGGTCATGTTTGGTAGCCACGCTCTGCATTCCTTCGCCCAGTTGTACTTGACTGATGCGGGGCAGACGACGAGCGCAGGTAGTTGCTTGGTGTTGAGTGCGATGTAAGCGATAGCTTGGATGGTCTTGCCCACCCCCATGTCGTCACCGATGAGGCAACGCCCGCCAGCGAGTTGAGCAAAGTGAACGCCAACATATTGGAACGGGTACAACTCACGACCCGCAGGGAAGTGATTGCTCAAATCTTCCTGCAAGCGAGCGACTATCATCTCTTGGTCAAGGGTGGCCGCACCACTGATAGCGATACGCTCTGCACGCTCGTGCATGAAGGATTCAATTTCGGGTATGGCTTGCAGTGCGTCGGCCAAGCGTAAGCACCACTCGTTCTCATCATGCTTACGCAAGCGGTCAATGAGCGGGGCGGCTTCCCCCACGCCCACTGTCCAAGTCTTGTTGCTTGGGTTGAACTTGCGGCCTTGCGTTGCTTTGACCACGGCGAGTAAGTTACCACGGAGCAACTCATCACCAATGTACGGCCACTCCATCTCAATGCTTGACTTACCGATGAGGCGAGCCGCCACCGTCGTAGTCTTGCGTTCTATAGATTTCTCTCTCGGTGCAGATACCTCAAGTCGCTCAAGGGACAACTCGTTGAAGAACATGCCCTGCTCAATCATGATGCCCTTCGCCTTGGCGAGAACATCAGCATCATCTTGCAGTGTCCACTTCTTCATCTTACCATCCCACTTGACGGCAGGAAAACCGAGGGCATCCTTGAGTGCGTTGTTGAGTTCGGGGTTGTAGGTGTAGTCAAGTGCGATTCGTTTGCTGGTGAATTGTTTGCCCCATCGGTTTGTCCATGTGTCATCCACATTGAAGAAGGACACGACCTTGCTGGCCGGTGGTTTCCATTCAGCGACCCACTGTTCAATGAGGGACACTGCTTCATCCCAATTACAATCATATGTTTCAGCAACCTTACCCACCCATGAATCAATCTCTTGCTCTTCACGGTTGTTGAAGTCGGTGGTCTTGTCCCATTGTCTTGAAAGCAAACGCTTCGTGATGGAACCCTTTACTGCTGAACGCAAACGACCCTGCTCATGGATGAGGGCTTGATGTCTGTCGTACTCAACCTTGGCCTGTGTGCCTCGCACCTTCATCTTCTCAAGGTAGGACTCCACTTGGTTTGCTTTGCTGATGAGTCCAGCATCACGCATGATGGATGGCAGTTGTGTGTTGCGGTACTTGTGGAATCGCTCGGCGGCTTCCAGTAGTTGGTGGTCTTGCATGTCGTCTTGACTTGCGACACTGTGGAAGAAAGGCCAGTCGGCTTTGTTCGGCCCGACATCATCCTTGATGTCCGGCTTGCCGTAGCCAGTGAAGACCCGAATCATTCTGTGGATTGTTGTGGTGTTCATTGTTTGGCCTCCTTTCTTGCAGTGTACATCTCATACAGTAGATTGGTAAAGAGCGATAGAAGAGTGCCAGTTAAGAAAAGAAATGCAGTGATGTCAGCGTTCATTCTTCATCACCTTCTACTCTTGTCAGCTCTTCCCATCGGGCGTTGTTCTCCATGACAGAAATAACATAATCAACATAAATCTTGACGGCTTCTTTCAGTGTCATTCTTCTCACTCCAATGGATGGTCAATGTCCTTATCTCCAAGCACCCAACGAAGAGCCTTGACCACGCCCTCCAATGCTTTGTAGTTCCTCATGTGGTACATGCGCCGCTTCTTCGGCCCGTCCAGCATGGAGGTGTAGTGTTGATTCTGTTTGCGCTCTGCCCTGTCCAACATGTTTTCAATCTCTTCCCATGTTTTGTCGTAAGCGAAGTGTTCACTGTCTTGGTGGTCATTCATCGTTTCACCCCACATGCCATGCAAGTGAATATGCCATCTTGGTCGTGTAACATCATGGAGTTGTGCTTCAACTTCTTACAGTCACCGCACTGAGTTTCGTGATGAGTATGTTTGATGCCCATCTCTTTTGCAGTACAAGTGATGCAATGCTCGTCAGTGTAGTTCATGAAGTGATGAAGCTTTCTTTCTTCCCCACAAGAATAACATATCTCCTTGGGGATTGAGCCTTGCGGCTTTTCATAACCACAAGAAGCGCACCCATCTTCTTCATTGTAGTATTCATCTAAATCACAACATGGACACTTGACCACTTGCTTCTCCACAGGAGGAGCATCATTGTTTGTAGAAACGGGAACGCCATGCGCTTTTCCCGTATCACCACCAGTGGGCCAAGTGTAATCATTCCATTTGCCTTCGTTCGCAAAGAGGTTGTCACCAACAGGGATGTCAAGTATGCGAGCGATGTAACTTTGCTGATTGAAACCCTCAACTGCTTTGACACAGTGCATGTCACGAATCAACTCAATGAGTTGAGCCGCATCAGTGATGCTGGACTTGACATCATCATCGTTGAGCAGGTAGTAGAGAATACATAGTTGAATGCCTGTGCGACCATGACCACCAGCGCACTGTGTGGAGATGGACTTGATACCATGTTCAACAATGTCGTCACACAGTGCATACCAAAACAACTTCTCCACCTTCGGTACACCGTAGTCGGGGAAGTCAAGTTCAATCATGTACTTGGGTGGGTCGGTGCGTCCGGTGTGGTCGTCGCATGACCAGCCAGCAGGAACGGTAGTGCCGCCCGACAATTTGTAGGGGGTCATGGTCTCGTCCGGCCCCATAGCCAAGTCCACAGTTACAGGTGTCATCCACCAGCCACCTTCACGGTTGCGCCCGCCGCCGTACACATGGACACCACCGGTGGTGGTGAAGATAAGATTCTGTCCTGTGTGGCACTCGGCCTTGGAGTAGTTGCCCCAATCACTTGTTGTGGTCACGGTGTAGTTGCTCGGTGCTTTGGTCATGGTGTTCATCTCTTTCTTTTGTTTGCGTCGTTGTGCTTTTCTTCCTTTTCCTTTCTTTCCCATATCATTCATCTCCTTTCTGTAACTTTGAGAATTCTTGCAACTGCGTACTGGTGAAGTTAGATACGATGTAAGAGATGTACTTCTCTGCCTCAACGGGTACTTTTCCTTTCATCAACATCGCAAGCATAGCTGGTACCTCACTGCTTTGCTTATCGTCTTGAGTCGCATCATCATACATCGCTTTCAATGATTTGAAGGCAAGAACAGTCTCATCCTTTTTCTTGTTGTCCACAGGGAAGTGAGCCTCGTATGAGTTTTGAATTGGGAACATCATGCTGGATGTTTGTTGAGACACTGCATGTTGTGCCGTCTTACAAACTTGACACGAATCAACACCGCAATACAAAAACGAAGGCTTCCCTACGACTGAATACTTACCATTTGGATGGCGTTGAGCCTGTGTGAGATAGGCAACGGCTTTCCCAATAGGGTTGTCATGTTCGGACAATGGCTTGGCGTGGAGTTCCTTGAGTTCGTATGACCTGTACAATGAAAGAACATCCGTGAAGTCTTCCCTCATACGGATGCCCGACTTCATGATGTCTTGTGCCGCATAGTACACAGAGAAGAAGGCAGTGGGTTCAATGGAAACTTTAGCTGGGTCAGTGCCCCAGTCAAGTGCAGTCTTGGAGATGAACTTGTTGAAGAAGTAGCCGGTGTTGTGAACTGCATGTTCAACCTCGTTGGCAAGCCCGGTGAGCGACTTGAAAGATTCGTCACTTGGGTTGTCAATGAATGACGAAACAGACTCAAGAAGTAAGCGAGCGTTGGCGGAAGCCTTCTTGTATTTCTCCCCACCGTAGGATGAACTCCAAGGAAGAGAGTAGCAGTCCTCTGCAAACTCAAACAGAGCAATGGCAGATTCAATGGTGATGGGGTGGTTTTCAACGGTCATGTAGTAGTGCTTGCGATTGGTGGGAAAGTGATGAGATGATACTTCTTCCCACGCATCAACACCGTATGTTGCGGCGAGGGTAGCGTAGTGAAGAATGGTTGCGTCCTGTGCATGCTCAAACAAATGACGCAACTCACCGAGTGATACCGATAGACTGCCGTTGATGAGCCAAGCGACAAAGGCACCACCAAGGTAAGCAGACTCGGCAGGATTGAGCAAAGGCCCACCAACGAACTGGTGGAAGATGTTGGAAAGCCAACCTTGTTGGCGACCAAAGTTGGAGAAACCCATTTGGAAACCACTGATGAAATCCTGTGTGTAGTCAAGTGGGTTGTAAGGTTGCGGCTCGTAGTTACCTTCGTTGTCAAGGACAACCCAACCCGGTGCCGCTTGAGTCCACTGCTCACCAACCTGTGGTTCAGCAGATGCAATGTAAGGAACTCCATACTTGAAGCACTGCCCTGCATGGTGGGACAAGTGAGAGCCGGGAGGGTGAAGGACAACTGTGCCTTCGGGCATACCCTCACGAAGAGCTTGCTCCATCTTGTCAAGTTGTTCATCGGAGTAGTCGCTCACAAGGTGAATGTGTTTGATGGTGATGCGCTCAGCACCGTGGAAAGTACCGTTGATGGTGACACCTCTTGGTGCCGGTACAATGTTATCATGTCCTTCGCAACCTCGTAACTGAACCATTGCATGACGCTGAGTGATGGGACATGTCGGGTATGATTGGCGTACACAATCTTGGTAGGTTGGTTTGGAAACGAATTCAATTTGCGTGGTGCTTGGGTGCAAACCGATGGCGAGTAAGTCACGCTCTGTACAATCATCCTTGCCCAAGGGGATAGCAACACGCAAACCCTTCTTGCCAGCAGTGACACCATCGTTGTCCCTACCCATGATGATGTAGTTGTCGGGTGCAACCACGGCAGAAGCTTTAGCATCAATGAATGGTTGAACAATCACTGTGCCGTGCGGGTCAATGAAGCCGTGGTCATACATGGGCTTGTCGGAAGGGTCGGGCGACATCATGGTGGTCATGATGCGACGAGCGATGGTGTCCACCTCATCCATGTGATTCGCCTTGCTGGACTCAAGCACGCCGGGGCGAGGAATGAGAGGGCAAGCACGAACGAACAATGGGAAAGGTATGATGGCCCATGTTCGTTGTATGTCGTGTTTCAACTGTTCAACATTCGCATCAATGAAAGCATCAAACGATGATGGCATCTCTTCGCCCACTCGCACAAGGGGGCGTGAAACTGTTTCCAGTGTTACCCATTCTGTGATTGAGTTGTAGTCTGCTTTCAGTTGCGTGTATTTTTCAAGTGCTTCGTATTTTTGACTCATGATTTTCATCTCCTTTATCTTTGCCGATTTATATATTCTTCAATGTTTGATGGTGACTTCTCCTTCGGGTGATACAGTGAACATGAATCCACTACTGAGTGCGATGTCACCAGTTTTTTCATCGTTGAAACGGTGTAAATACTTACACCCATTCTTGGAATAGATAGTGTAGCCTAACGGATGAAGGTGTTCTCGGATTCGGTTCATGGTGGTGAGGGTGTTCCATCCATCGTTGCAAAAGAGCGTGTGGTCATGTGCCCACTGTACGAGAATGGTGTTGTGGTATCGTAATGAAACGACAGGCATGTTGGTGGCGTAGTGAGTGTCGTAAATCATACGAGTCCCACGCTGGCCTGTCGGCCTGCCCTTGCTGATGTTCTGTGCTTTGCTCATGAATGCAAGTGCTTCTTGGTAGTTCAATCAACCAACCCCTCTTCATCAAAGCCGTTCTCAATCCACTTGCGAATCCGAGAGTCAAGGTTGCCCACGCCATCGTAGTCAGTCAGTTCTCCGTCTTGGTTGAACCACAGTCCACCCTCGGCGTACCATTCATTCCCTCCGGTTTTGGGGTCGTGGATTTCAAACCATCCTCGCAAAGTGTCCATGTTGGCATGTGCAGTGATGTTGAGTTCAACGGTTGTCCAACCGGTGGCACCCCACGAACCTTCCATGCGGGCCATGCTTTCAACGGTTATGTCAAGGTCATACTGGCTCATTGTTTCACCGCCTTTGTGTACATACAGATGACACTCATGACATCTGCCCATGTACCGTTGTAAGATGGGAAGTAGTCCTCACGATAGAGCGCAGTCACCCAGTCTATAGATTCAAGGAAAGGGATGCCCTTGTTCACCATCGCATGGGCGATAAGGTACGCCGGTTGGGTGAAGGGTTTCTCATGGGTCAGTCGGTATCGGGCCATCAAATTCTGTGCTTGTGTTGTATTCATTCTTTCATCTCCTTGAGCCATTTCATACGGATGGCGAGCAGTTCTTTGTAGTCATCAACATGGAGGTTGTGATAAGCATACATCAACTGTTCATGGGTCATGCCGTAGTGTTCTTTGTATTCGCTTAGCTCTATGCTCATTGTTTCACCTCTTCAATTGTAATGTCGCTCGCCCGCTTGACGAGGAATGTTCTCATGTCTGCAAGTTGCACTTCCAAAGGCATACTGTATTCAATGTTCATGCTTGCGTGGTACACCAGTGCTTCGTAAGCGTCTTGCGAGGAAGTAATGTCGGTGACATTACGCACAGATGAGAGGTCTTCGTCGGTGATGGTGGTTGTGATAACGAAGTGGTCATGCACGAAAGTGACATTGAAGGTTCGGCTCATGCTACCACCTCCAAGGTGTTGTCTTCTCGTTGTCGCCATGTGGTGAAGTGATGAGCGTGTTCGTTGCTCCATTGTTCAAGGCGAATGCGAGAGGCGAAGTTGTCCAAGTCGGCGTGGACTTTGGTGCTGATGCGGGATATGTCTTGCAGGGTTGGAGTGCCTGCTACACTGTGGTCGGAAACATAAGCACGGACATCGCCACTCTTGGTGTACACAAAGTGGGTTGTCGCTTCCCATCCATACCGCTTGTACTGTGCGGTGAACGGGGCTTGTTCGCTTCGGGGCGGGACTTGGGGCAGTGGGTTCTTGGCTGATACCATCGGCTCCTTACTCTTTGCCGATTTATATACTACTGACTTTCAGTGCATCGTTTTGCTTCACGCTTGCGAGCCGGGTCACACATGTCACTTACCTCACTTTCCTCATTTCTTTACTCACCTGTTTTGACCCCCCTGCGAATACTCACTTTACTCATAGTACCTACTCTTAATAATATATATGAGTAGGAGTAGTAATAATGAGGTAAGCTCGGCGGCTGAGCGCACATTGAGTGTAAGGGGTGTGAGTGAGGTGACGCTTACCTCAAATGAGTGAAGTGGATTTTGAGGTAAGTGAAGTAACAGGCTTGCAGTGTTGCGATTTGGTCGTGTCAAGGGGTGAGGTAAGCAGGGGCGAACATGTTAGGACGAACATGTAAGGGCGAACATGTTCGTATTGGAGGGGTTGAGCAGTGCCCACCCCCGTGCCAGTCTTTTCTCATAGGGGAGTGCGGGGAAGCCTCATAACCCGATGGCTTGCCCATGCGTGTGCCTCGGAGTCCAAATTTTTGTAGAGCGTCACGCTACACGAAGGGGAGGCGTGAAGAGTCCAACCCATATGGGTGCGTTGCAATACACGCAAGGCTGAACCTTTTGTTCGGGCGCAAGCGTGGCAACTTAGCACCCCGGAGCGTTGCGCTATGCGCTTGCGGGCGATAAAAAAAGCCCCCCGCCATGCCTTGGCACGACGAGGGGCGGTGTACGGGTCAAAGACCCGGAGGGGTGTTAGTGGTTCTCACTCACTCTGCGTTCATGACACCCTCAAGGCGTGTCACATCGTCGCTGAACCATTGACGAGCCTTGTTGGTGTTGCTGAACACACGCTTTGGAGCACCTGCTTTCTTAGCGAGTGAGCGAACAGTGGCGTGGTGCATGTCGTCAAGAGTGGCGGCGGCGAAGCGAGAGACCTTGCCTTGACCACGCTTGCCCACAGAGTCGCCCTGCTGATACACAACGGCGGCGGCGAGGCGGTCAGCCTTGTCAGTGGTGAACCACTCGTCACCGTGGGTGAGGCGACACCATGCTTTGCGAGCCTTCTTCTCGCTGGTGTAGGGGCGAGCCTCGCCTTTGTTGTCCACCACGCCTTCAGCGAACCAGCCCTTGCCCGCCTTGAGCGTGGCCGTGAGTATGTTCGTCTTCGCCAAGCGAGCCATTTCACGGCGGTGAGCGGCGAGACAGTGACCTGCGGCGTTCAGTTCCACATCAGCGTTACGCCCCTTGGTGGGGGTGTATGTCAACTCAAGGGCTTTCACAAGGTCGCTCACCTTCGCTCGGTTGCCCACCCAGTACGAGGGCACGGAGTCTCGGACGGCGGCGGGTGAGGGCTTGTCGCTCATGATGGCTACGACCTCACGAGTGATGGCTACGACTTCGTTGCGAGTGAAGGTCTTGTGTGCTTGTGTGCCGTCCTTGGCAGAGGGCGTGAGTTCAAGCGGGGAGCGAGTGGCTTCCGTGTTCACAGGCAGGGCGCAGGACTTCGCACGGCTTCCGAGGAAGGCTCGCATTCGCTCCAACACAGGGGCGGCTTGCACGGCGAAGGGTGCTTGGCGGTCAATGGCAGGCAGGGGGGCGGTGTATGTGTCTTGGGACATTTTTTCAAAC
>Ga0255752_10004497_pt1 | contig 13977 bp, 14 predicted proteins | sample 011ome_25_FD_179952 | JGI IMG/M metagenome (GOLD analysis project Ga0255752, IMG submission 179952) | Coastal salt marsh microbial communities from the Groves Creek Marsh, Skidaway Island, Georgia - 011512CT metaG (version 2) | ecosystem: Environmental > Aquatic > Marine > Intertidal zone >...
TTTATTAAATATAAAAAAAATTACTAAGAAAAATAAAAAAAGATATAAGAAAAATTAAATGCAAATTATTTCAGTAATAAATCAAAAGGGTGGGGTTGGCAAAACAACAACCGTTATAAATTTAGCAGCTGGATTAACTCAACTAAATAAAAAAATTTTAGTTATTGATTTAGATCCCCAAGGAAATGCCACTACAGGTCTTGGATTATCCAACGTAGACAACTCAAGTGACACAATTTATGGTGTCCTGAATGGTACTAGGGAAATTAATGAGATAATCAAGAAGACACAGTTTAAAAATTTAGATATTATCACTTCTAACGTAGATCTATCAGGACTTGAGGTGGAAACTGCTGACGACAGTAATAGAGCTTTCATATTAAAGGTTAAATTAAGCGCTTATTTAAACAATTCTAGAGGATTATACGATTATGTACTGATTGATTGTCCGCCTTCCTTAAGTCTTCTTACTGTTATGGCGCTTGTCTGTTCCAACTCACTTTTGGTACCTTTGCAAACAGAATTCTTTGCACTTGAGGGACTAACCCAATTAATGAAAACTATTGAGCGGATAAAAGTAAGTTTAAATCCTGATTTAAAAATTCGCGGGATCCTTTTGACCATGTATGACAAAAGAAATAAGCTTTCTTCACAAGTTGAAAAGGAAGCTAGAGATTATTTTAATGAAAAAGTTTATTCAACGGTAATACCAAGGAATGTGAGATTGTCAGAAGCACCTTCACATGGAATGCCTGTTTTAATTTATGACAAATCCTGTCCTGGTAGTAAATCTTATTTTAGTTTTACAGATGAATTTATAAATCAAGAGTCAACAATTGGGAGCGCTGCTTAATGGATAAAATTAAAAAAGGACTTGGACGAGGCTTATCATCACTAATTGGCGAAACAAAAGTAGAGGTTCAAAAAAATCAACTACCAATAACTGATTTGATACCAAACAAATATCAACCAAGAAAAAATTTTGCCGAGATAAATTTAGAAGATTTAACAAATTCTATAAAAGAAAGAGGGATAATACAGCCAATCATAGTTAGAAAATCAAATGATGAGAATTCAAAATTTGAAATAATTGCAGGTGAGAGAAGATGGTTAGCAGCACAGAGAGCAGGCATTCATAATGTTCCTGTGGTGATCACAGAAGCTGATGATTTAAAATCTTTAGAATTTGCAATAGTTGAAAATGTTCAAAGACATGATCTAAATCCACTTGAAGAGGCCCAAGGGTACAAAAGATTGATAGATGAATTTTCTTATGATCAAGAAAAAGTAGCAAAATTTATAGGCAAAAGTAGAAGCTACATAACTAATTCATTAAGGATATTATCACTACCGAATGAAGTTATAAAATTAATTGAGACACAAAAATTGACCAGCGGACATGCAAAAATTTTAGTAGGATTAGAAAATGCTTCTTTTGTTGCAAATAAGATTATTGAAAAAAAATTATCTGTAAGACAAGCAGAAAATTTTGTTCAATTGTTTAAAAAGAAAAGACAAAAATCAAAGATTATAAAAGATACTAATATTATTGCTCTTGAACTTTCAGTATCAAATAAAATAGGAATAAATGTAGAAATACAAAACAGCAAAAGAAATAAAGGAAAAATTTCTTTTGAGTATAAAGATCTAGATCAACTAAATAAAATTATAGATATAATTAAATCTAACTATTAGTTGTTGAAGAAGAATGAAATAAAATAAAATCTGTAATTAAATTTATCGAATTATTTATATTTTTTTTAATTTGTAATTCAGTTTCGCTTAGGGCGTATATCAGGTTTTTAATATTTTCTGGTTTCCACTTTTGAATTTGTTGTTTTGTTATTTCTTTTTCTTTCCAAAAAATAGGTGGTTTTGCTGATGAGATAGTTAAATCTAAATTTTTGTTAGTCTCAAATGTTTTTGATAACATTAATAACTTTTTTGCTTTTATTAAAAAAGATCTAGTAATCATAATGCAGTCTTCATTACTAAAATTATTTTCGTTTAATATATTTATTATTTTTTTTTTATTTCGTATAAGGCAACTATCAATAAGTTCAGATATGCTGTGATTTTCACTTAAATTGATCAATTTTGATATATTTTCGCTGTTAATTTTTTTTCCATTTTTTACAAAATATTCTATTTTTCTAAGTTCATTGAGAAGAGTTTCTCTATCGCCATTACACTTGCTAATTACCAGGTTTACATTTGAAGGTGAAATTGAAATTTTTTTATCATTTAAAAAGTTATATGCTAATTTTGACAATGTCTCACTGTTATCGGGATAAAAGGGAACACAAACTAATTTTTTGTCTTTTTCAAAAAGAGATCTTAATTTTGATTTTTTTTCTAATATACCTGTATTAACTAACACATATAGATCAGACACTTCTTTTTCTAAAATTTCCTCTATGATACTTTTAATTTTTTCTGAGGCCCTATTAATTAAAATAATCTTCTTATTTTCAAATAACGATCCGGAAAAAATATTATTATGAAAAATTTCGATATTTTCTAAAATTTCTTTTTCATCATAAGCAAATAAAGATTTATCATCATTAAGTGATATTATTTTAGATATTTCCTCTTTTTTACCACCTTCGTTTTGACCATAAAATAAAATAATATTGTTCTTATTTATATCAATTTTTTTTGTTTCATATGATTTTAAAATCATTATTTGCTTAAAAGATCTAAATTTAATTTTTTTACGAATGAGGACGCAAAATTTTTCTTAATTGTATTTTCATAATTTCTCTGTTCAACAAAATCTGAATTATTTTTTACATTCAGTTTTTCTTGAAAAACAATTGTTTCTGTTTTTTCGTTATTATAAATTATAAATGTTGCAGTAGCGATCAGTAAATAATCAGTTATTGATCCTTTTGAATTCTTTGCAGCAATAATTTTTTCATACTTTGTATCAATTTCTATATTGAATATTTTTTGAATATTTTTATCTGAAATTCTTTCAATTTCAGATTTAATTTTACTGTTGATTGTTTTATCACCTTCAATCTTGCTTATATTAATTTGGTAATTTAACGTATTTGATTTGTATACCGGAGAGAAACCGCAATGTGTGATAAATAAAATCACAAATAATATAAAAATATTTTTCATTACTTAGATTATTATATTTATTAATTTATTCTTAATAAATATTTTCCTTTTAATAGTTTGGTTATCTAAATATTTCTTCAATGTTTTGTCGGTATTAATTATTTTAGTTAAATCTTGCTCTGAATTATCTCTATCTGTTTCAATTAACCCTCTTTTTTTCCCATTTATTTGAATCACAATTCTTACCTTATTCTCTATCAACTGACTTTCGTCATACTTGGGCCAATTCATTTTTTCTAAATTAAGTAAATTCATACATTCATTAGAAAAGTGAGGAACTATAGGGTTAATTGCAATTAAAATTTTCTCAAAATTATTGAGAAGGGTCTTTTTTGTATATTTTTTATCAATTTGTTTAAATAAAAAAGAATACATTTCATACAAATTAGCCACCATCTTATTGTAATTAAAATTATCTAAATTGTCTGTAATCTTCTTTAAAAAAATATTAGTATATTTATCTAATTCCTGGTCATCATCATCACTATAATTTTGTTCTATTTGTTTTGTAAATTTTAAATTTAAATTCCAAAGTTTTTGAATAAATTTAAATGATGATATAATTCCTTCTTCTGACCATTGAACATCTTTTTCAGGAGGACTATCTGATAAAATAAATAATCTTACAGAGTCAGCACCATAATTCGAAATTATTTTTTCAGGGTCAATAGTATTTTTTTTGGATTTCGACATTGACTCTGAGGGGCCAACTTTAATTTCCTTAGATCGATCATTTATTAAATATTTTTTACCATTTATCGTTTCAATTTCCTCTGGACTTACCCAATTATTTTCATGGTCTTTGTAGGTTTCATGACAAACCATCCCTTGAGTAAACAAACCTTCAAAAGGTTCCAATATGTTAAATTTTTCATTATCAAAAGACAGTGCTTGCATAAAAAATCTTGAATACAATAGATGTAATATTGCATGTTCTACTCCACCTATGTATTGATCAACAGGCATCCAATAATTCACATCATCAAAATCAAATCCATACTCACTATTTTGTGGAGAACAAAATCTTAAAAAATACCATGATGAGTCAACAAAAGTATCAAGTGTATCTGTTTCTCTAGTATATTTTTTATTATTTATAGAAATATTTTTCCAATCATTAGCTTTATCAAGTGGATTACCTGATGGATCTAGCTTATCAATTACTGGAAGTTCAACGGGAAGCATTTCATTGGGAATTTTTGTTGGATTGTTATTTTCATCATAAATAATTGGAATTGGACATCCCCAGTATCTTTGACGAGAAATTCCCCAATCTTTTAATCTAAAATTAATTTTTTTTTTTCCTAATTTTTTTTCCTCTAAATGCTTTATTGTTTTTTCAATAGACTCCTCTGGACATTTCAGGCCATTTAAAAAAGAAGAATTAAAAATATAACCCGGTCCTGTATATGCTTCGTCTATTACTTGAAAATTTAAATTATCTAAATCTGGGGTTACTACTGTATTAATTTTTAAAGAATATTTTTTAGCAAAATCCAAATCTCTTTGGTCGTGCGCAGGACAACCAAACACAGCGCCCAGTCCATAATCCATAAGAACAAAATTTGCAAAATAAACAGGAACTTTAACATTTTCATTTAGTGGATTAACTGCAATTAAATCAGTTTTAAATCCAATTTTCTCAGCATTTGCAATTGACTCTTCAGTAGTTCCAGTTGTTGAACATTTTTTTTTGAAATCTATAAACTCTTCATTTTTATCGTAATAATTGGCCAATGGATGATCTACAGATAGAGCTAAAAAAGATAATCCAAATAAAGTATCTGGTCTTGTAGTAAAACATTTTATTTCAGAAATATTTTTTTCAGATTCTATCTTAAAGCTAACCTCGCACCCAAAGGATTTACCAATCCAATTTTTTTGCATAACTTTTACTTTATTTGGCCATTTATCTAGCGTGTTGAGGTTTTCTAATAAATTTTCAGAAAATTTTTTAATATTAAAAAACCATTGGCTCAATTTTTTTCTCTCAACTATTGCTCCAGATCTCCATCCTTTACCCTCTATTACCTGTTCATTAGCCAGTACTGTTTGGTCAACAGGATCCCAGTTGACATACTCTTCTTTACGATAGACAAGGCCTTTGTCATATAATTCTAGAAAGAACTGCTGTTGATGCTTAAAATAGTCAGGGGAGCATGTTGAGATTTCTCTGTCCCAATCAATTGAAAGTCCAAGTCTTTTTAATTGTGTTTTCATTTTAGCAATATTTGATTCAGTCCATGTTTTAGGATCTAAATTATTTTGTCTCGCCGCATTCTCTGCTGGCATACCAAAAGAGTCCCACCCCATTGGATGAAGAACATTATAGCCCTGTAAGGATTTATATCTTGCTAGCACATCCCCTATTGTGTAATTTCTCACATGACCCATATGGATTTTTCCAGATGGATAAGGAAACATTTCCAAACAGTAGAATTTTTTTTTATTTCTATCAACTTTGGCTGAAAAAGATTTTTCTTTCTCCCAAAATTTTTGCCATTTATTTTCAATTTCTTTAAAATTATATCTTTCCATAATCTTAAATATTATGAATTAAAGAATTCACGAAAACTTATTTTTTCTTACTTTTATTTTCAGATTCATAAAGTGCAGCTTTTTTAAGAATCTCTTTTTTTAATTCTGTAATTAATACTTTGTTAGTTTCTATCACATTGCAATTCATTAAATTATTTTTGCATTTTCGCGTAAAAATTTTAATGTCTAGTGCATCAGATCTTATTTCATTTGTAAGAAATCTTATGGAAATTTTTACACTTTCATTTTGATTATTTCCATCTGAGTACCAATCTGTAATAATTATTCCTCCACTGTAATTAACTGATGACAGCGGCATAAAATCTATAACATCCAGAGAGGCTCTCCATAATTCATTTGAACTTGCAAAATCAAAAGTTCCACCTTTAGAATTTCTATTACCATCAAATAATTTAAATGATTTTCCCTCTGCAATATTTTGTTCAATTCTTTTTTTTGGATCAGCAGGATATTTTCTAGCATCTGCTCCTGGAAGTTTTCCATTACAAGAATTAAGTGAAATTAATGAGATGATAAATAAGACTATTAATTTTATAAAATTTGAAGAAAACATAATATTTTTGTGAATTAGAATGTTTATACAATATTTTCTAAAAATAGCTAAAAATTAAGTAAATACAGCCTTATTATGATGTAAATATGCAACACACTTATATTTTTTTTTAAAAAATTCAAGTAATTCAAGAATTTTTGAATAATACTGATAAATACAACCTGTTTATTATTAATAAAAAACGAAAATAAAAAGGAGTTTATAATATGAACAAATTTAAGAAAATAGGACTTACTGCATTAGCAAGTTCTCTTCTTGCATCTTCAGCTGCTTATGCAGGTGAATTAAGTGCATCAGGTGCTGCATCTATTAAAATGCAAAATAATAGTCAATCAGCAGCTGGTAAAAGTATATCAATGGGTAACAGCGTAATTCTTGCAGGTTCAGGTGAAACTGACGGTGGTTTAACTGTTAGTATGTCTTTTGAATTAGATTCTGGTGTTGACACTGGAACTGGAACTGGACCATTTGATAATCATTCAGTATCTGTTGGTTCAGACACTTTAGGTACATTAACAGTTCACGGACATGGTGGAACTAATGCTGGCTCAGCTCTTGATACTACTGCAGCTGGTGACCTATGGGATAATACATTAGGAATATCTACAGCTAATGATCCTGCAGCAGGAGCTTCTGGAAATAATTTAGTGGTATACAGTTTACCTGCTTTTGCAGACGGTGTTTCAGCTGCTGTATCATACGCATCTGACGGTGAGAATAATGGTGGTTCAGGCGCATTTGGTATTACTTACACTGGAATTGAAGGTCTAACTGTTAAATTTGGATCTGCTGAAGATAATTCAACAGTAGGTGTAACAGTTGATCAAACTGTTATGGGCTTATCATATGCTTATGGTCCAATCACAGCTAGTGTATCAAGTTCTGATTACGACCACACTACTCCAGCAAGTGACCAAGAAGTTACTTCATGGGCTTTATCTTACACAGTGTCAGATGCTATCTCAGTGTCATACGGTCAAGAAACGATCGACAACAACACAGCTACAGCTGATATAGAGACAGATGGTATTACTGCATCGTACACTTCAGGTGGTATGACAGTTTCAGCTAAAAATTATAGTGCTGATAATGTAGACGCAACTAATACAAGTGCTAATAATGACAATGAGATGTGGTCATTATCTGCATCATTTGCATTCTAATTAAATTAGATTACAAAATTGAAAAGGGCCCCTTTATGGGGCCTTTTTTTTACTTAAAAAATGAAATTCCTGCAAAACCATAACAACAAGTTAGCTTAAGTTTTTTTAGATTAAATTTTGAGATTCCACCAAGTGCTACAATTTTTTTGTTTGTCAATTTTGATAACAATTTAAACCTATTTATACCTAGATAGTTTTTATTTTTCTTAAAAATTGAGGATAAAAATATTATATTCACACCTTGTTTTTCCTTAATATTTATCTCTTTATTGTTGTGAGCAGAACCAATAATTAGAAATTTTTTTTTATAAGAAAATGAAAGATGATTTGTTCGATTATTAAAAGATGGAATATAGGCTCCATCCAAATTTAATTGAACAGCGAGCCTAACATCATTAGATAGAAAAAATTTAAAGCCTTTTTTTTTACAGTACTGTTTAAGTTTAATAATAGTGCTTAAGTTATTTTTTGAATCATAGTTTCGGTAAATTATACCAGTATTCAATTTTAGTTTGTCTATATTGTTTGAATCAAATTTATTAATAAAGTAATATTTTCTAATTTTATGCATAATGCTGTTAAAAACCTATTAGATATTGAAAATAATATCAAAATAAATCTTGGTAGATTAAATATTCAAAATTATCCAAAAATAATTGCAGTTTCAAAAACTTTTAAGATAGATAAAATTCTTCCCCTTATAGAACATGGTCATATTGATTTTGGCGAAAATAAAGTTCAAGAAGCTTTAGAAAAATGGACAGAAATAAAAAAAAAAAATTTAAACATTAAGCTGCATATGATTGGAAAATTGCAAACCAATAAAGTAAAATTTGCAGTAAAATTATTTGATTATATTCATTCAGTGGACAGTGAAAAAATGGCAAAAAAAATTGCAGAAGAGCAATTAAAATTTGATAAAAAAGTTAAAATTTTTTTACAGGTAAATATTGGAGACGAAAGTCAAAAATCAGGCATTTCAAAAAATGATCTACATAAATTAGTTTCTTATTGTAATGAAATTAAATTAGATTTAATTGGCTTGATGTGTGTTCCGCCTGTAAACATAAACCCTGAACATTATTTTAAGGAAATGCAACAATTGAATAAAAATTTTGGTTTTAAAGAACTAAGCATGGGTATGTCTTCAGATTATATCAAAGCAGCTAAAAATCTATCAACTTATGTTAGAATTGGATCTAGTATTTTTGGTCATAGAGATTAGCAAATTTTTATTTTCGTTTTTTTTTTTATTAATCTTAACATAATAAGAAAATCTTTTTTTTTTAGAGCAATGCAGCCAGCAGTGGGTTTATAATCTTTTGTTAAGTGAATAAAAATACAGCTCCCCTTGCCAACTACTGGTTTCTTAAAATTGTACTTAATGGGAATTAGCAAATCATATTTATAATCTTTTCTTCTTAATTTTTCACTTTTTAAATTTTTATCTATTTGAACAAGTTTATTATATTTTTTTGGGTGATAAATATCATCACACCAGCCCATATTTTTTTTAATTTCAACACATTTTAATAATGTCTCAGGTTTTTTTATTCTATCTTTCCTAAAGTAAAGATTTTCAATTTCAAATGTTCCTTTTGGGGTTTTTTTATCACCTTCTTTTTTATTGATTGTTGTACTTTTTTTACCAATACAGCATCTAAACTTAAATTCATCTATTAGAAGAGTGTGTTTATTTTTAACTAAAATTGGCATATGGTCTATTTATGGTCAGTCAAAGCTTAATTATTTATAAGTTTAGCTCATTATATCACATTCTTGAAGAACTTAGTTTAAATTTAAACTTTAAAATAATTTATCTAGATAATGAAAATTTGTTAAATGAAAAAATAAAAAATCTTTATGATTACCTTGTAATATCTAATAAAAAAAATCTGAACTTGAGTAATCAAGTTTATTTAGATAATAAACCAATAAATATTTCTAAATTAATTGAAAAAATTAATATTGAATTTTTAAAACTTCATTTCAACAATCAATCTTATGTAAAAATTAATAATTATAATATTAATTTAAATTCGAGAGAAATGCAGTTAAATAGTAAAAAACTTAAATTAACTGAGAAAGAAATTAATATAATTATTTATTTAATTAAAAAAAATAAACCTGTTAACATTAACGAACTCAAAAAAAATGTTTGGAGTTATCAACCTGACATTGAAACTCATACAGTTGAAACTCACATATATCGGTTAAGAAAAAAAATATTTACTACTTTTAATAATAATGAATTTATAGTTAGTAAAAAAAATGGCTATCAAATTGAATAAAAAAAATCCAATTGCTAAAAATTTATATACTAAAAAATATAAACCCAAAATAGTGAGCTCCAAGAAAGGTAAAGGAAGTTTTAAAAGAAAGAAAAAATAAGCTTAAAGTCTTGCACCAATTTGTTGAATTACCTTTGATGACATTTCCGTTCCTTTTTCAAGACTACTTTTTAATGATAATTTATTAACGTGCCCATGTAAAAATCCAGCAGCAAAAAGATCTCCAGCACCTGTAAGATCTAAAATATCAAGATTTTCAATTATTCCATGTTCAACGACTTCTTCACCATAAATAGCAACTGCTCCTTTATCACCTCTTGTCACGACAATTAGCTTTTTAAGCTGTTTTGAAAAATTGATTATTTCATTAAAGTTTTTTGCGTTAATTAATGAGGTAATTTCTTGTTCATTTGCAAAAGTTATATCTAATTTATTTTTTACTAATTCTAAAAAATGTGGTTTGTGTCTATCAACACAAAATTGATCAGAAAGTGACATTGCTACTTTATTTGCATTATTAATTGCTTTATCAAATGCTTTTTTAGGTTCACCCTCATCCCATAAATAGCCTTCTAAAAAAACTATCTCACTTTTTTTGATAGCATCAATATTGATGTCATTTTCATTAATTTTTCCGGCTATCCCTAAGAATGTGCACATCGTTCTTTCACTGTCTGGAGTAACTAATATTAAACAAGTTCCAGTTGGCAATTCTTCATGCTTTTTAGAGTAATAATATTCTACATTTTCTTTTTTTAAACCATCTTCATATTTACTGCCAAATTCATCATCAGATACTTTTCCAATGAAACCCACTTTGTCACCAAGCTGAGATATTCCAACTATAGAATTTGCAACAGAGCCTCCAGAAATAGTTTTTTCAATTTTAAGGTTTGTTAATAAACTTTTAAATTCATTTTCATCAAAAAATAATTTCATTGTACTTTTTGTGAGATTGTTTTTCTGAATAAAAGTGTCATCTACTTTACAAATAATGTCGACTATTGCATTTCCTATTCCTAAAATTTTCATATTATGCCTTATGGGTAATAACAGGTTTTTTTCTATTTGGGTAGCAAGAGGTACATATTTTACATATTAAACCATAACAATCTCTTGCTTTACAATATTCTCTACCATAAAAAATTATTTGTAAATGAAGTTTAGACCAAGTATTTTTAGGAAATATTCGTTTTAAATCTCTTTCAGTTTGAACTACATTTTTTCCATTTGTTAATCCCCATCTTTGTGCAAGTCTATGAATATGTGTATCAACCGCAAATGCTGGATATCCAAAACCTTGAGACATTACAACGCTAGCTGTTTTATGGCCTACACCAGGTAGTTTTTCTAGTTCCTCAAATGTTTTGGGTACTTTTCCGTTATGTTTTTCTAAAACTTGTTTCGACATTAAATAAATGCTTTTGGCTTTAACTCTAAAGATACCAATTCTCTTAATTAATTTCTCAATTTTTTTTCTTCCTAATTTTACAAAGTGTTCTGGCCTATAGTATTTGGGGTATATTTCCTTTGTTACATTATTAACGTTAACATCAGTACATTGCGCAGAAAGAAGTACAGAAATTAAAAGTGTGAAAGTATTTTTACTTTTTAGAGGTATTGGTGCCTTAGGATAAATTTTATTTAAAGTATTAATTATAATTTTTGCTTTTTGTTTTTCATTCATTATGAAAAGTTAAGCAAATCTCTCATCGAGTATAATCCTAGTTTTTTTTTCATTAACCATTTTGAAGCAGTCAAAGCCCCGTCTGAGTAAAGTGCTCTATCAAAAGCTTCATGGTTTAATGTAATTATTTCCTTGCCACTCGAAAATTTCACTTCGTGTTCGCCAATAATTTCACCTTTTCTAATTGAATTAAAATTAATCTTTTTCCCATAAGGAAAAGATTTTTTATTTAAGAATTTTTTTCCAATTAAATTATATAAATTTTTATTCTTTCCATCTGCGATGCCTTTTCCAAGCATTAAGGCTGTTCCTGATGGATAGTCTTTTTTGTGTTTGTGGTGAACTTCAAATATTTTACTTAAATATTCATCATTCAACGATTTTGACGCAATTTCAGTTAAATACATCAATAAATTTACACCAAGACTCATATTTCCAGCTTTTAAAATAGCTATCTTTTTTGCATATTTTTTAATTTGATTTTCTTGAGTTTTATTAAAACCTGTTGTTCCAATAACTACTTTTTTCTTAAGTTTAGATGCTATTTTTAATATTTCTAGGCTACAATCAGGAACCGTAAAATCAATAATTAAATCTGCTTTTTTAAACGCTTTTTCAGAATTTAACTCTGGTCTAATTCCATTAAATTTTCTATTTACTGACCTATTTTCTGTGAGTGTAACTAATTTAAAATTTTTATTTTTTTTAGATGATTTAATTAGTTGCTGGCCCATTCTCCCCATACAACCTGAAATCGCTAAGTTAATTTTTTTCATTTAACTAAATATTAACCTTTTTTAGAAGATTAGTCTTTTAGTTTTTCCAGAAATCTTTTGCTTTTTGAAAAAATTTTTTAATACTTGGATTTGATTTATCGTTTTCAATTTCTCTAAATTGTTCCAGCAATTCCTTTTGTTTTTTATTTAAGTATACAGGTACCTCAGTTTTTACTTGAACGTATAAATCACCAAAATCACCTCTTCTCATATATGGCATTCCTTTGCCTTTTAACCTAAACTGCTTACCATTTTGAGTTCCATCAGGAATTTTTATTTTAGCTTTACCTCCATCAATAGTAGGAATCTCAATGGTGGTACCCAATGCAGCATCTGCTAAAGAAAGTGGAAACTCAAAAAATAAATTTTCATCTGATCTTTTAAATAAGTCATGAGAATAAACATTAATAAATAAATATAAATCACCTGTTGATCCACCTCTGCTTCCTGCCTCTCCCTTACCTGCTAATCTAATCCTTGTTCCATCGTCAACACCTTTAGGAATTGTTACTGATATTTTCTTGGATGCTTGTTTTTTTCCTTGTCCATTACAGTCATTACAGGGATGAGTAATTTCTTCTCCATTCCCGTTACATTGTGGACAGGTTTGTTGAACGGTAAAAAAACCCTGGTTGGATCTTACTTTTCCATTACCACCACAGTAACTACATCTATCAGGGGAGTGACCAGGCTTGGATCCATTTCCCTTACAAGTATTACATTTTTCTGTTGTTGAAAATTTAATATCCTGTTTTTTACCTTGGTAAGCTTCTTCTAGTGTAATTGATAAATCATATCGTAGATCTGAACCCCTGTTATTAGAGCTTCTATTTCTTGATCGTCCACCACCACCAAAATCTCCAAAAAAATCCTCAAAAATATCTGAAAAATCTGCCCCACCAAAACCACCAAAACCACTACTTTGTCTTCCACCACCGTTTTCAAAGGCCGCATGACCAAAGTTATCATAGTTTTGTTTTTTTTCTTTATCTGAGAGAATTCCGTAAGCTTCGCTAGCTTCCTTGAATTTATCCTCTGCAACCTTATCGCCAGGATTTTTGTCGGGATGATATTTGACAGCAAGTTTTCTATAAGCTGATTTTAATTCATCAGGAGATGCACTTTTTTCTACACCCAAAACATCATAGAAATCTCTTTTAGCCATAAGTTACCTTGAGATAATGATTGTTGATATTCTTAAGCGCTTTTTTCTTTATCTTCTTCTTTGTTTTCTTCTTTTACTTCTTCAAAATCTGCATCAACTACGTTATCGTCTTTTTTTCCTTCATCATTATTTTTACTATCATCAGGTGAGTCTGGTTTTTTTTCTTGAGCTTTGTATATAGCCTCACCTAATTTCATTGATGCTTGAACTAACGCTTCTGTTTTTTTCTTAATATCTTCATTGTCAGTCCCTTTAAGAGCTTCTTTTAAAGTTGCTGATGCATCTTCTATTGCTTTCTTTTCTGCATCAGTAATTTTTGATCCATGCTCCTTAAGATTTTTTTCAGTTGAATGAATTAAAGTATCAGCCTGATTTCTCGTATCTACTGACTCTCTTTTCTTTTTATCTTCTTCCTTATTAGCTTCAGCATCTTTAACCATTTTTTCAATTTCTTCTTCACTTAATCCACCTGAAGCCTGAATTTGAATTTTCTGCTCTTTTCCAGTTCCTTTATCTTTTGCTGAAACACTAACTATACCATTTGCATCAATATCAAAAGTAACTTCAATTTGAGGAACTCCTCTTGGAGCTGGAGCAATACCAACTAATTCAAAATTTCCCAACATCTTGTTATCAGTTGCCATTTCTCTTTCT
>Ga0255752_10004507_pt1 | contig 13950 bp, 12 predicted proteins | sample 011ome_25_FD_179952 | JGI IMG/M metagenome (GOLD analysis project Ga0255752, IMG submission 179952) | Coastal salt marsh microbial communities from the Groves Creek Marsh, Skidaway Island, Georgia - 011512CT metaG (version 2) | ecosystem: Environmental > Aquatic > Marine > Intertidal zone >...
TTAGCAGTGCCCCTCTGGTAGAAGTAGTTCTAGCTAATCGCCACAGGGTTTAAATAAATAGAACACCGCAATACGGTGGCGACCGCAAACGCAAACCGCAGTACCGTGGCTGGTAGAGCCTACGCACGTAGAAGAACAGAGAATGGCTTATCGGACGGGGGTTCGAATCCCCCCAGCTCCACTGAAATAAAATATAAGTGACAGATAGGACGCCAATGCAAGCAACAACTTCAGAAACTTTTACTTCTGATGTCAAAGACAGAAGCAACACCATCCCCGTTGTTCTTTTAGTCTGGAAAGCAGACGTCGAAGACGCCAACACTGTTGAAACTATTGTTGAAGAGCTAGCATCCGAAATTTCTTTCGACTACGAAGCAATTAAGATTGATGGAGTAGAGCACTACGGTGTTCCGTTTATCGAAGATATTGCTGCCATCCCCGCTCTTGCTATATATAAAAACGGCTCTATAGCTGGAAAACTGTTCAGAGAGACAGATAGAGCCACTATTAAGGCGTTTATAGCATCTCATGGGTAAGAGCATCATGGAGCAGCTCGCGTTACTGCCTGAAGAAGAACGCCTTGAAGCCCTAGCGGGTATGGACGCTGACTCTCTAATTTGGGACTGGTCCGTCTGGGCTCGTCCCGAGCAGAAAGCTCCTGAAGGCGACTGGAACGTCTGGCTAGTTCTCGCTGGTCGTGGTTTTGGTAAAACTCGTCTTGCGTCCGAGTGGGTACGCGAACAAGCAAAGTACACAAAAGATGGACAGCGCCGCTTTGCTCTCGCCGCCCGTACTGCTGCTGACGTTCGTGACGTTATTGTTGAAGGTGAATCTGGAATTATCTCGGTCTCGCCTCCCTCAGAGAAGCCACACTACGAGCCATCCAAGCGACGTCTGACTTGGCCCAATGGAAACACCGCAACGCTCTTCACCGCTGATGAGCCTGACTCGCTTCGTGGTCCGCAGTTCACACACGCATGGGGCGATGAGGTGGCTGCATGGCGTCAGACTCCAGACGCTGCTGGTATGACTGCGTTCGACAACCTTCGCGTTGGTACTCGTCTTGGTAAAAATCCTCAGATTCTAGTTACGACCACCCCTAAGCGAGTTCCGCTGCTCTACAAACTTATTGAAGAGTCGAGAACAGACAGACCAGGAATCTCTAAAGTTGTTGTCACAAAAGGCTCCACGATGGATAACGCGGGCAACCTATCGCAGGCTTATCTAGACACTATTATGGGAGTATACGAAGGCACTAACCTTGCCCGCCAAGAGCTTTATGGAGAGATGCTCGATGATGTTGAAGGTGCGCTCTGGACTGAAGAGATGGTTGAGTCCGCTAGAGAAGCGGTTTATCCGCTTTCTACTCCGCTACGTGTTATCGGCGTGGACCCTTCAGTTGCTGAGAATCCCCGTGATGAGTGTGGAATTGTGGTATGTGCGTCAAGCGCCGAACATGACCTCTATAAGAGAAACGCGTGGGTTCTTGAAGACGCTTCAATTCACGGTTCCCCAGACACATGGGCCCGTAAAGTTGTGGAGATGGCTCGTAAGTGGGGTTGTCCCGTTGTTGCCGAGGTTAATCAAGGAGGCGCACTTGTTAAAAACGCTATCCTCTCAATAGACCCAACAATCAAAGTCCTAGAGGTTCACTCCAAGTACGGAAAGCAACTTCGAGCAGAGCCTACAGTTCTTGCATACGAACAGGGGCGCGTCCACCACGTTGGGTATCACCAAGACCTTGAATCTCAGATGTACAGCTGGATTCCGGGCGAAGGAAAGTCCCCAGACCGTGTTGATGCACTGGTTCACGCCCTTACTGCACTGCTAATTAAGCCACCTCCAGGGTTTAGCGGAGGGAAAATTCGCGCCAAGAGCTATGCAGACAGAAAACTCGGGGTCACCAATCCAAATACTCGCCCACTAGGCAGAGTTTTTAGGGTAAAATAGTGTCAAAGATAATCATGGACAGGTTTCCATGCAACTTAGTGGCTGTAGCTGCAGGTTTTACAGATGATGTGACCTCTCTGAGCAGTCAGCCACCGACAAAAGACACAAAATATTTAGACGTTACAAGGGTGATTGTTACAGATGAGACCATTATGGTGGCAAAAGACGGGCCGCAAGGGCCGCAAGTCGTATTTCGCGAGACATATGCGACCTTTGAACCGTCGAAAGACGCTGGTGACGACTCTTATGTTGTCACTACGTCGGGAAAAATGCTAGCATTTAGGAAAGACCGAGGCTGCGGATGTGGTTCTCGACTACGAGGTTGGAATCCATACAGGACTCTCAACTCGATTAAGGATGAATAATGGAAATTACAGCTGTAAACTTCATAATTCTGGCTCTTGGAGCATACAGAATGACACACATCATCACTACAGACGCTATTGCAGACGGTTTTCGCAACTGGGTCTGGTCAAAATATGGTCCGATGACCAAAATCGGATACCTAATCACCTGTAATTGGTGCACTGGGTTCTGGGTCTCGCTACTCTTCGTTGCGGGAGCCTCAATTTTACCCCAACTTATGCTTGTGGTATCATTAGTATTGGCTATTTCTGCTGTGATTGGGCTACTTTCGGCCCTAGTAGAGCGATAGGACAGGTAGGAGCCACCTTTGGCTATTTTTAAGAAAGAAAACGAGAATTCAAGCGAATCTCGTAGAGGCGTACGTGCTTCAGCACCTAGAACTGCCACTCGTGTAGCTCCTGGGGTTTCTGTTGACTCTTTTGGCGTCGTTTACGCCGAACCAGCAGCCTTCAATCAACCAAGAGGGCTCACCGCCGCCGCTGCTCAGGTCAAGCTAGACGATAAAACCGAAGCGGAGCTCTTTAAAGCTCGTCGCCAGTCAGCATCTACTGCTTGGCAGAGCGAAGCTTGGGAATACTACGACTCAATTGGTGAAATCAAGTACGCTTTCAACCTAGTTGCGTCCGTTGTGTCTAGAATTCGTCTTTACGCAGCTGCAATCAACAACCCAAACGAAGCACCGTCTCCTATCGAGGACGTAGAGAAGGTAGACGACCGCCTAGCGGCAGCTGCTCAGCGTGCACTTGACCGTCTAAGCTCTGCTTACGGTGGACAGCCCGGTCTTTTGAAAGATGCAGCCCTAAACCTTCAGGTTACAGGTGAGTGCTACCTAGTACAGATTCCAGAGCGTGTCGGTTCTCAGCTCCCCGAGACTTGGGACGTTCGTTCTGTTGACGAGCTTCAGGTAGACCAGCGTGGTAACTACATAATCAACCCTCGTCGTGACGTTGGCGGTGGAACTGCATCTGTAATGTCTCAGGGCAGCAAAGAAGCAATCAAGCTTCCTCAGTCAGCATTCGTTGGACGCATCTGGCGTGCACACCCTCGCTACACCCAAGAGGCTGACTCAAGCTTGCGTGGTCTACTAGACCTCTGTGCTGAACTACTTCTATTGAATAGGACATTCCGTGCGACTGCTCGCTCTCGCCTCAATGCTGGCGCTCTATATCTTCCTGACGGTCTTTCTGTTGCCGCTGGTCCTGACCCTGATTATCCTTACGATGAAGATGGAAATTACAACGAAACTTACACAGCTGAGGAAGCAGCGGACGAGTTTGAAGACCAGCTAATTGATGCAATGACCACGCCGATTAAGGACGAGGACTCTGCATCTGCTGTTGTTCCACTTATTATTCGTGGACCAGCCGAGCTTGGTGACCGCATCAAGCAGTTTAAGTTTGAGCGTTCTTTCGACCCCGCCTTGGCACAGCGTGCAGACCGCGTACTAGAGCGCATCATGCAGGGACTAGATGTTCCTAAGGATGTAGTCACTGGTCTGGCAAACGTTAAGTACTCTAACGCGCTGCAAATTGACGAGGCTCTGTACAAGGCTCACATCGAGCCACTCATGTTGCTCATCGTTGATGCTTTTACAGTTATGTATCTGCGTCCATACCTAGTTGCAAACGGATACACAGAAGAAGAAGTTAAGAACGTTTGCATCTGGTACGACCCGTCTCTAGTTGCTACTCGCAATGACCGCGCTGCAGATGCAGACATGGGCTTTGACAAGATGGCAGTATCTTTTGATGCATGGCGTCGTGCTCACGGATTCTCCGAGGCGGATGCACCAAGCCCAGAGGAACTAGCCCTAAGACTAGTAATGCAGAAGGGTATGGTTACTCCAGAACTTACCGAGGCAATGCTTGGCTCTGTTGCCCCAGAAGTTATGGACAAGATTAGAAGTGATGCAAGTCAAGCAACTGGTGCTCCAATCCCACCAGAAATTGACCAGCTCCTTCAGGGAGAGCCAGTAGCTGAAGAAGAGCCAGCCGAGAATGAGTCCGCCGACCAAACTCTCGAACCTCCAGTACCACCACTAGCAGAACCTGAGGCGTAAGAATGCACCACCCCAATCCAGAGCTAGGCTCGAAGCTAGCCCAACTACTAGCTGACACCATCACAACCAGATTTATCTTTCAGGGATACCACTGGAACGTACTTGGCCCAGACTTCGGCGAGTACCACGAGTTCTTCGGGATGCTCTACGAAGACGTTGAGAGCTCTGTCGATGCTCTAGCAGAAAACATTCTTAAGGTTGGCTACCCTGCTCCGTACTTGCTACAGGACTACCTAGACCTTTCAACAATTAAGGAAGAGCGTCACGATGGTTCTTCTGTTCAGTTCATGCTTCAGTCAGCACTTCGCGTCAATGACACGATGATTGCTTGCTTGCATGAAGCTGGCGAGATTGCAGAGAAGTGCCGCGAGTTTGGTCTCATGGACTTCCTCGCTCAGCGGGAAGACATGCACAAAAAGTGGAGATGGCAGATTAAGGCATTCCTAGGAGTTCGCTAAATGTCTGAGTACCTAGAAAAAGTCATTATGGCTACGGGCGGCCACGCGGCTCCCGCAGAAAACCTTGATGGCGAAAAGAAAGAAGCCCCAGAGGGCTACCACTACATGCCAGACGGCACGCTAATGCGTGACGATGCTCATGAGGGTGAGGCCGCAGCGGGAGACCCCTGCTGGGAGGGCTACGTCCAAGTGGGAATGAAGGAAAAAGATGGAAAGATGGTACCCAACTGCGTCCCAGCGGGAGACGCTGCAATTGCTGCAACTGCTGGGTCTAAGCCTGCTCCCAAGAAAGACCAAGTTAAAGGGTCTAGCAAAAATGCTAAGGGGTCAGCTGCTGGTGGTAAGTCAATCACTTTCAGTAAAAAAGTAGAGGAGTCACTGAAAAAGAAAGCCGATGAGCACAACGAAAAGCACGGAGACACAGCGTCCAAGAAAACCAGTGTTAAAACACTTAAGGCGGTTTATCGCAGGGGTGCTGGTGCTTTTTCTACTTCTCACCGTCCCGACCAAAATCGTAACTCCTGGGCGATGGCGAGGGTCAACGCCTTCCTTCACCTACTCAGAACTGGAAAGCCTAAGAACAGCAAGTATGTCACTGATAACGACCTCCTTCCCAGTAGTCACCCTAAGTCTTCTAAAAAAGATTCGGCGGCGTTAACTGCTTCAGCTTTTGACTCATACCTTGACTCTCAGCTCGAAGTGAAGCTCCTTGCACAGGACGATTATGTGTCTGTAGAGCACGCCATTCACTCGTTCGCTGAGTACTCGGGACTTGGCTATGATATAATTCCTAGTATTAGAGCAGCTTGGGTGAGAGGCGTTAAAGCGGGAGAGAATCCGTTTGAAAGAGCATCTCTGCTAGCTACTCAGCTGTATGACAGCCCAGATGCTGACCTACTTCCGAAAGAGGAAATTTAATGAGTGAGTGGAAAACTTTCATCTCTGAATATGCAATTGAAAACATTCTCTCTGACGTAAACGAGCTAGTTGGAGAATCTCGCCAACTTGCAGCAGAGAACCTCGAGTCAGTTGCCGCCTCAGCGTACGAATACTACAACTCTTACATGGACAAGGCAGAACTTCCAAACGCTATCCTCTGGGACCTTCAGGAGTACGCAAACTATGCTTGCGGTCTAGGTGACGCCAACGAATACACTCAGCGGTACACTTCGATGCTCCCCTCGGGCCACCCAGACAACCCTACGTTGGACCCTGTTGCAGCAGCTGCATGGATTGCTGGTTCTCCCGAACTTTCTCCTTCAGCTGGCTCAGTGATTGTTGCTTCCCTAACTCCAACCGATGACACTCTCAAGCTAGTTCATGCCACCACACGGCTGAAAGCATTGCTTGCATCGGGCGAAGTTGCTGACGAGACAAAAGAACTTATCTACTCTCGTATTGCAAACATCACTGGGATTACGCCAGAGCTACTCTAAGACCCCACTCGGGTACGTCCTAAGTAGGGTAAAATTTTAAATAGCTTGCTAATACTCGTATAAGGGATGTTTGATGTCCGAAATTTTTGAACCGCTGCTCTCAGACGGCAATTCTCGTCTAGCAAAAAGTGCTAGAGCACGCCTCCAACCACGTGATGATAACGGACGCTGGGTTCCCTACGGTGCAAAAGTTGTCGCAGACCTAGAGCTTCCAGATGGCACAATTGTTCAAATAGAGGGTCGCTCTGCTGGTGGTACCGCAACCAAAAAAGGACAAATTAATAATATTCGACTACTTGTCGGTAAGGGCTACGAAGAGTATGGCATCGGGCCCAACACAATCCTAGAGATTGACCCCAAGAACGGTAGTTTGGCTACAGGCATCAAACTTGACCGTGACTACCTACTTAAGCACGGCATTGACCCTGATGCTAAAGCTGACCTCCCTGAAGACCTAGCAGACCAGCCTCAGAGCCTCGAGCAGATGAAGCCTCAGCCTGCTACCGAGGTAGACAAAGAACTTGCTGGCGGTCTTGCAGAAGATGAAGATGCTCCTCTCCGCGCAGAGCGTGAAAAAGAGCCAGTTGCCAAGCTTGCTCCTGCAGTAGCCGAGCAGCAGCTCTCCAAAGAAGAGCTTATAGACGTACTTGACTCCAAAGAAGAAGGATTTCGACCATTCGACGGCAGCGGAGCAAAAACCGAGCCTCTTTACAGGACTCTTACGGACGAGCTCATTGATAGAGTTCTGGACGAGGAAGACGTCACAATTTTGCTTGACAACGTCGTTGCAAAAGCAAAAGCATTTGATTCTGTAGACACCAAAGAAAAAACTGTCGAGCAGCTGGTTGAAGGTGACGTTATTCAGTTCTCTTCTGGAAAAGAAGGAATTGTTAGAAAGCTATCCCTGAAGCCGGGAAGCCAAGGTTCTGCTGTAGATGTAGTAGTGGAAGACGAGACTGGAAAGAGGGCAACTCTTTCTGCTGCAAACACTGAAAAAGTTAAAGTAGTTTCCAAACCAAATAAAGCAAAGTTTAAGAAGAAGCCAACCGCTCCACGAACCAAGCCTTCCGAGGCTAAAGAAACTTCTAAGCCAACTGAACCAGCTAAGGCCCCAGAAGCTCCAGAGTCAGATGCTCCAGAGACTCCCGAAGCAGAAGCGCCTAAGGGTCCGTCAGACTTTGAAAAGAAGGAAAAACTTCTTGACTTCAAGCCTCCAAGCGCGGCAGCTAAAGACAATGGCAAAGCTATCGAACGTCCAGAAGGCATGTCCGACGAAGTTGCTAGAGGGTCTAAGAGTGGATTCTCCGCGGAACTAGACGAGAACGGAAAGCCTCTAGCAATTTTTGACAAGGACGGCAAGTCTGTTCTTGCCCAAGATGGCGATGAAATATTGGCCGAAATTCTTGACAAGGTTCCAGACGCCAAGGTAAATGACAAGGGCGAAATTGTCATTGAGCGTTCTAAGTTCACTGACCCTGATGGCACCGAATATGGTTTGACTAGCAAAATCACTCGCACCAACGGCGGTGCGTTCATGCTTGGCTTCGAGATTGATATGCCAGACGGAAGCAAGAAGGAGCTTTGGCACTACGACGTCAGGGATTCCTACGAAGCAATCTTTGGTAAAAAGAACGGTATTTTTGCTCTTACCGACCAGCTAGCTGGACGAGTCAACCCTAAAGAAGGAAAGCTAGACCTTCAGACTTACTTTGAACCGGGAACTCTAGCAAAGCGTCTTGACTTTTTCAGTGCAGAGAAGATGCGTACGGTTACTAGGGACTCTCTAGTTAAGAAGCTTGAAAAAGCAAAGGGCCTACCAGACACTAACCGCAAAAAGCAGGCCGAGATTGCTCGCGCTGAGTATCACTTGAGAAAGTTTGATACAGAATTTAACGGAGACCCTAACCTATACACCGAGTGGGCCAAGTCGCAGAACGCTAGGTTCATGACTCTAGAGCAGTGGATGGACCGACAGACCAGCGGTAACGCCGTGAAGTTCAACTACTCTGAAGGTCAGCTTGCAAACGTACTGCGAAGCAGCACTGACTCTATCTACGAGTCTCTTGTTGAGGGTAAAGCAGACGACGTGGCATTCAGGCTCCAAGCTTTGGCAAACAACTTGCCTAGCTGGGCAAGAAATGAAGAGACTGCTCAGAGTTTGGTCAACAAGATTCGCGAGAACTACAAGAAGCGCTATCCAGACGAGAACGCTCGCGTCCTCGGAGCTTTGACTACAAACGCTTGGAAAGCCCTCTGGGATTCCAATGAAGACATTATGTTCGAAAAGCCTCACGTTAGCTACGACGGCAAGGTCCTCAAAGAAGGCGACATTGTTGAGTTCCTCAACAACGACGACAAGGTTTCCATTGGCCGTGTTCGCAAGATTCTACAGACCGAAACCGCGACCCCTAATGAAGACGGAAAGTATGACTATAAGGACTACGTCACCGTCGAGTATCTAGACAACAAGGGCAACATCACCAGCGAGGCAGTCGAGACTAGGTCTCGCTCCTTAGTGTTTGTTGCTGAAGGAACTGGAACTGACGCAGACAAAGACGCGATGACTACCTACACTCCTTGGATTAAGGGAGACGAGAAGGTTGTCAAGCGTCTAGGCGAAGCAAAGAAGCCTCTTATCAATAGTGATGGCTTGCCTGTAGCAGACAAGACCAAGGTTGTCCCAATCGATGAGATAGACGACACTGACACTGTTCCTGACTTGCCAAACGATGAGATGAATATTGACACCGCTTCTGTTGGAAGTCCGTTCATCAACAAGAATGGCGAAATTGTTGGTGACATTGTTGACAAGAAGGCAGCTAAGGACAAGAACGGCAATCCCGTATTTATTGTTGTTTACAAGGACCTAGATGGAGACCTTAAAAAGACTAACGTCAAGCGCGGAGAAGTTCGTAAACTAAAAAAATAGAGGGGCCCATCCAGCCCCAGATGAAGGTTGAGGGGCTGGAGGAGGGGCCCAGAACCCCCACCAAGAAAGAGATACAGCCATCTCTCAACTACGATGAAATTCCATCGGATGATGACGACGATGGCAGTGTAGATTACAACTCTCTCGATGATACCGAAATAAATATAGATGCCTATAATTTCGAGGAAAGCGCAAAAAACGGAGAAGTTCTAGTAATTAAAGATGAGCCTAACGGGGCATTGTCTGGATTCAGAGGCAGACTTAGCATAGAGCTCAGCAATGCAGCAAAAAGGTACGTAGAACTAGTAACTCCAATAACAAACAGGAAAGATGTCGACAAGACTACTAAGGATAAGGAACTAACAGCTCCTGCTCTCCTGAGGATGCAGTTCGACCTTTTAAAGTCTATTGAAATAAAGACTGGACCTAACGGCGAGAGATATATTGATATTGACGAAGTAAACAACAAAGTTGAAAAGCTTTATGCTGACTTAAACAGCTCTTACAAGGCAATTGCGACGAAAAATGGCTACCAGTTTAGGGGTATTCTAAGAACTCCAAAGATAGTTGGCACTAATAATAATAGAACGTTTGGGGGCTCACTTCAAGAATACCTTTCAGAAAAAGCTCAAAAAGCTACAAATGAGCGACTCGAGAAAGCCTATCCAAAAGACCTTTCTGGGAAGTCAGCAAATCTAACCGAACTAGTGAACGCACTAGAGATTAGTAAACCTAAATTACCTAAACAGTTGAAAGGACCATTTAGGGAGATTACTAGAAAACAAGAGTATGACAGGCTCATGGAGGATACAGATTTCAGGAGCACGTTAGGCAGAATGATTGCTGGTTATGGTTCAGACCCCTCCATAACACGCTACTTCTTAAGCGAAGAAGAGCTGAAAAATATGCCTAAGGAGAGCAGCATAAATAGTCCCGAGAATAATCTTGGAAACTTAGAAAGAGCTGCCGCTACAGAGTTCGTAGATTTAGCCCATAAAATTTATGCTTTAAATACCGTAGGAGGGTTTAATTCCACAGCACCTGCTAAGAGATATTTTAGAAATGCTAGTGGTGACACGATAATCGCTTTGCCCGAAAACTCTAATCAAACAGACTTAAGTCCTTCCGTAAATATTGATTACATTCAGGCTGCCCTTGAAGCGATAGACAGAAGTGTTGTGCCAAACAAGTCTTCAATTGTCAGAAAAATAAATTTTGTTAATACTTCAGATTACCCAGGGAAAATCGAAGAAGGAGAGCTAGGACACACTAACTCAGCGACGCTTGAGGTAAATATTTTTATGGATAGGCTCTCCGACGTTAACGATAAGTACAACGCCGCTCCACCAGAAGAAAAAGACAAAATGCTTAGACGTTTTGCATCCCCCAACGCTTGGGACAGCATGGAAAGTTTGTACAAGTACACAGTTGCCCATGAGCTGGGCCACATAATGGCGTTCTCTATATGGGACCATCGAGAAATTAATTCCAACTTCAACAAGAGCGGTCCCCCTACGTGGAGATTTAGGTCTGGAATTACAGACATGCAGAAAGAAATTAATCCAATTAAACAGTTGGAACCAGTTTCCGACTATGGAAAACAAAGCACCGACGAGTATTGGGCGGAAGCATATGCTAAGTGGGTAGTCGACAATGATGCTAGCGACTCGTTTAAACAAATTCTTGACGACTACGGACTTATTAGAGGCAAAGCACGACGATGGGTTACAGATGACACTAGCACTAATCCTGCCGCTAGAGAAACTATCTCGGAGTCAGTAAAAAATTCGCAAAAGCTGTTTCAAAAAATCCCAGAAGTGAATTTTGGCAATAACGAAGAATCTCGTAAAATGACTCAAGAAATGGTAGACGATATCCCCTATATTGGAGAATATGGAGAGCAGGCTACTAAAGAGCAACTAAAAATCTTGGCAGATATTTTAGGTCTAGATAATTACCTAACTATGAACGACGACCTAGCGAGAGGAGTCGGAAGCGTAGTGCAACAGCTGGGCGAGAGGTGGAAAGACTCTACTACCTCTAACTCTTCAGTGGCAATGATGTACGCAGCTCGGGAGGAGTTCGATATTCAAAATGCACTCCCGCTAACTGGTAGGGCCGCAAAGGATGGTCAATTTCTTGAACGTAAAAAGCAAGTTGACTATATCGATAAGATTATGAAAGAGAACCCAGAGGCATTTAAACTATATAAGCAAATACTGAGGGCTCAATACAACCTAACTCAGCGGGCGCTGAAAGACGCGGGAATTGAAGAGTTTCTTGTATTTAAGGGTTGGCCTGGGGCTGGTGAAATTAAAGACATGGTAGTAGTCCCAACGAGGCCTATTACTCCGTTTAGTGTTACTCCGAGTGTTGCTACTGGGTTTGGTGGCGGGGGAGGAAGTGTAACTGCCATGATTGTTCAAGCAAAAGACATATTCAACGTCGATAGACTATTTTCAGGTTACAAGCACACACATGAAGTTGAAGTACTGCTTTTGGGAGGAGCTAGGGAAGCATATGGCTATGACCCAAACGAAACGTGGCCCGGCATAGATGAAGTTGCAGGAACAGGAAAAGAGGTCTTAATTGACTAAAGATAACAATGAAGAGCTAGAACGCTCGGAATATCCTATTCTAGATGTCGACGTTTGGGAGGCAGACAGAGCATTAAGAGAGAGTAGCAGGGAGTTCCCTACCTACTTTGAGACAGTAGTAGACACTGTTGATGGCCCCAAATTAACTTCTTTTGACTTAAGAGATTTATCTAAAGAAGAGCTAGAAGAGCTGGTTCCAGTAAATAAATATGCTTATTTGGAACTATTCCATAGACAACTCAATAATCTAGAGTAAAATTATGATAAAATTACAGAGAGTGTCTCTCTCGCTATAGCTATAGAGGAAATATGAACAAGACCACTAAACTTCCCGTTGATGTTTACTTCTATGTAGACCCCGACACTAGAAACATTGACGGCGTGTTTTGCTATCACCCGCTAGGGATGAGCATTCGCTCTGGAGACGACTGGCAGTTCGTTCGTCGTGCAGACACAGAACTAGACAAATTCCTCGCTACTCACGAGGCATACGTTCTCGATTGGGACACAGACTATGTTGCCCTAAAGGACACCAATGACGACGAGCCCCTCGAAGAACACAAAGCTATTCAAATGTATGACAAGGGCGAACTTACCATTGAAAACCTAACCGACTACGCAAAGCTGGTTTACGACCCTGAAGAAGCATAAGATGGTTGAATTTCTAGGTAAATCTGGGGACCTCGCGCTCTTTTCCAATGGAACTGAGGCTGTTGTAATTGACACCACTCTAAATATGGTGGAAGACAGAAGCACGCTCGAGACTTTCTCAAACTCTGCGGAGTGGGAGCCGTGCGACTGCACCCCCTCAGAAGTAACTCTAGAACTCGCAGAAGCAGCCCTATCTAACCTAGATTCTTTGACTGCTAGCGGTGACAGGATGTACACCATTCCGGGCGGCGTCCAGAAAGAAGCAAAGAAAGCTCTCGAATGGCGGAAAGAACACGGCAGAGGTGGCACCGCTGTTGGCCTAAACACCGCACGCACCCTAGCTAAGGGCGGTCAGATTGGCATCCGCAAGATTAGACACATTGCAAAATATTTCCCTCGTCACGAAGTTGATAAGAAGGGCAAAGGCTGGGACCCAGGAGAAGACGGCTACCCATCCAATGGAAAGATTGCTTGGGCCTTGTGGGGCGGAGAGCCTGCAAAGCGCTGGGCTTCTGCAATTGTCGAACGTGAGAACAAGAAGGCCACTACGGCTGGCGGGTACACAACTCCTGCATATCAGGACCACATAGATACTTATGAAGGCGATGAGCGCGATTACGACTCAGACATGAACGCCTTCAAGATGGTACACGAGATGGACCCGTACATGGGACCAGAGTTCATGGCTCGTGTTCGTCTAGACAACTCTGGCATTGACCGACTCTACAAAGTTGATGTTGATGGCAAAGTCTACCTTTGGGACGGCGACGGCTGGGACAACATGGGACACGTCGATGGTGACGTCTACTCATATGACCGCGAGCTAGATGACCCTGAAGATATTGTTGATGTCACGCACGTTTTGATTGACCCGTCATCTGCGGTTGTTATTTCTGCTTTCTTGCAGGAGCGTCCATTCCAGCCAGTGAAGCTAGAAGAGATTGACCCAGAAGAGACTGCTCTTATGGCAGAAGGTCTGGCTGAAGAAGACTTCACAATGATTGACCGAGTAATGACCGCTGCAGGAGAGTCTCCAACTGACAGAGACGGAAACTACACTCCTGAAGAGCGTTCAGAGCTTGCTAAATCTCAGCCTCGTGATGCTAACGGACTTTTTGTAAAGGTAGGCTCTCGCACTGTAGTTGGAGGAGATAAAGAGCGTGGCTCTGGAGAAATCACTCGAATTGACTACGAGCGCAACCGAGTAATAGTTGCCCTTGACAATGGTAAGACAGTTTCTGTTGACCCTAAGTACACGGAGGCCGAAGGAAGCTTTGATGCTCCTAGCAGAGTTCCTCCTAAGTCTCAGCCTATCGACTTTAGTAGAATCCTTGGAGAGCCAAGAACTCCGAAGAACATGCCTTTGGCACACCTTCCCGGGACTCTTCCTCCCATCACTGCTAGGGACACCAATGAAATTATCACTAACTACCCTAAGTATGTAGAGAAGCTTCGCTCGCAGTTCAAGCCTTTGAACGCCGCTGGAGAAGAAAAGTCTGATGAA
>Ga0255752_10004508_pt1 | contig 13949 bp, 32 predicted proteins | sample 011ome_25_FD_179952 | JGI IMG/M metagenome (GOLD analysis project Ga0255752, IMG submission 179952) | Coastal salt marsh microbial communities from the Groves Creek Marsh, Skidaway Island, Georgia - 011512CT metaG (version 2) | ecosystem: Environmental > Aquatic > Marine > Intertidal zone >...
CATTGGATGACCCGCACGGTGTAGGCCTAGAAGGACCCGCGATTTACCTTGCCGACCTCCTTAGCAACGTTTGTGGTGAGGGCTTGGCGTAGGTATGGGCCAAAGGATCGCGTGACGCTTGTTTCTATGACACGCACAGCGGGGAATCGTGCAGGGTATTGGCCTGGCTGAACAGCAAGGAATAAGGCACGCAGTTGATGGTTGCGTTCACGCCTGTAAACGCCGGGTGTGCGGCTGCCACCGCGTGGTTTGCCGATGAAGATGTTGCTGCCTGTGCGGCCTGTGTTGCCGACACTGTTGACGATCTTGACAAGGTTGGACTGACTGACGTTGCCAAACCTGTCTTTCTTCATGAACCGCGTTGGCACAAACTTTGTGCCGCGTGCAATGTCGCCCTTAGACAGCGATGCAAACTCAATCTCAAAGCCTTTGACTGCACGGGCAGTGCCAAGGATGTTGCCTGACAAATAGCGGTTGCGATCACCTCCAAGATCTTTAGGCCTGACAAAGATCTGTAGGTTGCGCTTCTTAGCTGTAGTAGCAAAGAAGCCTTTAGAAGTGAATGGCTTAGGCCTGTCTAGGTATTGCTTAGATGCGCCCTCTAAAGCTTTGAAGGCATTGCGTTGCTTGGCCTGTGGGAGGGCACGGCCAGACACGCTGGCGTTCATTGCCTGAGAGATGCTGAACGGCAGCTGCTTGGTGTGCTCGTTCGTCCACTTGATAGCTGTAGGCAGCTCAGATTTGATGTCTAGTTGTATTGCCATTAGCTGCCTGGGCTTTTGTCCAGTATTGCTGCAGCTGCAGGCATTTGGGCTCTACGAGGTGCATAGAGCTGACAACGCCTACAAACGCACCAGGGCCGTCACCTACCTGAACTCTGACGCAACCATCCTCTAGGGTGCGGATCTTGCAGACGGGCATAGGCGTCTCTGAGGCGCTGCTCATAGTCAAGGAAGGCTTTGAGGTCATTGTGCCGCTGTTGCTGGCGGAGTCGATCGTCAGTCATTTGAGTTCGCGCAGCTCTGCGCGTTTGAGGGTGTCAAGGATTGACTCATAGATGACCTGCTCAGTTTCAGAGTCAAGCTCTAGGCGGTAGCGGTCAAGCCACTCAGCAAGTGCGTCATAGGCGAGCAAAGCGCCTGCTTGTGGGTCGATGTAGGTGTCAGCGAGCTTCATGACGTGAGGGGGAGCAGTTTTGTTGTCGGGGGATGGATCGGCAACACCGAGCCGCCCTGCCTTTCCCTGAGTCACTCAGGGTGTTGTATAGCTTTCAGCCTGTTCAGTCAGCAGGCATCAGGCTCCCCGACGTGAGGATCAAGCCTCCAAGCGATCAAGAGCACGCTCAAGGCGCTGGAACATTTGATCATGAGTAGCCAGCTCATCGGCGTCCAGCAGATGCGTGTGCTGGCCTTCAAGGGAATCAAGAAGGCAGAGGACTTGTTCGCGGTTGAGCTTGAGAGTTGTCGTCATTGGCTTTGGTGTTGTGGGATCTCCCCGACAAATCAATAATGGCATACCAGGGGCAAGGGCGCAAGCCCTCAACCCTCGCGTGCTGTTTTGTAACCGGCCTGCCTGAGGGAGGTCCAGAGGGCGCGGGCCACCTGAAGACAGGTGCGCTCAGTGCGACCAGCCGCCATAAAGGAATGGCCCTTAGAGGATTTAAGCCTGTATATAGAGACGGTCATGGTGTCGGCATCGCCGTATTGAACAAATTCGACACAGGCAGTTTTGATGCCGCCCTGGTTGATTCGGTAGAGAGTGTGGATTGCGGTGCTTTCCATTTGAGGCGAGGTGTTGTGCGGTCTCCCGCTTGATCAATAGTATGGCATACCAGGTAGAGGGTGTCAACACTCACCAGTCAGGTTCGTCTGAGACTTTTCCTACATCCCCAACAGGGGGTGCATCAGGCTGGTCACGCAACAGGTTGCGGAAGTTCTTGCCGACGTACCCAGGAGGTGGCACGTCAAGATCCTGCATCGTCCAGTAACCCTTGCCTATCCCGTCCCGCAGCGTGCGCAGGACAGATTGCAAGTCATTAAGTGGCTGCATCAATAGGGCCTGCTCGCCTTGTACTCAGCGTCGGCCTGAGGGTGCAGCAGAAACCTGCCGGGCATGATGCCCTCAACAGGCGGGCAGTACGTGCAGTAACGCCCTAGGTGGTCATAGCGGCCCATGCAGTACGGGGCAGCAGGACGCACACGCCCATCCATTTGGTTCAAAGCTGACTCCATGTCGCCTGCGCGTATGGCCTTGTATTCAGCCACAGCGCCAGGCTTGGCATTGACAGGGACCGTGGCAAAGACGAAGTGCTCAGCAGCTTCAGGTTCAAACAGTTTCATCAGAGCATCCAGGAGGGCTTGCGTTCTTGCGGCTGCTTCTCTTCCAAGTACGTGCAGTAGTAGCCCTCACGGAGCCATCTGTCGCACATTGGCAGCCTTTGCTGGAAGGTGTCATCAGAGCGCCTCTGACTCTCCTGGTCAGCGGCTTCTATGGCACGCATTAGGTCATCAGCAGACACCTCATCAGGCACGATCTGCATCCACATCTCAAGGGCTTTGCCTTTTGGCTGAGAGCTGACGAGGTGCTGACAGGCTTGGTAACGCTTCCAGAAAGCCTCAAACTCAGGCGACCCCTTGGTGGCCTTAGCGCGTGTTTTTCGCGCTTTTTTTTCAGTTTTAACCTTAAAAGTATTTATTTCGCTCGGATGTTCTTTGGCCAAAGACTGAACAGCCTCTAGCTGCAGCGGAGGTTGTTCTCCTGCTGCGCTTGCAGGTTGCTTTGGCGATTGCTGAATTTCTGTCAGCGGGCGTAGGTTATCTAGTGGCTCGGATCCGCCAGCAGAGCACGTGGCTAATTTAGCTACCCCGTCAACCCCTTGAATCCCTAAATCAATGAGATCCCTGATGACAGCTGACTTGTTGCGGAATGGTTTGACCTGCGAGGACAGCCATATCAGCTGTTCCTCTGTGATTCTGACGTTGATCTGTGGCACAAACGGTTGACGTTGCATCGCAAAGGTGCCACGTTTGCATCGCATACGCAACCCATTTGTGAGACAACTGCTAGATCCCGTTCCAGGGCTGGAGTTTTACCCAGATCCGCATCACCGTTACCGATACAAAGGCGAGTGGCTGCCCTACACGGTCACCCAGGTTTTAGACCACGACCTCAAGCCGTTTTTGCGTGCCCAGTTCGAGAAGACAAAGGACGGCCCTGATGGCTGGAAAGCGCGAGGCGATGCAATCCACAAGGTCTTTGCCAACCACCTGCGTGGCGAAGGCAGCATCCACGAGGACAAGTGGTCGCCATGGATCGACACACTGCTTGCTGAGCCCCTGCTGCAGGACATTACGCCGCTTGCTGTAGAGCAGCCCTTGGTCAACACGATCAAGCGGGTAGGTGGCACGCCTGATGCGATCTTCATCAAGGGTGACGACATCTACATTGCTGACCTCAAGACCGTCAGCAAAAAAGAGGGTGTATCTAGTCGCAAAGAGGCACTGCCCCAGTTGGGTGCTTATCTTGAATTTGCCGCAAGCTGCTATCCCGGCGTGTACGTCACCAAGCTGGTGACGATCATTGCTGGCCCAGGCAAATGCAAGCTCCGGTTTTCGGAGCTTGAACAAGCCACGGACGCATGGCAAGACGCTTGGGGCCGTTTCTCTGTTCTACAGCCAGATTTTTGATGAAGTGCCCTGAGTGCGGATGCTCTTGGATCAGCGTCCTTGAATCACGTCACACAAGCGAGAAAGCCATAAGCCGACGACGCCAGTGCAAGGGATGCGATCACGTCTGGGCCACTGCTGAGGTGCCTGTGCCGGACGGAGAGTGGGGCTACAAGGCAACACCTAGGTTCAATGGCCGCGACAAGGCTGAGTTTGGCGTCAAGGCAAGGATGCTTGAGCGCTTGGCATCTGCGTGAGCTGGTCTGAGATCCTGCGCAAGGGGGGCGTGCCCGAGCCCCCTGGCTATTTGGAGACTGTGAAGCGAGTGCAACAGAAGCCAAAGAAAAAGAAGAAAGGCAAGGCCAAGCGTTGACATGGCATACCAATAGGGGCATGATGCTGCGCATGAGCCCCTTCTCTCGTTCGCTCATGAACCGCAAAGACATCAACTATCGCAGTCCCGGCTTCTATGACCCGGAACACCGCAGCCCCAAGACCAACGGCATCATTGTTGCCATTTTTTGCGTCCTGCTTGGCGGTGCTTTTTGGATCAGTCTCACTGACACTCTCGACCGGCAACAAAAATCGCATTGTGAGCAGGGCTGGCAAGCCGCGTGTGAGGCACTGAAATGACAAAGGAAAAACAATACGCTGATTATTACCGCGAGATCTTTAAGGCTAAAGAAGCCAAGCTTATGGATGCTGTCCAAAGAGCAACAAAAAGGATGCTTGCTCATTGCATAATCATTGAGCAATCCGGGCTGTCTTTAGATCACAGCGGTTTAGATGATTACAGGAATGAACTGATTGAGTTTGCAGATGTTTCTCAGTCAATACTTGAATGTTTATGGACTTGGGACATGCACGCTGCAGACGATGAGGAAGACCAGTAAATGGGCCGTGGGATTTATTGGAACACCCGGCCTGAGGACACCGTCAAAGCTGCCAAGGCCAGGGCCAAGGCAGCACTTAACGAACAAGACCCAAAGCTCACAAAATTAGAGCTTGCTTTTTACCTTGCCCTCAAAAATGAAAACAGTCAGCATCAACCTTGATCAGTCACGTTCTGACAAGCTTGCCAAGCTTTCAGAGGCCACAAAAGGCAACATGACCAATGTCAGCATTGCTGGTGAGCACATTGAGTTTGAGCAGCCCAAGCTCAGCTCAACCAAGCTTGCCCAGGCCCTGCTCAACTCTGCAATCGACAAGGCTTATGCCCAGCTCCCCAGCTAGTTTCACGTTCCGCGTTCTTGGCACACCAGTGCCGCAAGGCTCTGTCAAAGCTTTTGGCAGCAGAGTCGTTGCCAACAACGAACATGCCTTAGGCAGCTGGCGCTCTGACGTTGCATCTTCTGCACAACGTGCAAAGCCCGCTGATTGGGACATCAACGCCGCAGTATCGCTGCGTTGTGAGTTCGTGTTCCCGCGACCTCTGTCCCATTACGGCACCGGCAAGAACTCTACAAAGCTCAAGCCATCAGCACCTAGGTATCACGTCAAAACCCCAGACGTGGACAAGTTGGTGCGCGGCGTAGCCGACTCTATCGGTGACGCTGTTGCGCGGGTTTTGCTGAACAACGACAGCCAAATCGTTTCCATTTACGCCGCTAAGAGGTATTCAACAGATGACTTCCTTGGAGCCATCATCACCATCACAGCCCTTTCCTAATCTTGGCGATGTCATCACTACTGATGATGTCAGCACTAAAGGATCAGGCAGTTACAAGGCTGATTACATCAACTGGGCACGCACGATGCACCTGCTGCATCTACACGCCCCAGGGTTTCAGTTTCACTTAGCTCACTACGTCGATAGCAGTCACGTTTGGAAAGCTCCAAACGGCACTGCTTACGTCGTTGGCTATTTCACCGGGCCTAATGGGCAGCGCACTCCTGACTTCCCTCAGGCTGTTATGGACAACCGCAACAATGCGATTGCCTTTGACAAGGTCACAGCACGCGATTTAACAGACAGCCATCGCCGTTGTTTGTGTACGGCTGCAGCTGCACAGTTCGGCCTTGGTTGGCAGCTCTGGGCACGCGAGGAGGTTGAAAACCCTCACCGCGAAGAAAAGAAGGCCAAGCCAGCTGCGCCAGCAAAAGCGGCAACTGTTAAAGAGGTCTCTGCTGAGGACCAACCTCTGTCAGAAGAGGAGCGCCAAATGCTTATAGGTCTCATCCAAGAGATGACACCTGGCAAGCGTGAGGACTTCTGCAAGTCGTTCCGATTTGCGTTCAAGTTAGGTGACGACGCTAAGGTTGCTCCCGCAATCACTAGCCGCAAGCACCAGGTCTGGATTCAACAAAATGCCTGACGGAGACAAAAAACGTGAACAACAGGCCAAGGCAGATGCCAACCGCCGATCACAGCACTTTCAAGTGCGGCTAGATAAACAGCTAGCCCAACAGCTGCAGCATTATGCCGATCAACGTCATAACGGCATCATCAACTCTGCACTGATGACCATCATCTCTAAATTCTTCAACGGAAAGTAATGCCTGACTTCGCACCCGACGCCTTCAACATCTGGGCCAACTTCAACAAGGACCAAAAGAAAGACGGTCACTATTGGGCACAGATGGACGTGCCTTTGGACGAGCTGCGCAAGCTCTTTGAATGGGCCAAAACAGCTGAACGCTGTGAGGACATTAGAGGCCAAGAGTGCGTCAAGCTCCGCGCCAACTTGATGCCTCGCACTGCTAAGGAAAGCAAGAAGCCTTACCTGATGATGGCTCTAAGCGATGCCAAGCCCAGCACAGCTGACAAACCTCGCATTGATTTCTAACGTGGGAAAGAACGAGGGGGGAGCGCAACCGCGCTCCTTTTTTATGAGGCCAACCATGAAGCAGGTCGAGAAAGACGGGCTGCTGCTGTGGGAGGTGAGCTACTGCGGCATGGTCCGCTACTTCAAGCATGACTGGCAGGCCAAGTGGCACTACGAATCGTGCGTCAGGCTCTACAGGTCAAGGATCACCGGGAAACAGGGCTAACCCCTTGCGCATGGTATGCCATGTGTGTATATTGGATTTGTTCAGGGGGAGACCCCACACACCCCGCCCACAGGGCGGCTTTGAAAAATGGATCTTCGGATCGTTGCCGGTTCTTTCTCTGACACCACCATCACGGTGGTTCCGGTCTCTGAGGCTGGGCAAAAGTTCCTTGGCTTTGCCGTTGAGTCGGTGCAAATGCCGAAGTCTCACCTTCAGCAGGCTTGCGAGTTTGCAGCTGAGCACGGGCTGAAAATGGGCAGCTAGGCCCTTTGGGGCTTTTAGTCCCAGCAAGCAATCTTGGCGTCTAGTTCTCCGATGCGCCCAACAGCTTGGCTAAGCAGTTTTGATTGGTGCCAGCTCTGTCTTACAAGGGCAGAGCAAAGCATCTTTAGTGCTTCATGGTCATCGCAGTTGCTGACTTCTCTAACGCTGCGTTCAAGCTCAAAGGCTTCCTCCGTTGTTGGGACTACCTGCATCCAGTCAGCCCAGCCCATCGGATTGTTACAGAGTCTGTTGCTCTGAATGGTAAGCAGCGTTTTTGTGCATGTCCATGGGGCTACTGCTCGACGAATATGGCCCAGCCGCTCCTGGGGCCATTGACTTGCCAACGTTGATGAAATGCAGCCTGCCGCACGCTGACGCGATAACCAGACAGGGCAGGATTGTGCGACCCCCTTTCAATATCTGGCAGGCCAAGCGGATCGCTCATCAGCCAACTCGCGTCATTGCTGTAACGACCGCTGTAACCGTGAATGACAGACCAGTGCCCGCAAGCTTCACTGCCGCACATCGGCGGCTCCCCGCGCAGCATGTCACCTCGGTGATACCAACCGGCCATCACGATGACGCCTGCGTCGATGGCTTCCATCACGTCTTCTGCATCAGCATTGTCAACAAAACGAACCTGCAGGCCCAGGCTCGTCAGTGCTTTGACGTGAGCGTAAACAGAGGTGGTGTCCCCGTATCGCTCCCTTATCTGTTCGTACTCTTCTTGCGTGGCAATCTTTTTGAAGTAAGCCGCCGCCATCGCCCCAGACGAGGTGAAGCACTTGCGTTCACCGCCAGGCAGGTCAAGTTGTTTGAAGTAGCGAGGCAAGAACACCTCCTGATCAATGCCGCTGGCTTTCCAAGCCTGAAACCATTCAGCGTCTTCAGACAGTAATTCAGCAGGCATGGCCTCCTCCAGCTGCTTGATGGCAGCCATGCGATGCGGCACGTCTGGCTTATACCACTCAAAAAATGGAAGCAGCGAGAGCACGGATGTGACCGCTAGAGCTGGCCTGATCTTGCTTGATCGCAACTGGCTACGCCAGAGCTGTATCCAGCGATGAAGATAACCATTGAACCGCAGAGCAACAGCGTTACTGCCCCGCCTGCAATAAACCAACCAGCTGCCGAGAACGCGGAGAGCTTCACTTCTCAATGCGCGGTCCCAGCAAGTTCTTGCCGACGTAATCGCAGATCTGATCGTCGATGGTGTTGTCGGTCGTCTTTGCGTAGGCGCGGAGAAGATCCATAACTAGACGTTTCACTGAATCAGATTTCAGAAAAGCCATCAGGATCGGCTTGACGATAAGAATCATTGGCCTGGCCTAGTTACCCTTAAAGGGTAGCTCTGTTCCCCAATGGCAGAAACTCCAGACGATCATCACGAAAAGGAAGGCATCTGCGTTGCTGATGTCGTTAAGTGCGCTGTCTTGTTTTGGAGCGCCACTCTGCTGACCGTCTCTTATCTGGGCTTGTTCCCTCAGATGAAAATGGACAACACCTTTGTGGCATCTCTGTTGACTGGCGCAATGGCCTCTTTTGGCATTGAACGGAAGTCAAACGGGAATGGCAATAAGAAGCCGAATATCATTGACAACAAAGACACCAAAGTCGGCATCAAATGACCCGCGCATTTTTGGTATTGGGGATCACTTTGGCAGCTGCATTGCCTGCTCGTGCTGATCTTACCCACCGAATCAGCAGCAGCGTTCAGCTGGATGTCGGAGGTGCTTCAACCCGTGCCGTTCGCGTAGGCAACAGCTACAGCATCAGCGGCAGCGGAGTCGATACAACAGACGGCAGCACTGCAGGTGTTATCGGTGGCTTGGGGGCTCACACCGCTGGCGTTGGAGCATTAACCACGGTGACCGCATCTCAGAGCACCGACGGCAACGCTTTTAGCTTTTCAAACTCTTACACAATCGGGGATGCGGTGCCCACGTCAGCGCCAACAGTTGGCGAGGTTCCTGCCTTTGGCGACGTTACTTCTGAGTCTGCAGGCACCGCCTCAACATTGGCAGGCACACTGACAACAGCAGGTGCCATCACTGTGACGGCAGGGGGAGCAAACACCAGCGCCATCGGGCAGGTAATCAGTGAACTGCAAAGCCGCTAGTGCGCTTTTGCTGCTCTTGGCATCACCAGCCGCAGCGGTCCCTGTGGTCCCAAATTTTTCGCAGGGAGTTGTCTCGACCCACACAGAGACCAAGACGATTGTGAAAGAGAACATCGTCTCGGAATCGCACCGCACCGGCTGGGAGTACACGGTCAGCGGGAGTGGAGTTGAGCCAAGCAGCGGCACTGTGAGCCCTGCTGTCAACGGCACAAGCTTAGACCTTGCTAATCGCAGCAACTGGGTTCAATCAACGCCGGGCGCTGCCTTTCAGTTTGCGGAGACCTATCAAGGTCCAGGGCTGATTGAGAAAGTGATCATTGACAGAGAAACCATCATTGAAAGCGTGACCGACTCCACCAGCACGTTCAGCCAATGAGAGCGACAGCAACTGCACTGCTGCTCGGTTTGATCTACGGCACACCTGCCGCTGCACAGGTGAGCGCGACTGCATCGCCTGTCAGCAATAGCAGTGGCTCAGTGGTCAACCAAGCTGTGCAGGTCACTCCAGGTCAATATCAAAAGTTCAGCTTCGGGTCTGGGATTCAGTGCGACGGAGCAACGCTAAACATCTCCCCGTTCCTGTCCGGCGTCCACTCTTTTGGCAAGCCAAACAACGAGTATTACCAAGAGCCGGTCTACGACAACAGCGACAACTACGGCCTCAAAGATCCAGAAACAGGCTTAGACGGACCAGACGGAATCCCCGACAATCCGGGCCGAGTCCTGTTCATGAAGCCAATGAGGACGGGCTATCGCAGCAACTACAGCAACAATTTTGGGATCACCGCGACTATCTCAGTGCCCTTGGATCGCCGCGCTATTAACCAGTGCCTGAAGGCCGCAGAGAAACAGGTCGCGCTCTACGAACAGAGCCTTGCTGACAAAAGACTCAACTACGAGATGGGCCGCCTCAAAGCTTGTGCGCAGGCGATCCGGGAGGGCTATGGCTGGTCAGATAACAGCCCATTCAAAGCAATCTGTGCAGATGTAGTTCTCAAGCCGATCCCTGTGGAAGGCCACACCCACGCCATCACTTACCCACAGCCCGACGTAAAGCCATTAGTGCGCGATTCCGATCTCTCTGCGCCAGGATCCGCTCCCGTAAAGATACCGGTTTTGCCTTTTTCAAAAGAAGCTTCTTCACAACCTTCTTCGTGATCGGCTTGGCAAGCTTCTGCAGCACTGACGCAATCGGTTTGCTCAGAATGGCTGCAGTCGTAGCAAACGCGGCAGTAACCGCGACTGATACGGTTGGACCAACATCAGGCACATAGTTGTTGACGACTTGCCCAACAGGCACAGGGTCCCAGATCTTCACGCACTTGCCGTCTTGCAGCTCATAACCCGCTAGGACCTCTGTCCCTAATTTGTTAAACGATCCGATTTCTTTCGAGCCGAAAGCTGGGCACGGGGGATCTGGTGGCAACCTTGAATTGTCGGGATCGGCACCCGGCACATCTGGGGAAGGGACAACAGCCGGGGCTTTTGGTTCCGGCTTTTTTGTGTCTGCTTGTGGCGGCTGCACCCATGTGAAATCGCGTGGCCTGTAGTCAGGCGCGTCATAAACAGGAACCGCCCCATCGCACAGCGTGACGTTGCCGCGTGGGTCATCCTCAAACGTTTGAACACCGCTGCCCTTGGCTATACGCGCACGCACGCATCCAGGCATTTCAATCACTGGATACTTTGCAGACGTAACCGGTGGAGCCGTTGGTAAAACAGGGGGCGGGATTGGCTGCCCCACAGAGATGTCAGGCACGCCGATTCTTCGTACACCTATCTCACGAATTTGCGGCATGAAGTCAGAGCGGTTTACGGCAGGTCAGCTTTTTATTGAGAGGAATCGCAGAAGAGAGGGGCCGCCCATTGTTTACACCGTAATGTCCGGGAACAGCGCCAGGCCGTTTACAGATACAAAGGCCATTTTGAAATGGGTCAAGTGGCCCAAAGGTACGCCTACAGGCGACGCGCTACGCGACTGGTTTGCCTCGTTTGAGCAGAAACAAGAGGCACCCGCGCCAGAACTGGACATGGCGCAGCTGCAGCGTGAAGGCTTCGGGCCGGAAGCACATGACCCAGAAGATCCCGTGGCCGGGACAAAGATGATTACTTGAAAGGAATCGCAGGTCCTGTGGCCTGGGGCAGCTTAGGTATCTCTGGGACAGGCACTTGCTTGAGGATTGATTCCGTCAGCTCTAGCTTTAGCTCGCTGGCGTAGTTTTTGACCATTGACGGAACGCGCGTGTAAGCCATCACGCCCATGACGGCCATCGTGCCAGACATGACGAAGCCAAGAACGCTGAGCAGGTTGTAGACCTTTTGCATAGCAAAAAGGCCCCTGTTAAGGGGCCAGGAAACGTGTGAGGTTCCAGCTAAAAATTAGCTCAGAACTTGTACTTCATGCCAGCCTTCAGGCCATAGCCAGCGTCGCTGTCCTTGTACTTGGCATAGGACACCTCGCCGTAAACATCCAGCGGTTCTGCCACAGGAGCAGACACGTTGGCCTTGCCAGAGAAGCCCACAGAGGTGTCACCTGCATCAGGCTGGAGCCAAGATGGGCCGCCTTGAATGCTGAAGTTGCCCTTCTCCCAGCCCACATGAGCATCGAAAACAGCACCGCCAAAGTCAGAACCTGACCAGGCACCGTTCCACTCAGGGTTCAGGAAAAACCCGTCGGCCTTGGCTGCAGGAGATGCCAGCACAGCTGCCGAAACGACGGCACCACTCACAAGAAGAGTTTTGAACATTGGAAAGGGGATTAACGTTTTCCTTGGCCACGATACTTCTTGCGGCCGTGTGACACTTTCGAGTGCTGTCCATCACCTTGACGTGTCTTTTTGGGCCGGCTAGGGACAAAGTTTTGTCCGTTAAGTGACTTCGCCATCAGTAGCCGTCAGTTGACTCCAGGTTGCGGTATTTCTCCGCCAAACCAACAAAAAGACCATGCTGGGGATGGCTGATCATGTCGCGGCCATCAAGGAAGAACAATTCTTCCATCCACAGCACTCTTGCCTTTTGCACGGCAACATCCGTCGCGCCATAACTGGCGGTCATCAAAGGGTCAGGGCGTTGCATCAGATCACCAGCTAGAGGGTTTACGAAGCGCTTGGCTAGGCGTGATCTGTTCAGTAATCCGTGCAGCGAGTTGATTCTGGATTTCAGTGACCTTTTCAGCCCCACCAAGCTTGGCCTGCACAACTGCCAAGATGTCGGCCTCTACGAGATCCTCAAAATCGACCAAAGTTTCTGGGCGATCTAATGCCATCTCGCCGTAAGCACTGCTGTTGTAGGGGTTGCCGTCAGAGTTAACCTGATCGCTGATCGCGGTCACGGTGTAGTGAGCCGAACTAGCAAAATCATCAGAAGTGTCAGTGTTGAGAACGTTGATCTTCCAGACGTAGGTGTTAGCCATGGTGAAGTGAAGTCAGAGGAAGTTTACTTAGCCAGCCTCAAGGGCTGCAACTTTGGTTTCTAAGGTTTCAATTTTGGCGATTGCTTCTTTCAGTGCTGCAGTTAGCAATGGCACCAGCTTTGACTGGTCGATGCCTTGCATGACTGCGTTGCCGTCATCATCAACTTCGTTGTGCGTTCCAGTAACAGCTTCTGGGACGACGGCTTGCGCTTCATGGGCAAGAAAGCCATCGACTGTTGTGTCAGCATCAGCGATAAAGTTAAAACGCCTTGGTTGAAGTTGCTTGACGCGATCAATGCCGTCAGCGATGTCAATGACATTTTCTTTTAGGCGGTAGTCAGAAGAAGTGTTGTATGAAGTTGTAGAGCCGTTTGTCTCAATGTTGCCAGCAAGGCCATTGGGGTTGTAGAAAAGAAAATGACTAGCTCCAGATGTGACGTTGCGTGAGCTTGCCCAAGCTTGGTTACCCTCAGACCAACTGTGTCCATTGGCAGTAGCGCCTGTGATCGAAGCTTCTGTATCGGTTGAAAAAAGAACTGAGCCAGTGGACAAAATCCTCATCCGCTCGGTCGGGCTGCTTGCACCTGACGCTGTGGTCGAAAAAATCAGCCTTCCTGGCATGGAATTTGAGCCAGGAGTGCCATCAACTGCCGCACGAATTTCTGCAGCTTGCACAAATTCACTGCCATCACTGCCTTGAAAACTAATTCCACCTAAGAAGTCGTCATCAGCAACAATTGTGTTAGCACCTACGCTTGTACCTCTATGTTTTGCAAACACATGGAGCGGGTCATCGGCGTCATTTTTTCCAAAAATTTGTGCAGTAATACGACTAGCTGGAGTGCCAGAAGAAGCAGCGCCTTCATTTTGAATCGCTGCAGAAACTGAACCGTTAAAGAAATTAGCTCGCGCAGTAGACGTCCCCAAAAGGAGCCTGCCACTTGAATCGATCCGTGCTCGCTCGTTAGTTGAATAAGAAGTACCTGTTTCAACCCTGAAAGTCTTAGAAGACACCATCAAATCGTTGACGGTTGATGTTCCAAGTGATTGAATGTAAGGCGTAGTAGTATTGATAATTTGAACACCTTGCCCACTTGAATTTACTCCTTTGTAATTACCAACAATGTGTAATGTTTGATCAGGCGCCGACGCTCCTATGCCTACGCGATCATTTCCTGCATCGACAAACAGCATGTGAGTGTTGCCGTTTGACTCCACGCGGAAGTCAGTATCAGCGCTTATGTCATTAAATACAGCTTCACCGTTGCCAAGCTTGAGGCGCTCTGCGCCACCAGTAGCAAAACCAACCTGATCAGCAGCACCGCTAAAAATGCCAGTATTAGTGTCGTCAGCAAAAGCAAGGCCAGGCGATGCGGCTGAGCCGTCCTCAATCAGCATCGTGCCGTCAAGCTCACGCAGCGTGATCCATGCGTTGTTGGCGCTGTTCCTGATCTTCAGGACATTGGCAGTTGTGTCAGCCCACCATTGATATGCGTAA
>Ga0255752_10004515_pt1 | contig 13937 bp, 15 predicted proteins | sample 011ome_25_FD_179952 | JGI IMG/M metagenome (GOLD analysis project Ga0255752, IMG submission 179952) | Coastal salt marsh microbial communities from the Groves Creek Marsh, Skidaway Island, Georgia - 011512CT metaG (version 2) | ecosystem: Environmental > Aquatic > Marine > Intertidal zone >...
AACGTATCCAACTCTGCTAAACCTTTATTAAAATTGGTAACACTCATTTATTTATATATTTAATTACTAAAATATTTATCATCATAAGGATTTAATATATATTTAATTGCTTAATACTTAATACCCATCCCACAATATTCAACCAATCAAAGATATATATCATTTTCAGAAAAATGATAATTCTTAACTATTGGATTAAATTAAAACAATAATATATAATAAAATTTGTTTACATGTTACATACTCATTTTCAATAGTACGGGTCGTATGGGGTATTCAAAATGTTTGTTATTTCTATGGCGAACACAAGAACAACGAGATTACAAATAATAAAGTAGAGAGAATTAAACTTTATTATTTAAAATATTCCTTATGTGTTTTAGAAACAATATATATTGCGTTCTGCATTAAATTAAGCGGGATAAATACTACAAGAAAATTTCAAACCTGCTGCAGAACCTTCTTTGGTATTACTAGTATTTATGTCGAATGCGGGTTTTATAGGATCAATGCTAGCATTTTTTTCCATTAATACTCTAGATGCTTTCGCTTTTTCCGCGTCATCCTTGGCCATTTTTGCAGCACTTTCAATAAGCTTCAACTCTTTCTGCGCTATCAGTTCATTTTTTAATTTATCAGCTTTTGCCTTTCTTGCTGCTTCGGATGCTTTTCTTGCTTCTTCTGATGCCTTTCTTGCTGCCTTTTTTGCTTCATCAGCTGCCTTTTTTGCTGCTTTCTTTTTAGCATTTTCTGCTTTTCTTGCCGCTAACTTTTTTGCATTTGCTATGGCCCTATTACGTGCTAAAGCTTGTTCTCTCATTCGTTTCGCTATATTTGCGAAACCACCTCCTCCTCTTCCTCTTTTTTTAAATCCTTCATATCCGTAAACAGCCACATACACTAGCGCTGTAAAAAGTAGGATCACACATGTTGTTATAAACACTTTGTGTTTGTAAAATATTCTAGAGATACTCATTATAGTAAGCAAATATTATAATGTATAATAACTGTATTTACAATAATTATACTACATCCCTACTCGCGACACAAACATTCTTAGCAATTTCCGAAATTATTTTTTTGTCTTCCCTCGGATCTTTCAAAACCTCCGATACTGTTTTCACATATTTATCAGGACTATCTTCTAAATACGGTAAACTTTGAATGCTCTTCTTCGTAAGTTCGTCTATAGCATGCTTTAATTTAGGCCTTTCCTTTTTTTCCTTTTCCCATTTATCCTGATCTTTTACATAAATAGTCTCGGATTTGGTGTCACTACAGTGGACAGGTCTTTTAAAAATATCCAACGCGTTCAGTTTGTCGACCAATATATTGGCCATTCCCTCTACTTGACCCTTTTCTCCTATCTTGGTTATATCCTCCAAATTCAACTGAATAGACTCTATGAACTCGCTCATGTTCATCGCATCTTTACATTGCTCGTTCAGAAACATGTTTATATTCACTATATTATTTGTATTGTTATTATTTGTTGTGTTATGTGATTGCATCTGTTTACACATTTCCACCATCATCGTCTTCATCTCCTTGTTTTCCTTCATTAAATAATCAACCAACTTGTCGTTACTTTGTGATTCCGAATCTGATACGCTCGCTTCAAACTCAAAATTTTTGTATGTGCATGCATTTTTATGCCTAGATAACCCAGAATGATGTTTGTATGATTTACCACATTCACATAAATGACGACTTTTGGACGACTTTTGTGTATCATTTGTACCATTTGTTATCATTTTGTGTTTTGCTGTGGTCAAATGTTTGTTCCAGTCATATATCTTACATGTATTATAGTCACATTTTTCACAACAATATTTAATTGCGACTTTTTGCGACTTTTGCGACTTTTCTTGTATCATTTTTACCATATATATGGTACATAAAAAATCGCTTAAATCTTATTCGCGATAAATTATAAAAAAAGTTATGCTAACAAACGGAAAATTTAAAAACGGAAATAAGAGCATTCTGGTAAGAACCACTTTTTTTTGAAATTTTACGAAATTCTATTTCTCTGAGAATGAAAAAAAACAGGGGTGTACCTCGAATTTTTTCATGAAGAATATTCAAAAAAAATAAAAAAAGTTATCAGAAACATAAATTATGCGAAGCATCCTACAATGTAATTGATGTACTCATTTATGTACTCATTTGTTCTGATATTATATTCCTGTATATTTAGGGCAATAATTTAGATTAGTTTTATTTTACTATCATGAGATACTTTTAATGTAGCTCTTTATTATATGACAACTCCAAATTTATTTTCAAATGGTAATAATATTACGCAAACTGGATGGTATATATTATCACCATCTACTGATTGTGATTTGGATTCTTTTATGAAGGGTATAGGTCTAACTGTTGGCCAAATATACAACAAAGTATATTATCTTACTGAACCTGTAGCCGATGGTGTAGTATTGACAGAAGACAAATGGACTGTAATTGACACGACAACTAGTAGGCCTACGTTCAACAAGAATATCGGTTACTTTGTACTCGTTCAAAATGGAGAAAGAGAAAAGTGGTTTCAATTAGGTCAGGATATTGATGGTGAAGTTGCTGGTGATTTGAGTGGATTTTCAGTAAGTTCATCTTCTGATGGTAAAATTGTTGCCATTGGTGCTTACGGTAATGATGGAGATGATCATAAGAGCCTTTCAGGTCAAGTACGTGTTTTTCAATATAGTAATAGTTCATGGAATCAATTAGGTCAGGATATTGATGGTGAATATGCGGATGATCAGAGTGGATGGTCAATAAGTTTATCATCTGATGGTACTATTGTTGCAATTGGTGCTAACCAATATAACAATAATAAAGGTCAAGTACGTGTTTTTCAATATGATGAAACAGAAATATGGAAACAATTAGGTCCGACTTTTACTGGTGAAAAAGAAGGAGACCAGAGTGGATATTCAGTAAGTTTATCATCTGATGGTACCATTTTATCTATTGGTGCTCCTATTGCTACTACTAGTGGTGTTGGCACTTATACCGGCCAAGTACGTATTTATCAATATGATAATGATAGTGGAGAGTGGAACAAATTAGGACAAGACATTGATGGTGAAACTAATTATGATATGAGTGGAATTTCAGTAAGTTTATCATCTAATGGCACTATTGTTGCTACTGGTGCTTACGGAAATAGCAGTTATAAAGGTGCAGTACGTATTTATCAATATGACAATGATAAAGGAGTGTGGAACAAATTAGGTGGTGATATTATTGGTGAAGCTAATTCTGATGGTAGTGGAGATTCAGTAAGTTTATCATCTGATGGTAAAATTGTCGCGATTGGTGCTACTGGTAATGATGGAAACGGTTCTAGTTCAGGCCATGTAAGAGTCTATCAATATAGACAGTACACTGATGATGATATTGGTCTTTATATGTATAATTCTTTTGTACAAGATACAAATCAAACGCTACCAATTATTGTAACAGACACGGAGCCTTCTCAGGGGAATTACTATTGGTTTCAGTTAGGTCAGGATATTGATGGTGAAGCTGCTGATGATCGATGTGGAGGGTCAGTAAGTTTATCATCTGATGGTACTATTGTTGCTATTGGTTCTTCATCAAATGACGGTAATGGTAGTAATTCAGGCCAAGTACGTATTTATCAATATAGTAATAGTTCATGGTCTCAAATAGATGAGGATATTGATGGTGAAGCTGCTGGTGATTATAGTGGTTCAGTAAGTTTATCATCTGATGGTACCATTGTTGCTATTGGTGCTTACTGTAATGATGGTAATGGTTCAAATTCAGGTAATGTACGTGTTTTTGAATATCGATTACCAGAACCTGAACCTGAACCAGAACCAGAACCAGAACCTGAACCAGAACCTGAACCTGAACCAGAACCTGAACCTGAACCAGAACCAGAACCAGAACCTGTTTCAAAATCCCCGTTAACTAATAGTACAATACAATCGGCGGTTAATTCATGGGTATCTGATCCAACCCAAGACATTTTTACAGAACCTAGCAATGATATTTATTATGGTCCTATTGGAGAATGGGATACATCGGAGGTTACATCTATGTCTAACTTGTTCAATCAAAAATCTGGCTTTAATGATAATATAGAGGAATGGGATACTAGTAAGGTTACTAATATGTCTAGTATGTTTGGAGGTGCAACAGCGTTTAATCAACCTTTAAATAAATGGGATACTAGTAAGGTTACTACTATGAGTCAAATGTTTTGGAGAGCATCATCATTTAATCAACCTTTAAATGAGTGGGTTACTAGTGAGGTTACTAATATGTATGCTATGTTTATTACTACCGCATCGTTTAATGGAGATATTACAAACTGGAATACTAGTAAGGTTACTAATATGCAGGGAATGTTTCAAAGTGCAGAATCGTTTAATCAACCTTTAAATAATTGGGATACTAGAAAGGTTGCTAATATGATTGCTATGTTTGCTGGTGCGACAAATTTTGATCAGAATATTCGCGTATGGAATACAGATAAGGTTGGTGTTGATGATGTGTTGAATTATGGTAAGGATTATAGTTATTATCAATCTATGTTTCAAGGTGCAACAGCAATGAATACGTCATATAATGGAACAGAGGGATATGCTGCCACACCAACACAAGACTTCTTTAACCAATAAAACTAAATCCTATCTCGTCGCGTATTTTAAGTATCTACAAAGAAGTAAACATCTTCTCCATTGAGATTGACAATATCGTATACTCTTAGTATTTCTGTACGGTTCAACGTCAAATCGGCGATTCCTCGTCTCCATCGTTTGATATACGCTGTCATCAAAATCATATTCATTATTATTTTCCACATCATATTTAGATTCATGTTATGTAAATATGATAAGAAGGTTTTATATGGGTTCTACTATTTATGCTAACCTCTTTCTCACCATTTGTGTTTTAAAAGTCGCGCGTGATACAGATCGATATTGTGATCGCTGACGCTGAAACATGAAAACAAAGAATATCGGAACCATGTGTTGTAAGAATAATTTTCATATATCTCACATTTATCTTCACTCAGTGCGATATTGGTTCCCACATGGTGAAAGAATATCATTGGAACAGCTGTAACAGCGTCTCTATCATTCGTAACTCGGTAATGAACAAGGTTTTCCTGTGCATCAAAGCTTTCGCGGAAATCCCAATTACCCACACGTGGGCTGGCAAAAGATACGACTGTCACTTTACTTTCTTTCAAATAGTCTTCGCGAGCTAGTTCATAACCAAACAGAGTGGCCAAGGCAGCACCTAAACTGTGTCCTGTGATGTAAATTTCATAATCTCTGTTTGCACTTGCTAATTCAAATATTTCAGCACATAATTTAGAGTACATCTGATCGCCGTGTAGTTGACTATGGAAACCTCCATGAACATACACATTATCGTGTAGTTTTGTTTTTAACAACGCAAGATCGTAATACCAATCATATTTTGATTCGGACCCGCGAAATACGACAGTAATTCTTTTGTTACTTTCACTGACTGTGATACCAACTTGTAGATCGGTGGATTTTACGGAAAAAAATTTATGAACGTATCCATGAGGGGAGGACGTAGAGAGATCTTTGATGGCTTTTACGCGAGTTTCATTTTGTATATTATGGCTCTCATTGTTTAAATTGGCCACAAATGTTTCTACTGTGCATTGGTTATCCATGACAAATGTGTTACCGTATTCATAGACTAACATGGTAAGTTTGGCAAGATCGCATACTTTATCGTGAGAAATTATTGACATGTATACTATAATGCAAATAATTTAAAAAATGGAAATATTGTCACTGAGACTGGTATATGGTTTAGATACGGCTGTTTTTTCTATACAATATAGTTCTTGGGGTCGTAGTTTCGTATTTTTTTTTGGAATATTTATTGTAATTGTTGATTGCTGTCGTTACTTGTTTATAAGTGTTTCTAGGCCAAGGATACACGCGAAGTGCAACCAATTTTTGAAAAGTCCCGTTTGACATTCTACTGTAATACATATACTTTATAAAGATATACTACATTTGTGTCTATATTATTTTATATTATGTTTTATCCTCGCTTTCTCGATTTTTTCGTACTGCCTTTACGTCCACGACGTTTTGTTTTTCTTCGTTTTTTCATACCTCCATGAATTTCTTTTGTGTAATTATTGAACGTTAGAACAGGGAGAGTATTGAATGATTTTTTTGGGATATGGTATTTTTCTTCGTATAAACTGTCCACTCCATCGTAACGAATATTCTCTCTACTTATATTAAAAATTTTAATGAGTTCCTTCAGATCATCTTCCGATTCACAATCGAATTCAATAAATTCTGGGATACCTGGCCACGAATCGAAAACTATTTCTTTTGCTAATGGATGTGACCATTTTTCGCGTGCAGTTTCCTGGAATGATTTAAGCTCCAGTCCTGATTTTTTTAGAAACTCGAGACCTTTTTCGTACGGTTCGTTAATGTTCAATTCGTATTCCTGAGGAAATTTGCTCTGGTTGAATATTTTACAAGTTAACGTCGTTTTGTTTTCATCTTCTTTGCGCAAGCGAACGAACCCGTCTACTGCAGGATTGGGATGTTTGAAGACATGTCTATACATTTTATGCTTTGGGTGAATTTGTTTCCCGTTGTTCTGTTGCAATATATGTTTGAACTTTTCTGCATCGAGATCGATAACTTTTATTTCGAATTCTTTACCCATATACTAAAGGGTTAGATTTTTTTATGGGAGAAAATATATATAGGTTAGTGTATATTACAAAAATTGACACTTTAAAATCGTACATTAATAACTAGTAAAACGAAGTAAAAATGGCAATAATTTTGATTGGAGCTATAGTAGTATCAGTGCTGTTATTTGTTTCGTTGGTTTGCGAGGAGAGGCAACGTCAGTTACGAAATAGAAGGTGAATATCGCTATTGAAAATTAATACGAATATACTATAGATAATTCAGAATACATGTTCTTCAATACTAACTTCTAGACGGGTTTATTACTTTTTATAGTGCTCATACGATCTTTCCTCAGGTGTCCATAATTATATTTGTCCAAAATATAATACCTGTATATAGTAAGTTTAGGATTATGAGCAAAAAAGGTGATTCTGTTCTGGGGGGTCCATTTATGGAGACCCAAAAGAAAAATCGCAAGACAAAGAAGCCGTCAGAAAAAGAATTGTTACTGGATTATAACTACGAAAAAAAACAGAGTGAGAGTGACGGGTCTTTATTAAATCAGTCATACAATATGATGCAATACCTGTCTGCCAATGAAATACAGTCTTTGGAAGAAAAGTTTACAAAACCTAAAAACGGTATACAGACTGATTATTATAACATGTTGAGTGAAAAATCGAAGAAAATTGTCGTGGCAACTGGGCCTGCTGGAACCGGAAAAACAATGTTTGCAACCGAGACGGCTGTAAAGTATTTTTTGATGGGTACTTATGAAAAACTCGTTTTTACACGACCTTCGGTATCATGCGATGAAGATCTTGGCTACTTACCTGGAACCCTTGAGGAAAAAATGGCACCATGGGTCCGACCGATATATGACATTTTATATATGTTTCTTACACCTAAAGAAGTATCTATTTTAATGGAAGAGAAAACGATTGAAATAGCTCCGTTGGGGTACATGCGAGGAAGAACATTCAAAAACTGCTGGATTGTAGCAGATGAAATGCAAAACTCGACTGTTTCGCAAATGAAAATGTTAATGACCCGTTTAGGTGATAATAGTAGGCTAGTCATAACGGGAGATTTAGATCAACACGACAGAGAAAACGAACAAAATGGTTTAGAAGATTTCTTACACAAGTTCAAGGGAAAACGGTCGGCTAGTATTAGTAGTGTTGAATTCGAGCATTCTGACATTCAACGTGAGGATGTAGTGAAAGAAGTGCTGGAAATCTACAGTGGTGATATCCCATCTATTTACAATCAAAGTCAGGACGGAGATGACAACGACAATAATTCTATGTAATGGAAAAGTATCAAATGGATTTACAGTTTAAATACTCCTGTAAAGTAAGCCCAAAAGAATATACCTACGAAACATTTGGAGAAGAGATCCAATACGTTGTATCCGACATTTCTCGTGACAGTTTCAGTTTGATAGAAGACGCCGTAAAACGCCCAAAGTATCACGAAACTCCAGAAAAGTATTTTGTTATCTCTGTTATTTGATTGGCTCATGAATTGTTGATATATATATCCGTACAGTGCAATGAAGAAGACAAACCCGCTAATGTTGGCTTTTGTTCTATCCATAAACCCGAGTTCTCCTAAGTATCCTGCACCCAACATTCCATAATTAAGAGCTAATATGATGAGATATGAAAAGAAATTCATTGCACCTGCTTTATTGTTGTACAAAATAGCCAATACCAATACCAACAACATGATGGGGGTGGTGATGGCCCAGTCTGTGTATCTGGTGATATTTATTTTCTCAAAACTACGATCTTCTGTTTTTATATCTTCTACGAAATTCGCGTAAAAGAAGGTAGCCACAACCGAAATGCATGTTTCCAAGTTCAAAATATTACGCACTTTTGCGTCTTTGGTGCGAAGTGCTTCGATGAAAGTGATGGTAGCGGTGGTCATAAGGAACGCGTAGGTAATATAAAACGTAGTATTGACTAAATCATATTTCTTAGTCATAGTGGCTTCGAGATCTTGACGTGCTAATTGTAATTTATTCATTTATACAATAAAAAGAGAAGAAAATATAATGAAATAGTGTCATTATGATCAATACTATATAATGTTGGTCATAATTGAAATAAATTTGCTATATTAAATGTCTAAGCTGATGGTATTTTTATTGGATCTAGGTTTGCGTTTGGATTTTTTTGGAACTGTTCCTTCACTTTGAAGTTCTTTCAATTCGCTGATGCTAATAGTGCTTCCATTTTCCTCTTTCTCCATGACAGGAATATTCGCCTCGCTAGTAGACTTGGGCTTTAGTCCGGATAGAATGTCAGATATATCGCTGGGTCCTTTCATTTCGGGGCGTACAGCGGGAATTTTTACAGACTTGGATTCATTTCTTGATTTATCCAAGACATCGGCAGACTCCGCGTTGTTCGAAATATCAACACCTCCTCTACTAGCATTCAAGTCTGGACGTCTATTTATAAATTCAGTCTCTTCTACTCTTCTCCTAGATTGAAGTTTCTTCTCCTGGGTCTCAATTGGTGGAGGTGGGGCTCCACGATTGGATACAGCAGGTTCGGGGTTCATCACATTGTTCATGAACCCGGAAAATCCTGGATTAGATTTTCCCATGCTATCGACCGCTGCTTTATTAAATTGCTGCATAAGATCGGGATTTTGTCTCATAATGTCGTCCATTCCAGGCATAGCGCTCTTGAACATAGTGTTACTCATATGCACCATCATTCCAGAAGCAGATAGTTGGAAAATCAATTTGATTTCAGGAGACATTTTGGCACTCGATTTGTATTTATCGTGTAGCTCTGCAAAAATCTCATCGTAGTCATCAATATTCTCATTGAATTGCTCGCTCCAGCCATCTAACTTAAAGTCAAATGGATCGAAACGTCCATTTAAAAACTCAATACCATTAATCAGGGCAGACAACATATTTCCCTGGAATTTGACAGAATTCTTTCTTTCCTTCTCCGCCATAATCATCTCGTATTCGCCCATCATTTCCATCAAATTAGAGTCGATACTGTATTTCTTCGAAAGCTCCACACCTTTCTTTTCCAACATTTCTAGCTTGCGGAGGTAACTAAATTTTTCGCGCAAGGTTTCCTCCTTACTCATAGCTGGTTGTGCAGAAACTTGCTTGTCTGGATTCAACGGGATGTCGTTAAATTTACCAAACCCGTCCCAAGTTTTTTCTTCACCGAATTTTCTTGATGTTTCCTCACCTAAATCAACGGTTTCCAATTGAGGTGTAGGTAGACTAAATTCAACGGATGGTCTCGAATCCATAACAGGAAGGGAGCTCAAATCGATTGTCTCGGTTAAATCATTCAATTCTTTTTCTAAGTCTACAATATCATTATCATTGGAAACTTCATGAGAGGGAGAAGTGGATTTTGATTTTCTTTCGTTCATTAATAGTTCGATACCTGGACCAAAATTGGTCGACTTTAAATCACTATCTTTACTCATTCCTAATTCATTTGAGCCTAAATCACTGATATCAATAATCTCTGGATCTGCCATTATGATGTAAGTAGAACAAATAATTTTAAGTATTACGCAACATAATATATATAATTTGTATTGCGTAAAGGGAGTATCACGTTTAAAGTAAGGGACACGAAACAGTTTTCAACTTAGTATCTTTTCATTAATAAACCATACACCTTGAAGGTAACTATCGGCTAAATCATCCTTTTTGTTACTTTTTTTGAATACATCTTGAAACGATTGGCTTTGATTGTTTACTAACTGTTCCTGAGTAATTTCTATGGATTTCTTTTTCCTATCTTTGTAGGTTAAATTTTGACATCCTTCGAAATTCTTCAATTTGTTTATTGATGAAACAAATGCTATTTCACATAGAGAGGTCATGATAAAATATTGCGCTAGCATACCTTGAACAGTTTTCATTTTATTGGCAATCGGACTGATTTGATTTTCGATAATTACATGATCAATATTTAAATGTTTGTACTTTTCGTTGAAAATATTGGCTATATTTCTTCCGATAGTGACCATGTGCATATCATCTATTTTCACAGTTGTAATCACTTCGAAGTATTTCCCTTTAATGCTTTCCTCGAACAATTCTAGTAGTTTTGATTTTGTAACTTTTTCCTCGTGTTCTATGTTGTAATTTTTAGCCAATGAATATAATTCAGATATACGTTTTTTCTTTAAATTCTTCATGTTCATTTCAGCTGTGGGTACGAAAAATTCACTAGTGTTTGCATGAGTTTTACAACAATACATATCGCCCTTTATATATTTTGCTCGCTTTCCACAAATCTCTCCTTTCTTGTTTGTAGACCCACATAGCTTTACCTCGTTCTTACACAGATCGTGTACATTCCAGTCAATTATCTCATATTTTTTATTATCCAAATCCACTTGAAGACAACAAACTGCTAAATTTTTAATACCTACATCTATACTCAAGACAATCATCTTACTTATAATTGGCAATATAATATTTTTGTTGACTACTCCGCACACTTGTCATAAAATATCTTATGATTTATCGGTTTGATTATCAATATACATTTCGTTATATACAATATGAGCTACAATCGTGGACTCCATTAAACTGTATTCAAGATGAGATAATGTTTCGAAGTTATCTATCATATAGTATCCTGGGATGGATAATATGAATATAGACAGGATCATAGGTATTTTGTATTTTTGTACGAGAGGCCAACATTTTTTATAATGAAGAGGAACATGTCGAAATATCATATAGAGAGAAAACATGTTCATTCCCAATAAAGGTGACATCATAATCAGTAATGTACTCAATAATTCTCGCCGAATAGGATTGTTGTTGTGTGATACACTCGGCATATCATGGCGAAAATGAATTATAGCAGACAATAAAAAAACAACGTCCAGTAATCGGACATGGTTATCATAATTCATAAGAATATCCGAAATGGGAATAAGACTAAAAGAGGATGTATATATTTGAGATAAAGGTATCATATTTTTGTATTCAACGGCGTGGAATAAATCCGTAATTCCATGTGGGGCCACTATGAGACCGTTTGCCAATGAAAATGGCCGAAATGGAACCTTCATTTATTGTATGTCTATATATTAAATCTACTGATTGACATTTTTTTTATATTATCAAATTATATAATATTTAATAATATTATATCATTATGATACTTATTAATTCTATTTATGATGTTATATCCCTGTTCACCCATTTTATTGCCGTAGATGTTATCTACAAAGGTATAAGTGGTCAAATAATATATCCTATAAGTTTGCTCGGTACCCTTCTTATCGAGAGACTATTTAAATTTATAACAACTAGTTCGACGTTTATTCCATTTAAACGACCAGATGATGCGTGTAATTGTAGTATTATGAATACCGGTGGACTAGTGGAATCCGACTCCGGTTTTCCATCGGGCCATGTTGCTAGCACAAGTGTTTATATGTCACTTTTGTATTATCATTCGGGTGAAAATAATGCAATAATATTTGGTATGTATCATATTCCCACCATATTAATGGGTCTCGCACGATACATGAAAAAATGTCACAACATTTTGCAAATAGTAGTTGGTTTAGGACTCGGTATTTTTATAGCGAAAATCATGTATTACCATGTGAAACTATGGCGTTTCAAAAAGATATGGACACCGTTGACTAAATATCAAAACATTAAATCGACAAAAGATATAAACAAATGATACCATAAAAAGTAATGAGTACTAAATTGTACATAATTGCATATACAGCTGGTGTGCTAGGCTTCATTACATCGATACCTCAACTAGTACAAATTATACGCACGGAAAAGGTTCGAGATTTGAACCCACTCTTTTTCATTTTACATTTACAAAGTGATGTATTATATTTAGTATATGGAACACTCACAAATGATAAGTTATTGGTCTACTCGCTTTCTATGCCTATTGTCTGTAATCTTCTTATATTCGTTTTGTATTTTGTATACAAGAAAAACGAATCAGCAGATTATGTAGCTCAAACACATGATCAAATACAGAATGAAAGTGAAGAGGGAAGAGAAGACAATACAGAAAATGTAAACTCTATAGAGATTATTGACCAATAAGTCTCATTTCGTTTTCAACAAAATGATAAATCAACGAATTCAAAATTTGAAAAAGCACATACGTAATCTCATCCAATGATATTATTTTGTATCGTAGAATGATGTTAGTAAAAAACAAATATTCAAATGTCAAAACGAGCGCCGCTAACGCAGAATTATAAGCGGTTGCTTCAATCACAATTTTGCGTACATTACTCCAGTTAATAAATGATGCTTGATCTTGATCATGATCATTAGTATCTATGGGTATGATATCAGTAATATTCGTATCATTTGTCTCGTATGACTCTTCTAGACTATCTAATCGATTTCTATTTCTCAAAGGTTCATCTTCTAAATTCGTCATTTCAATAGATGCGCTGTCATCTTCATCATTAGTATAATGGTTTCTTCTCGTTTCTTGTAGGAATAACATGTATCGAATAGAATATTCAGAACAGAATACAATGATAGAAAATGACATCAAATATGTCCAGTAAACGAGAGACAGATCATATAATTCTTTATTGTATCGGTTTCTTTCATAAGTGGCTTGTTGTGCACTATTTCGAAGGTGAATGGAGTAATTCGATTCTACGTTTGTGTCGAATTCAAATATTTGTGATGAATTAAAAGGATTGATAATATGAATTATAGGGGCGTTATTTTCCTCATCATCTACAGAATTATAACTTCCCGCGTGTTCAATAGCATTTTTGAATACGTATGTTTCCATAGGACCTATGTAATTAAAATAAAATATAATTTCTATCAATGCTAAACCGGATAAATGAAAAAATAAAGAATACATAGTTATATACACTGTATATTAATAATATATATGTTCCTACTTAATTTGATATAAAATAATTAAAAATTAATAATTATTTTATTTCATTTCACCGTTACATTCTGTGCAACTCACCAATAACTGAGATAAACTTGTCATGTAATTCATACTGAACACCAATAATTGTCACGTTGATTGTGTCTTTTTCTTTCAAGTTGTTAAAATAATTACTGTTATTGTGATGATCTCTGGCTATGAAAATAACAAGCGGAGATTTGTCGAAATTTATTAACTCCGCGCGAATACCTGCCTTTGTAATGTTTAGAACGGATGCCTCGACGATCATGCCTTCAACTGGATTACATGCTAACGCTTG
>Ga0255752_10004516_pt1 | contig 13936 bp, 19 predicted proteins | sample 011ome_25_FD_179952 | JGI IMG/M metagenome (GOLD analysis project Ga0255752, IMG submission 179952) | Coastal salt marsh microbial communities from the Groves Creek Marsh, Skidaway Island, Georgia - 011512CT metaG (version 2) | ecosystem: Environmental > Aquatic > Marine > Intertidal zone >...
GGGCGTGCTCACCATCCGCTCGGCGACGGGCACGCCATGACCACGATCCCCTTCGGCGAGTGGCTGCCCGACCTCCCCGACCTCGGCAACTCCGCCCTGATCGCCAAGAACGTCATCCCCGGCCCGCTGAGCTATCGGCAGGTGCTGTCGTTCACCGCGACGATGGTTGCGCTCGCGGCGCGCGTCCAGGGCGCGACGGCGGCGAAGGATACGGTCGGCACCGTCTACAACTACTGCGGAACCGCGTCCAAGCTCTATGAGATGACCGCGGCGTCCACGACTTGGGTCGACCGCAGCGGCGCCTCCTATTCCTGCTCGGCCGCCGACTTCTGGCGCTTCGTCAAGTACGGCAGCTATATGGTGGCGACGCAGATCGGCGACGCCATCCAGTACACGACCATCGGCGCCGGGACGAACTTCGCCAACCTCTCGTCTGCCGCACCGAAAGCGCGGCACGCGGCGGTGATCCGGGACTTCCTCGTCGTCGGGAACACCTGGGACGCGACCGACGCCTACAAGCCCAATCGCCTCTGGTGGCCGGCAATCGACAACATCACGTCATGGCCCACCCCGGGAACGACCGCGGCTGCAAACGTCCAGTCGGACTACCAGGACCTGGCGGAGGGCGGGGCGATCACCGGCATCACCGGGGGCCAGTCCGGCGTCGTCATCTGCGAGCGCTCGGTCTACACGATGAACTACATCGGCTCGCCGCTGGTGTTCGACATTCAGCGGGTGGAGAAGGAGCGAGGGTCGCTCTATTCCGGCTCGGTGATCGACGACGGGCGGTATACCTACTACATCGCCCCGGACGGGTTCCGCCGCTTCGACGGCATCGCCTCGGCCGCCATCGGGGCGGGCAAGGTCGATCAGTGGTTCTTGGCCGACCTGGCGCCAAACACGTCGCCCCGCATCTGCGCCGCCGTCGATCCGGCGAACAAGCTGGTCATGTGGGCCTATGCCTCGACCAACTCGGGCGCGGGCACGCCGGACAAGATCATCGTCCTGCACACGCCGACCGGCCGCTGGTCGATCATCGAGCAGGGGATCGAGTGGCTGTCGGAGATCAGCTACACGCTCGGCTACACCTTGGACGGCCTCGACGCGGTTTCGTCGTCGCTGGACGCCTTGCAGTTCTCGCTCGATTCTCCGGTCTGGCAGGGCGGCGTTGGCATCGTCGGCGCCTTCGATACCTCGCATCGCTTCGGGTACTTCAACGGCGCGGCGATGACGGCGACGCTCACCACGGGCGAGGTGCAGCCGACCGCCGATGGCCGCTCGCTGCTCGATGCCGTGCGCCCGCTGATCCAGAACGTCGGCACGGACGTCTCGGTGACGCCGATCTACCGCAACCGCCTGATCGACGGCGTGACCACGGGGACGGCAAGCTCGATCAATTCCGTTGGCGAGTGCCCGTTCAACGTGGACGCGCGCTACTTCCGGTTCATGGTGCAGACGACCGGGGGCTTCCAGCACGCCCAGGGCGTCGAGCCTCGGGTCAGCGCGAGCGGGAGCATCTGATGATCCCCCCGCTCTCTCGCGACTTCCCGGACGCCAAGCAGCAGCTTCAGCGGGCGACGCTGGTCGTCAATGGCCTGCTCGAGGGCCGGCACAATGCGATCGGCACGGCGACGCTGGCGACTTCGACCACGACGACCTCTGTCATAGACGCCCGGGTGGGCGTGAACAGCGTCATTTCGCTCATGCCGACGACGGCGCGGGCGGCGACGGCGCTTGCGGCGGTCTACGTCTCCGCCCGGATGCAGGGGTCTTTCATCCTCACTCATGACAGCCAGACCTACACCGACCGGGTGTTCGCTTACACCGTTGGAGGCGCCTGATGGGCCTGATCGACGCATCGAAGCCCCGCAGCTACGCGCCGCGCAAGGGCCTCCTGGCTCCGGTCCTGGATCAGACCACGACGACCGGCTCGATGGAGTCGCAGAGCATCGGCGGCGAAAAGCTCGACAATCGTGACCCGTCAAAGGATCTCCGCTCGTTCTCCGGGCTCGGTGAGTACTTCAGCGACTCGGATGTTCAGAAGAACGGCCGAGCGTTGATGGACATGGTGACGGGCGTGTCCCCGGCCGCGGCAGCCCTCGGGTTTGGCGGCATGGGACAAACTCCCATGGGGCCGCAGATGCCGGCTTTCGGCATGGACCCCGCTGTCTCCAATGAAATCGCGCAGGCCGCAGCGGGCGGCGGCGCCTATTCCGGCGGCTTCGATTCCAGTCAAGCGGGAAGCGAGGGCGAGCAGCCGGGCATGTACGCCAAGGGCGGCAAGGTCGGGCCGCGGGGCCTGCTTGCTGGCGACCCGCCCGGCCCCGACAACGTGGTGATCGGCGCCAAGACCGGCGAGCGCATCCTGAACGCTCAGCAGTTCGCCAGCCTCTCCAAGGAAGCGCGGGCCGAGGTCGAGCGCGCGCTGAAGGCGAAGAAGTGAAGCACGCCTTTCCCATCCACTCGACCGCCGCCGAAAGCGTCTGGGAGCAGGCGCTTCCGTTCATCGTGCGCGCGATGAAGTTCGACAACGGCCGCATCTCGACCGACGACCTGCTGGCACGGATCAAATCCCGCGACATGCAGCTTTGGTTCGGCACCGACGACGGCCGGCTCGACATGGTGGCGGTGACGGAAATCTGCATCTGGCCGCAGATGAAGGTCGCGCGCTTCGTCGTGCTCGCCGGGAAGGACTTCGACGGTTGGTGGGCCTTCGCGCGCCCGATGTTCGCCGAGTGGGCAAGGCGCGAGGGATGCGAGCAATTCGAGGTAAAGGGCCGGAAGGGATGGCTCAAGAAGCTGCGCGGATGGGCGCTCGATCACGTCGTCATGCGGACGGAGGTCGCCCATGGGCGGTAGCAGCGGCACTCAGACATCTACCCAGAAGTCCGAGCCCTGGGACGGCCAGAAGCCGTATATCCAGGAAGGGTACAAGGAAGCGCAAGACCTCTACAACAAGGGGCCGGCGCAGTATTTCCAAGGCTCGACCGTCGCCGGCTTCTCGCCCGAGACGCAGAACGCTCTCAGCGCGATCACCCAGCAGGGCATGGGCGGCCAGCAGCAGCGGGCGGGCTCGCAGTATGCGCTCGATCAGTTCAGCGGCGGCAACCTCGGCGATTGGGGCACGGTCGGCCAGCTTCAGCAGCTCGGCGCGAACAACAACTACGCCAACAACCCCGTCGCTTCTCGCCTCGGCGACATGTCGTTCAACGGCTCCGGGCTTGGACAGGCGGCATCCGGTCGCATCGGCGATCTCGCCCAGAACGGCGGCAACATCGGCGCCTACACCCAGAACCAGCTCGGCGGCATCGCCTCCAATGGCGGGAACGTCGGCGGCTACAGCCAGGGCGCGGTCGGGGACATCACGCAGACCGGCGGCGGCTCCAACAGCCAGATCCGCAACGACACTTACGACCTGATCACCGGCGCGGCGCAGAACGCCAACCCGGCCTTTTCGCAGCTACAGGCGACCGCGAACGGCAACTACCTCGGCGGCAATCCCTTCCTCGATCAGATGTACGGCAAGGCCGCGTCCGGCCTCACTCGGCAGTTCGCCGAGGGTGTCTCTCCGGGCCTCGACAGCGCCGCCTCCAGGGCCGGCCGGTACGGATCGGGGATGCACGCGAACGTCAAAGACGCGGCGGGCCAGTCCTTCGGCCAGACGCTCGGCGACCTTGCCACGAGCATCTACGGCGGGAACTACGGCCAGGAGCGCCAGAACCAGCTCTCCGCGGCGAACAGCCTCGGCAGCCAGTACCTCCAGGGCCAGGGGCTTCGCGCCTCGACGGCGGGCCAGTCTGCCGACCAGGCGTCCCGCGACGCCCAGCTGCGCCTTGCGGCCACGGGGCAGATCAGCGGCGACCTGTCGGGCGACCTCGCGCGGCGTATGCAGGCGACGGGTCAGATCGCGGGCGACATGTCCGGTGACGCCTCCCGCCGTCTCTCGGCGAGCGGCCAGCTGACCGGCGCGGAGGGCCAGGATGCGGCGAACAAGCTCGCGGCGAACTCGCAGCTCAGCCAAGCCTACGAGTCCGGGGCTGACCGCCAGCTGAACTCGCTCAACTCGGCGAGCAACGCCAACATCGCCAACCGCGGCCAGCAGCTCCAGGCGCTGGGGATGCAGCCGGCCTACCAGAACATGAACTACACCGACCTGAACGCGGCGTCGGCGGCGGGGGCGCAGCGCGACCAGCTGGCGCAGCAGCAGTTGAACGACCAGATCGCGCGCTGGGACTTCGGACAGAACGCGGACTGGCAGAACCTCTCGCGATACCTCGCCTCGATCCAAGGCGGGTCTCCGGGCGCGTCGGTGACGACCACGCAGAACGCCTCAGGGCTCGGCTCTCTCGGCTCCCTGTTCGCGGGCCTCGGCGGCGTCGGGCAGCTCGCGATGGGCACCCGCGGCTTGCTCTGGTGAGGTGACAGATGGGCCTCCTCGACAGCATCCCCGGCATGGGCTTCGACGCCTCCTCGACAGGCACGGCCGGCCTGTTGACCCCGCAGGACAAGCTTATGGCCCTGTTCTCGGGCCTGACGAATGCCGGCGTGATGATGGCGCAGCCGGGCCTCGGCAAGGGGCAGGCACTCGCCATGGGCCTCGGCGGGCTGGGGCAGGGCATCCAGCAGGGCAACCAGTCGGCGCTTCAGCAGCGACTCTTCCTTGAGCGCTTGGCGCAGCAGCAGAGGCAGCAGCAGGCGCAGGACGAGTACCTGAAGGCCAACCCGCAACACGCCGCCCTGGCGCGGGCGGTCGGGCCGGAGGCGTTTAAGACGCTGCTCGATCGTTCGATCCCGAAGCAGGCGGAAGTGCCGTTCGGTTTCGAGAAGGGGCCGAACGGCGTCACGCAGACACCCGGCGCATTCAATACGATGGCCGAGCTAGAGCGCCTGAAGTCTCAGCAGCGCACCGAGGGCGAGCGCTCGGGCCAGAACGCCGTCCCCCTGACGACCGAAAGCCCGGAGTTCAAGGCGAAGGTGGCGGGCGCGACCGAGACGGCGCAGCAGCAGGCGCAGATGCCGTTCGTCGGCCCCAGGGCTGCCGCCACGGAGGCCGCACAGCTTCCCTATGCCGGTCCCAAGGCGTTCGCGGTTGCCGATGCCCAGCAGCGGGCGCAAGGCGGACAGCGGGCGTTCACGCAGGAGGGCGCGCTTCGCGACGACTTCACCAAGCTGACCCAGGATTTCCGCACCGTCCAGGACGCCTACAACAAGATCGGCGAGGCGGCGAAAGCTCCCACGGGTGCCGGCGACATGTCGCTGCTCTACAGCTACGTCAAGCTGCTCGATCCCGGCTCCGTGGTGCGCGAAAGCGAGTTCGCGACGGCCGCGGCGTCCGGCTCCTTCGGCGAACGCATCCAGGGTCTGGTCAGCCGCATCATCAGCGGCGAGCGCCTGCCCGATAGCCTGCGGAAGGACTTCCTCGATCAGGCCAAGGGCATCTACGGAGCCCAGAAGAAGGGCTACGACAACGTCACCAAGCAGTACGAGACCCTGGCGAAAAACTACGGCGTCAACCCGGCGAACGTCACCACGCGCTTCGACACGCCGGAAGCCGTCCAGCCTCCAGCCGGCGCCACGCCCCCGGCTGGTAGCGCGCCTCCCGCAGGCGCCGCGCCGCGGGTCGGACAGACCATCACCAACCCGACGACCGGCGAGCGCCGGCAGTGGGACGGCACGCAGTGGGCGCCGATCAAATGACCATTCCTCCGGGCTTCGTTCTGGACGAGCAGCCGGGCGCATTGCCTGAAGGCTTCGTGCTGGACGCGGCGCCCCCGTCGAAACCCATGACCGAGGTCGGGAAGGAGGCGCTCAAAAACCTGCCGAGTAGCGCGCTGGAGTTCGGAAAGAACCTCGTCCATCCGTTCCTGCATCCCATCGACACGGCGCAGGGGCTGGCGAGCGTCTTCAACGCCTACGGACAGCGGGCGCGCAATATGTCGCCGCCCGAACTCAGGGGCTCGGCCCCGCCTTTTGACACGGCCCCTGCCGATGCCCTGGAACAGCACTTCAAGGACCGCTACGGCGGCGCGGAGAATATCAAGGGCACTCTCGCTAAAGATCCGGTCGGCGCTCTTGCCGACGCCTCTGTCCTCCTGACCGGAGGCGCGACGCTTCCCGCCCGCATCCCCGGCGTCGTTGGGCAGACGGCGCGGGCGGTCGGGAGTGTCGGGCGGGCGATTGATCCGGTGAACGTCGCCGCGACCGCAGGGGTGAAGATCCCGGCGGCGGTCGGATCTAGCGTCATCGGCGCCATGACCGGCTCTGGCGGTGCCCCCATCCGCGAAGCCTTCAAGGCCGGCAAGACCGGTGGCGACTACGCCAAGGCTTTTCTCGACAACCTCCGTGGGGATGTTCCGGCATCCGACGTGGTGGACAGCGCACGAAACGCCGTAGATCAGATGCGAGCGGAGCGGGGCAACGCCTATCGCACGCAGATGGCCGGCATTACCCAGGACCCGGCCATCCTCAGCTTTGATCCCATCGACGCTGCGATCACCAAGGCGCGCGACACCGGCACGTACAAGGGACAGGTCATCAACGAGAGCGCCGGTAGCACTTGGGCGAAGATCGACAAGGTGATCAGCGAGTGGAAGCAGCTTCCGCCCGACCAGTTCCATACCGTCGAGGGTATGGACGCGCTCAAGAAGAAGCTCGGAGACATTCGCGACGATACCGACTTCGGCAAGCCCGCCCGCAGGGTCGCGGACACCGTTTACAACGCGGTCAAAGATCAGATCGTCCAGCAGGCCCCGACCTACGGCAAGATCATGAAGGACTACGAGGCCGCCTCGGATGCCTTGCGCGAGGTGGAAAAGGCCCTGTCCCTCGGCGAGAAGGCGACCGCGGACACCGCGCTCCGCAAGCTCCAGTCGATCATGCGGAACAACGTGAACACGAACTACGGCAAGCGCGCCGAGCTTGGGCAGACGCTGGTCGATAACGGCGCGACGACCTTGATGCCGCAACTCGCCGGGCAGGCTTTGAACAAATGGACACCTCGGGGTCTTCAGGCGCTCGGCGCCCAGGGAACGGCTATCGGCAGCTTCTTCAACCCGGCCGTCGTGGGGGCGCTGCCGTTCATGTCGCCGCGTCTGATGGGCGAGGCCGCCTATTACGCGGGGAAAGCGACGAGCGCTCCGGGTGCGATTCCTGGCGCGCGGGCCGTGAGCGAAGCCCTCGATCCCTACAGCTTGCGGATGCTGGCTGCTCAGTCCGGCGAAACACAGGGCTTGCTAGGCCCGACACCCCCACCGGGCGGTTCGCGCGGCTGGGGCGGTTTGCTCAGGTAAAGGAGCCGGTGCATGGCTAACAACATCCGCGCATGGTCCACCACGGCCGATCTAAGCCCGCCACCGGCTGCGCTTCCGTTGGGCAAGGACTTCGGCCAGCGGCATGCCCATTTCAAGCCGTCTCTCTATAGTGGTTCGGCTTCGGCCGAGATGCCGCGCCCATTGTGCAACGGTCAGGGACAGGCCGTTATGAGTGAGGATGCGATTGTTGGTCCGGTTGTTCTGCTGGACCCGCATCGACGCCCAGCGGCAGTTGCCGGGCTCGTAGTTCCCACGCGCGTCGATGCGGTCGATGGTCAGCCCGGGCGGCTTCTCGCCCATGTCGGCGAGGAAGCGTTCAAAGGACTCGCGCCATTCCGGGGCCACGGAAATGCCCTTGGCGCCGTACTTATGAAAGCCCGTGTCGCCCGGTCGGTGGCAGCGCTGAATCATGCTCCGCCACGTCCGATATGTCGGCGAGCCGGAATGGCCGTGCGTCGTGTTGCGCGCAATGCACTCCAAGCGATGAACGTCGCGGTTAAGGCAGCCGCAGGAGCGCGACTCTCCGCTGGTCAGGTTGCCGCCGCGCACCACCCCTTCGTTCCCGCACGCGCAACGGCAAAGCCATTGCGGCTGGTTGTGACGGTTGTTCGCGACACGACGAAGAACAGTCCATCGGCCGAACCTGTGGGCGGTAATATCAACAAATGCTGGCATGGCAGAATTATCCCATGCGCGGTCAACCCCTGCAAGCGAGGACTGAAGCATGGCTAATAATGTTCGTGCTTGGTCTACGACAGCGGCTAGTAATGGGACGGCTGACGCGGACATTAATGCAAGCGAAGGTTGTCCCCCTTCGAGCGTCAACGACGCCGAGCGCCAGATGATGGCGAAGATCAAGAACACGATGATCACGGCGGAGTATCTCGACCACGGCTATACCGCCACCTTCGCCTCGGCCACCACCTTCGCCTCTCCGGGAGACCTGACCGCGGTCTATCTCTCGCGCCGCCGGCTCATGTTCAGCGATGCGACGACGACCTACGGCACCATCGTTTCGTCCAGCTTCGTCGCGTCGAATACGACCGTCACCGTGGTCATGGATTCCAGCGTCACGCTGACCTCCGCCCTTACCGCGGTTTCCATCGGTGCCCAGGCGCCGACCAATCTCTCGGCTCCGGCGAACTTCAACAAGGAAGCCTACGCGACCACGGCCGGGACGAGCACGGCTTACACAGCGGCCTTCACGCCCAAGAACGTCGCGCTCACCAACGGCGTTCACGTTCGCATCAAGCTCAACCAGACCTGCGGGGCAACTCCGACGCTCGCGGTCGATGGGCTGACGGCGAAGACGATCGTCAAGCCCGGCAACGTCGCTGTTTCCGCCGGCGACCTTACGGCCAATTCCGTTCTCTCGCTCACCTACGACTCGACCCTCGACAAGTGGGTGATCGCCGGAGCGCCTGCGGGGGCGGGGATTACGTGGGCGACCACTTCCGGCTCGTTCAACGCGGCAGATGGCAACGGTTATCTGGTCGACACGTCGGGCGGAACCTCGACGGCGACGCTGCCCGCCTCTCCCTCTGCCGGCCATAAGGTGATGTTCGCCGACATGGCGGGGACCTTCAACGCCAACAAGCTCACGCTTTCGCGGAACGGCAACAAGATCATGGGCATCGCCGAAGACATGGATGTCTCCGTGCAATACGCGGCATTCGGTCTTGTTTATTCGGACGCGACGAATGGCTGGAGGATTATCTAAATGAGCATCATCACGCAGTTTTTCCAGGGCGGCGTCCATTTCACCGATCCTCGCTGGCTTCCAAAGGGCTATTTCGAGTCAAGCGATCTCGGCATGTCCAACGGCGCGGCCTCGTTCGACTTTTTCAGCACGGCTAACGGGTGGACTTACCTCAGCAGCCTGGGGACGGCCGTCGATACGGATTATGCGGCCGACACCTGGAAGACGCTTCTCAGCGTCTCCACGCAGGCCGGATACATGTCCGGCGTCGTCGGCCCCACCATGGCGACGGCGACGGACACGACCACTTTCGGCGTCGCGGTCGACGGTGGAGCGGAGATTACCGTTGCCGTTGTCGGTGCGGGGACCGTGCCGCGCTGCTTCCTCGGATTTCCCATCCCGCGCACGCTCTATACGACCGCCGATGAGTCGGGCCAGGGCTTCTTCCTGGCGAGCGACAAGAGCCGCATTGGCCCCGGCACGGTCTCGACCGATCCGATCCTGATGCCGGTGCAGCGCGGATTGCTCCAGGGCGTCGGGATGATCCGTTTCACCAACTCGCTCGTCGTGCGGTGCAAGACGACGCAGGCGCAGACGGCAACGGCCGCCCAGGAACGGCAGTCGGGCGTGATCTGGCAGAGGATGTACTGAGATGGCTGAGCCGATCATCACCATTCTTGAAGACGCCGCTGGGGGCTCTCCGGGCAGTCGGAAGACCCCACAGCATAACGACCTGATCCGCGAGGTTTGGCCGGATGGTGCCACGGTCGAGCGGCGCTATTGGGACCCGGCTCGGTTCCCGGCAACGCCCAAGCCGCTCGCTTTGACGCCGAACCAGGTAATAGACCTGATGCTGGCCGAGATCGGCCCTGCCGGGTTTTCCGCCTGCGTCCGCAGCGACGCGGACGCCATGGTGGCCTGGCGTTACAAGATGTCGGTCGCACGCGACATTTCCAAGACGCAGGCCGCGGCCGGTCTTTCGATCATAGTCTCTGCCGGCCTTATGACGGCTGATCAGCGGGCGGCGATCCTTGCGGCTTGGCCGTCGGCATGAAAGCGACCCTCTCAAACACGCCGCACCAGGAGCAGGCCCACAAAGCTCCAAGCGGTCGCGGAGGATCGCCAAAGGTGAACCTCATCACTTCGGCCGGATGATGACAGGTGGGGCAAGGAGCATTCGGCATCGGTGGATGCTGCCACACGTTGTAAGGAAAAGCCAGACGGCCCCCGGCGCCGCAGAGCCGGGACGAGCGCGCCCGAGACGGTGGTTGGACACCGCCCCGGGCCGGAACCGAAGTCCCGCAACGACAGGAGTATGAGTCCATGTCGAAGGCAACAGGAACGCTAGCACGAGTCGGCAGACCAGGATTGGCGTGTATTTCGATCATATTCGGTCTGTCGCTGGCCGCGCCGGCGTGGGGGCACGAGGACTATCCCTGGGTGCGGAACCCCAAGTACCTGACCGCCTCGGGCGCGCATTGCTGCTCGGAAATGCATTGCCAGCCGGCGGCGCTGGGCGAGTTGACGCCGATCCCGGGCGGCTGGAAGCACGTCCCGACCCAGACGGAGATCCTGGCCGACAAGCCGGGCATCTATCCGACCGAGGACAAGGCCGGACGGCTGTTCCGCTGCGTCATGGGCGGCAAGCTGGTCTGCGTGTTCGAGGGGATCGGGTCGTGAAGGCCGCCCTCCTGATCCTGGGCTTGGCCCTGCTCTGCCTGCTGACGGTCAAGGGGCTGGCGTGGACGGGGCAGATCGCTGGCCCGCTGTTCCAGGCGGCGTTCACAGGCCAAGTGGCGGTGGGGTTCTGAGATGGCTCCTCAACAGAACGGGGGCCGCTGGCTTGAGAGCCACGCCTTCGTCCTCCTGGCGCGGGTGTCTTCCGTGCTGGGGACGGTCGTCGCCGGGTTCGCCGTCTGGATCTTCCTTCAGGCTTGGCAGGATATCCGCACGATGAATGATGCCCTCGCGCTGCTGTCAGGCACCGTGCGGGTGCACGAGTTCGCGGTCGCCGACCACGGGCGACGGCTGAACAACCTAGAAGCCTCGGCCTACAAGCGGCCCCTTGCGCCGGCGCCGCAGCCATGAGCGACATCGACATCCTGGCGCGCATCATCTGGGCTGAAAGTGTGCCCAGAAATGGCTGATTTCTGCTATAATTTGCGGACCGACGAGGCTGCGCTAACAGCCCCGCCGGCCCTGACCACGCAACCGATTGGAGCGGTCGCCATGGCTGATGAATCCCTAAATCCGTTCGGCCCAAATTGGAAGCCGATTGAGGGTGCGCCGGGCTATTCGGTGAGTGCATCCGGCGATGTAATGCGAACAGCTCCCGGAAAGCGGACGCATCCTGGCCGCTTGCTGAAGCCTTACCCGCATCGGTTCGGGTATCGGACTTTCAAGCTGACCATCGAGGGGCGCCACCGCCGTTTTGAAGCGCACGTCCTTGTGGCTCGCGCATGGATTGGCCCGAAGCCGTCGCCTCGGCACGAGGTCGCGCATATCGACGGCAACCACCACAACGATCACTACACCAATCTTGCCTGGAAAACTCATGCCGAGAATGAAGCGGATAAGGTGCTCCATGGAACCTCTCCGCACGGCAGTCGCAATGGTTACGCGAAGTTGACCGAGGATATCGTTCGCCAAATCAGAGCGGAGTGGCCGGCATCTTCGCTGTCGGTTCTCGGGCGCCGGTACGGCGTGGCATTCCAAACGGTATCGAGGATCGTGCGCGGCGAGCGTTGGGGACACCTCAAATGAGCGACATTGATATTTTGGCGAGGACAATTTTCGGCGAGGCCCGCGGCGAGGGCGTTGCCGGCATGGAAGCGGTCGCCGCCGTCATCATGAACCGGGTCAACGCCGATCTGGGGAAGGATGGAAAGCCCGACTGGTGGGGCGAGGGGGTGGAGGGCGTCTGCCGGAAGCCCTGGCAGTTTAGCTGCTGGAATCCCAACGACCCGAACCTCGACAAGCTGCTGTCCGTCACCAGCAAGGACCCGTGGTTCGCGCACGCCATCGAGATTGCCAAGAGAGCGGTCAAGGGAGAGCTGCCGGACCCGACCGGAGGCGCCGACCATTACTGCACGGAGATGGTGGCCCCGCATACGTCGTGGACCGCCGGGCGGACGCCTACCGCCAGGATAGGGCGGCACCTGTTCTATAGGTTGGCGTGATGGGCCTCTTACTTCCCGCGAATATCGTCAAAAATCATCCGCAGCGGAAAGTAAATCATCGCGCCGAGCCCGAACGCGAACAGCGCGCCCATGGTCAGGCCAAAGACATGCGCCTCGAAACTCGTCCAGTTCGACAAAATGGACATATCCGCACTCTACCCCATTCGCGCGAAAGCCGCCACCCGAAGGCGACGGCTTCCGCTGGAGCGGGTGTGGTTCGTCCCGCGAGCTTTAGATGGCTAGCCTCTACCTGCCGGAAAGAGGAGCAGGAGACCGCTCTTTATACCCCACCCCGCCCGGCCGGGCCAGCCGGAAATGATGGAGTACGTTAGATGACAGGCGTCCTTGGGATGCTCCTGCCGGGACTGACCCCGGTCGTCCAGAAGCTGGTGGACCTGATCCCCGACCCCAACGCGCGGGCGAAGGCGGCGGCGGAGGCCAACGAGCGCCTTCTGACCGTCCTCTCCCAGGCAGACCTGGCGCAGCTCGACGTGAACAAGGCCGAGGCGCAGTCCGGGAGCCTGTTCGTCGCCGGCTGGCGACCTGCGATCGGCTGGGTATGCGCCGCGGCTCTCGCCTACCAGTACATCGTCCGTCCCGCGGCAACGGGCCTGTTCGATGCGTTCGGCCTCACCCATGCGCCCGTGCTGATCGGGCTGGACGAGAACCTGTGGCAGCTCATGCTGGCGATGCTGGGCATGGGCGGGTTGAGGTCGTGGGAGAAGATGAAGGGCGTCGCCCGCTGATGCTCTCCAAGCTCGCCCCGGCCCTGATCGGCGCGCTCCTGACGATCGGCGCAGGCAAGGGCTGAGTTCTGGCGCCAGTACGTCGAGGGCCTGCCGGCGGAGTGCAGGAGGTAGGTTGCTGCGGGCCGGACTTGATACCGGCTAGTTGGTCAATGACGGCCCCCGGTGAGCGGCTCGTGCTCCACTCCCGGAGGTGTGGCGAGCCAACGATGCTCCGCGTCTCAGGTCCAGCCCAATCGCCTATCCAACTGATGGTGGGCTTCTCGCGCTTCCTTCAGCGCCGCCGCAGCGCATGGATTCTATCACACCCTCGTCCCGAAACGTAGTGGTAGACGGTCTGGGCTCGGTGCCTGTTCAGCCCAAAGAGGACCACCTCAGAAGCCATCATGGAGGACGAACAGAGAGCGTCTGGTCAGCATCAGCTACCCCTTCGCCTTGTCGTAGGCCATCTTACTTTCGGCGAGCCGGTCGATTGCGCCAGGATGGCCCGACCAATTGACAGAGCGCATCAGCACATCTTGCGCTGCCGTCCGCATCTCCTCCGCCGCCTTCAGTCTGGCGACGATCTCGGGGAAGTGCTCAACCACGGCATTGAGCGCGGCCTGTCCTGCCGGGGTGTGTCTCCAGTAACTTGGCGCGGCCATCATCTGCGCAGCGTGTTCGACGGCCTCAGCGTGCAGCCGCTCTAGCTCGTTGATGTCGAGGGTCATGGGTCTACCCCTTCCCGGCCGAGCGCGCACGCAGCGCGGCGATGCAGCCCAGCCTCTCGATCAGTTCATCTACCGTCATTGCGGGCTCCTGGGGTGCGGTGGGGGCTCTCGCGCTCGACACTCCCGGACGACAGCACAATGGCCCACGGTCGCCACGTCTCGCGGAAGGCGAAGGTGAGCGGCCCGAGATGAATGTCGTTGTCGCCCCAACGTCGTGCCGTCTTGGTGGTCATCAGATGAACCCCTTATCCTTGGCGAGCCATTCCGGCATGGTGAACGTGCCGTCGCCGTT
>Ga0255752_10004534_pt1 | contig 13909 bp, 25 predicted proteins | sample 011ome_25_FD_179952 | JGI IMG/M metagenome (GOLD analysis project Ga0255752, IMG submission 179952) | Coastal salt marsh microbial communities from the Groves Creek Marsh, Skidaway Island, Georgia - 011512CT metaG (version 2) | ecosystem: Environmental > Aquatic > Marine > Intertidal zone >...
TGATTGCTGCTGTGCCACCAGTTTTGAAAACGATAGAGTCGTTGTCAGAGTCTGAATTTGTGCCACCTTGAATCTCAATATAACTTTGAGTTGTGCCACCTCTTTTCAGGCTGATTGTAAGTTTACCAGCCTCACCTGTTGTTTCGTTTGTTTCTGGTGCTGTTACGGCGATGTTAGCATATTCAACATCTGCTACAGAAACACCCCCAGCACCATCATCGGTGTTAGCGTGGAAAACAATTTTTGAAATTGCATCACCATCTGCTGGGCTAGCAGAGTTCCGATACATCTTCATGTCTGGCCCAGAAGCAGACCCAGCATTGGTTGATTCTGCTGTGATGAAGTTTCCTGTGCCTGTGCCTTCTATAAAAATAGAGTCAGTGAAGTAACCATCGTCAATAGCATTGACAGCTCCTGTTGAGGCATCAACATAAACAATTGCTGCTCTGCCATTTGGAATTGTTACTCCTGATCCACCTGAAGTTTTGAATGTCAGGTCATAACCACCACTAGTTCCGTTTTTGAAGATATAAACTTTGTCAACATCAGGAACAATGACTTCCCTCGCAGCTGTAAGAACGCCAGTCATAAGCACAACAGCGTTACGAGCCTCATCAGTCGAGCCATTATTGGTGGTCAGGGTGTAACTTGCTGAGTCATCATGTGTTACGGAGGCGACTCCTGTAACAGCTTGCTCAAGAAGCGTTCCCAGATTTGTGTTGGTTATTGTTCCCCATGTGCCTGACTTTTCGCCATCAGCCATGAGTTCCAGTCGGAGATTGGTTGAATAAGTGCTAGGCATGGGTCAATATCCTCTTTTTAATCAATCCGAATTATTGCTGCTGCACCAGCTGCAGGAAAAACAATCCGAAAAGTTCCTGCTGTTACAGTGAAGTCACCGCCAAAACTTAAAACAGCAATTGAATTATCACCAGCAGTCGTGTCATTATAAATCAAAGCACCAGCAGTCGTGAATGATGCAGAAGTCCACTCAGGATCATCAAAATCAACATAAGCAGTTGTCCCACTCGTGCCGATTGTCGCTCCTGTCAGAGTTACGCCACCTGCTGTGTAACCTGTGCCACTGACTTCGCCTGAGGCAGTATATGCAGTTGTGGTTGCGTCCAAAGTCGCAGAAGAAGTGTAAAGTGCTATCTTGATAGTATCAGTATCAAGATCCTGTTCTTTTTGGAACAGATCCTCTTTGAAAGAGGTGCACATAGCTTGGGTAATAGCCATTGTTAGATGCCTCCGTTATATTCAGCTGTATAGTTCCGTGCCATTTCTTGCTGGAACAGTTGCACAGCCTCATCAAACTGTCCCTTGTATAAGTTTAGCGTTTCTGGTGCTTTAAGAAAAGCAGAAGTTTCATAAAGTGCAGCAGAAAGTAACACTGCCTCCGCATGATCACCTATCCAACTGTTTGCATTCCCTGAAGAAAGCCCAGTTTCAGGTGCTATAAAATCAACATTAGTTATTATAATAGAATTTGGCGTTGGAGCAAGCGTCACAGTGATTCCACTTGTGCTAGCAGATTTTGTGCTATAATATTTTGGAGTTCCTGTTGCTGTGGCATCAGGCCAATAATCACGCAAATAAGAATCAATTCTGTGATCAAGGTAAGAAATCCCAGAAGCAGAAAGAATATCAATCTGCCTGATCATTCTCGCATTTGGTATTGTATAATCAGCTTGACCATCAACTGTTGCTAAAGGGGAGCTCTGCCTGTAACAAGGCAAACTTGGCAATCTTTGAAAGATCATCTCCTCAGCCTGAGCAATAATTTGATCAATGGAGTTTGACAACTCTGTTGAGTCATCTTCCATAAAGTTTTGTATATTAGCGACTAATTGTGTATAATTCATATTCCATACCCCCATCCTTGCTCACCCCAGCCACCTTGTCCCCATCCTTGGGCTGGCTCGGCTGTTCCGATGGCACCTGTTCCACCTAATCCTGTTTCAGTTATTTCAGCTACGGCAACTTCGTTACCTGTTGTTCCTATGCCAGACACACCAACAACACCATCAACTTGGACTCTTACGCTACTTCCGTCAGACTCACCAAGGATGTGCACTGCACCTGTTCCTGCTACGCCTGTTTCGGCTATCTCAGATTCTTCAAGTGTAGTGCCGAGTGCACCTGTTCCTGCGACTCCTGTCTCAGTTATTTCTGATTCAAGAGTGAATGCTCCCAGAGCTCCAATGCCAGCCAAACCTATGACTGTTGTGGCTGTTGAGAATGTTCCTAGAGCACCTGTTCCTGCCAAACCTGTCACTGGGACAGATATAACAATGTTAGCTACTGCTGTGCCTGTATTGCCTGTGCCTGCTACGCCTGTCTCTGTTATTTCTGATTCAGCTGCATAAACACCAAGAGCTCCTGTTCCTGCTACACCAACAACATCTGTTTCAAATTCAGTTATTGTTCCTGTGGCACCTGTGCCTGCTACGCCAGTGACTAATAAATCTATCTCTGGAGAAAATGTATTGCCAACGACCCCAAATGACGGAACACCAACTGGTGGCCTCTGTTGAATAGGTAAAAAAGGATCGTAATTGTAGCCTATGAAAACTTCAGCATCTTCTTGTCTGTTATTTCCTGGTCTTGGGTTAAGTAGTGCTGTGGCATCAATGACATTCTTTGCTGGCGTCAGCTGAGGGTGCTTTGGATCCCACTCTTCTGGCTCAACATAATATCCCTGCCAAGTCCTTTTGAGAGACTTGTAAGGAACTTTGAAGCCTGAGATGTCGCTCGTGGCTACAGATTTTGTGCCTTTTGCATACCTCATTTAAGTCACCACAGTTACGAATCCGACTGAGCCTTTGCCACTTATGCCAACAGGAGGAAGTTGATTCCTGTCTGTTGAGATTGCATAATTGTAGCCGACAAAAAAGAAAACAGGCTCTTGATCATCATCTGGCCTAGCATTCTTTAATGCAGTCGCATCAAAAACATTTTTGCGTGGAGTCAGCTGAGGTTGCTTTGGGTCATATTCTTCTGGCTCAACTTTTAAGCCATCCCAAGTTGTGACAAGATCTTTGTAGTCGACTTCAAACCCTGTGATGTCGCTTATTGCTACAGACCTTATGCCTCTTGCTCTTCTGACTCTTCCCATTAACTCAAATTCAATCCTGTTGGGCGAACTCTCAATGTCACCCCATCATTGTCTGTTGATGCTGCAAATTCAAATGCTCTTTCATAAACTTGGTTGAGCAGATTAAATTTGTCAGGCTGATATTTCAGTGCTAACTTGCTAGCCAGCCCTGCGCATATGCAATCGCTCCACCTATAAGGTATGTCAGCGTCTTGATTTGATGCACTTATGTCTTCAAGTTGATTGATTGACCAATAAACAAGACTGTAACTATTTGTGTCTGGCACTTGCCAAAGATACATGACAGGTGTGTATTGTTTATCAAGCATGTATTGGCTTGGCTTGCCTGTGTCAGACTTGTTCGGCAGTTGATTGTATTCTGATATGCTTATACGCTGAACTATTGTGTCTGTTGTTGTGCTGCCTGTTGTTTCTCTTATAACAACATCAATGAGATCAATTGTCCCAGCAGGCAAAGTGTAAGTGCTTGTGCCTTGGGTCAGGGACAAAGTGTTGTTTTGAACTGCCCAGTAGTTTATTCCTCTGTTTGCAAATTCACTAAATAAAAGATTTAGGCTTCTGCGAGCAGCAAGAGCCTGATAGCCTGTCATGTTCTGAGCGTCCATCCCGACTCGCTCAAAAGACTCGGCAATTATTTCTTCAACATCTGGCCTGAATGCGACTGTTCCTGAAGTAGCCATTATAAAGACTCCTCGACAATTATTCCGTCAAACGAGGCTGAAACAGCATTCGCCTGATTTTTGTTACAAATGGCTCTGACCTCGATATCTGATTTCTCAGGAATCTTCAGAGGTTGAGCAAATGGATAAAGTATTTCGCCTTCCGAGACATCAACTTTGACTGCTGTCCTGAAAACTTCCCCAGGATTCCTGACCATGAAACGAACAGTCATAAAAACTCCACCTGATGTTCCTGTGCCGTGAGTGGCCACACCTTGATAAACATACAGGCTTTTTCCTGCTGGGACTGTATAAACAGCCATTAGGGTCTGATTTTCACCTGCTGTTATTTGGGCGTAGGTTGTCCCTCCATTGGCGATTGTGATGTTTCCTGTAGGAGCGGAGCCTCCAGTTATGTAAGCTCTGTATACACGCAAAAAAGTCTGTGTAGTGGTGTAGGTTCCAGAGCCGTTCAGCGTGAAAGCCTCAGAAACTTCTAAATAATTAGCATCCAGCCCAAAAATTATTCCTGTAACGCCTGAATCAGACGCTCCACTGGCACTCGTAGCAGTCATAGCCACAGCTGAAGCAGGATATGCGTAGATTCCACCTGCATCCCAGATAGTTTCATTGACATTAATGATGTTCGGATTGTATCCGTATTTGAAAAGTGAACTGTGATATGGTATTTGGCTTCTGGAAATTTGGAGCTCGAATGGCTCTGTAGTCCCAACCCTACTGATTGAAGATACTTGAGCCATTCGAATCCTCCTTAATACTCTTTAGCCACCCTCAGAACAACTTGATACGCATCACCTGCAGCAGCTGAGCCTGTTGTGGTAAATTTTACATCACCAGTTGGGCTTGTGCCGTATGAAGAAGTTGATGGCAAGCCACCAAACTTTTCAAAGTTGTGATAACCCTGTTGGCTTTCAGCTAAGTGCATGACAATAACATCAGTGCTAGCATCAGCCAACACTTCTACTGTCAATCCTTCAATGATCCACCAACACTCAAGTATTCTGACGCCTGTGCATGTGTCGCCATTTGAACTCTTAGCGAGAGACGACACATCAATCTTGGTGACTGCACTTTCATTACCTGTATCAACATACTGATATTGAAAAGCGAACACAGCCTCACGAGGGTTGTCGGCTATCGTAGTTGTTGTTACGATATCAGCCATCAGTTACCCTCCTGATTATGAGAGGTTGTTATTCTGCAAATACAGAACAGTTACAGTTGCGGCACCTGCGGTTGCTGCAGTTCCTGTCTGATTGTAAGTGACTGTGACATCAACATCAGTTGTGCCAATATCAATCAAGTTGCCAATCTGAGAAACATCAGAGGTCGCAAGAACCCGAGCTTGAGAGCCAACGGCCAATGCATCTGCATACTGGTCAGCAGTTGAGCCATCACCAATATCAAAAGTATTAGTTGTGCCTGCATCAAATGCAGTCGTCACATCTACAGTGATTTGGAAAATTTGGCTGTTTGCAGGAACAGTTGCGACTACAGTTGTAGTGCCATCAGCTCCGAAAACTACATTTGCACTTTGTGCCATTAAAACAAAGCCAACATTTGCCTTGTCTGTTCCGACTGTGGTGCCAGTCGTTTCTTTGATTGTTCCAGCCTTAATAGGTCCAGAGAAAGTTGTTGTAGCCATTTTTATCTCCTGTCGTGGCTAGTGTCTGCCGAGGCAGTCAGGATTAAGGTTGAGGGGAGGGCTTCTGCCCTCCCCCACATTCATTATGCTCCTTCGGAACCGAAGATGCCACGCCAATCGGTGAAGCCGAACGAATAACGCTCACGCACCTTATAGCGAACATTGCCAGTTTCAAAGTCACCTTCCATGCCTTTTTTAAGAGGCGAACGCTGGAAGTGCTTCAGGCCATCAGGAACATCCGTCATAATGAAGAATGAATCTGAATCTGACAGACGACGCATCACATGGTAACCCTGAGGCAGATAACCACCTGCTCGGATTGCGTTGATGTCGTTGTCAGCAGTGCCTGTGCGTAGCTGAGACTCAAGCAGACGCTCTGCAACAAAACTATATGCAGTCGGGATGACTAGCATTGTGCCTTGTGCAGCGATACGAAGACCACGATCGTCTTTCATGTCTGCAATTTGAATCAGCATTTGTTCCAGAGAAGTTTCTGAAAGGTCTGCTGCGGTTGCCAAAGTGTTTGACTGGTTACCAGAACGAGTCGGGTGATCAGTTGCACACAGTGTTTTACCATCACCACCAGTTACGCCTGAACCGCTGAAAGCATTGTTCAGAACATTAGCTGCTTTGATTTCCTTTGTGGAAGCCATTGAGCGAGCCAATGCTTTTGTGTAACGAGCAGCGATTGAGCCATAGAGACCATCTTCTTCGGCTTCTTCTGTGATGCTGAATGCCAAAGCAATTGTCTCATGCTGATAGCGAGCAGTCCATTGCTGGCTTGCTGCGTCATAAGAGATTGCTGCACCTTCCGCTTTCACAGGAGCATTGCCAAAGCCTTCCAAAAGAACATCTTCTTCAAATGCCTTCTGAGAGGTGTTGGTGTCAAAGACTGCCTGCCACTCTGGTGGATATTGATCATACTCGAGGCCAAAAAGGGTGTTTAGTCCTGGCTCGAGCATTTTTGCAAATTGTGCTCTATTCATTGCCATTGTTTATACCCTCCTATATGCCAGCTGTTGCTTTCAGGACATGCTCGTTGATGAGCACTTCCATAACAGCGTTAGTCCCAAATGCATTCTCAGGTGCGTCATACAACGCAATGATTTTGCACTGGGCAGTTCCTGCTGCCATAGTTCCTGAAATTTCAAAGCCAGATTGGCCTGTTGTGGTTGAACCTGCCCCAGCAACAATATCGGCACAGTTACCGATGTTTGTCTGAGCAGGACTGCCAGCTGATTGAGCCTTGAACACAATATACGGATCATCGTAAACATATGCGATAATATCCGTAGCGGTTGTGCCTGAAGGCCAATATTCGCTGTAAACGTAAGAGCCATCACTTGCAGTGTATGAACATCCTGCGAACACACCAATGATATTTACCTCTGTAGCACCTGCAGGCTGAAGCGTGCCATCCGCTGCGAGGATGACGGCATCGCCGTTAAAGATGTTCTCTGCGAGACCAGAGGTAATGGTGTATTTGTTAGCACGAGGTGCATAACCGCTCATGTGGCGAACTGGGATAAACCCAAAGGCTGCATCTGCATTTGCCATTTTCGCTACTCCTTATATAGCAGTTAATCGTCAGCCATGACCGAGATGTCTCGACCAGAGCTACTAGTTGATTTCCTATCCTGGTGAATAGGAATGCCCCCTGTCCTTGCCATCGCATCAAGTTCTCCTGGAATTGATTCGTTCTGCTCTTCAGCCCGACCACGATAGTAGTCTTTCATGGCTTTGAACTTCTCTTCAGGCATCTCACAAAGGATCATGCCTTCAACTCCTATTGAACCTGCCCACTGTCCGTGATTGATAGTTGGGAATCTCTGATCTTTCACTGAATCAGCAGGGCGAGGATTCCAGCCTGCACGCATACGCTTGTATACATTGTCTGGAGTCTCTCTACCCTGAATCGAGGTAGCAATCCATCGTTGAACCATCCCAGGACGGGGATCGGGTGCGTCCAACAATGATGGTGGTTTCCATGCAGTATCGGGACGAGCATCCCCTGCACGGAGTTCGGAACGAGATTCTTGTGCACGCACATTTCTATTATTAGCCATGGTTAGCTCCTCTGCTGTTTGATCTCATTAGCATAACGCTTCAGAGATTTTTCATCATTAATACCGAGTTCTCTAGCCATTCGTAACTGATCCTGTGTCATGCGAACCCTGTTTCCTTTGTAAGTTCCCGAACCGCCTGCAGTTGGGGCGACTGGTGCTCTGCTTTTTGCTCGAGGCTTACTTTGCTCGCCTCCTGAGTTTAACTCGGGAAAGACATTAAGTAAACGATTATTAAGCAGTTCGTAATAATCATCACTATTTTTGTCATGACCTTCAAGGTCCAACTGCACATCAATTGCCCGTGCAGCCGCAGTTTCCCGCTCAAATCCAGGAGAATTAAACCAGCGATTTTTCTGCCACCAGTCCATTGCTTTTGGTGGTGCAGGTTGCTGGGCAACTTGCTGAGCACGACCGACTGTTGGTGAAATAGACTGTGCAGCAGCTTGTTGTTTTTGCATCTCAGCGATACGGATAGCAGCACGCATATCAGCAAGTTGCTCGGTGAAATTCAGCTGTGCTTGAGTGTCACCTTCTTCAACTGCCTTTGTTAGTGCTTGCTTTGTTTGCTCGTAACGCTGATGAAATTCGTTCTCAGCCCTATGAGTGTTGCCTTGCTCAAGACGCTCAAGCCTTGCTTGGAGTTGTGCGACTTGTTCTTGAGCCTGACGAGTTTGAACCTCAGCATCTCTGCGTTGGTCTACAAGTTTTTTGATTCGGTTTTGGACTTTGGCTCCGTATTCAGAGTCTTCACTATCGGACTCTTTTTCTTTTGCCGCAACCTCTTCTTGAGGCTCTTCAGCCTCGTCTTCGGCGATTTCGATTTCAAGATCGTCATCTTTTTGACCTTTGGTCTTTTCAATCTCTTTTTCGATCTCTGCCAATACTTCTTCTTGTGACATGGTAGCGTCCTCCATGGTTATTTCGCTTAGTCTACATAAGATGTCAGTGTTGCACCTTCTGGGATGATTGAGGTGATCTCATCATCATTCAGCAGAAGCATCTTTACACCATTTACTGTTAATTTCTGGCCAGCATATTTGCCATATGTGACCCGATCACCGATTTCAGGCCAATCGCCTTTCCATCTTTGACCAGTATCACGATCGCGATATGCGAGTTCCCCTTGTGCCAGAATAGTTCCGTGGGCTGTCAGGTATTCTTCGTTTTCCACGCTTTGAGACGGAAGGTAAATACCACCTTTTGTTTTCTTCTTCGCCTGATTTGGCTGAACAAGAACTTTCCATCCCATTGGTTTGGGGAATTGATGCGACCCTAAAGTCGCCTTTGTTTCCTCATCAGTGATGAGATCTTTTGCATGTGGATGAGACATGGTTATGCATCCTCTTCATTATCAAGTTTTTTCATCATTTCACTGATGATGTCATGGGCTCTGTCGAGACCCTCAGCAACACCAGCGTTCTTTTTATATGCCTCGTGGTCTTGCATACGACCAAGAACCATATTCTCAGCTATCGCTGACCTCTCCTCTTTCAGAGTCTTTTGGATCTTTTTCAGCAGATCTATCACTGTCATTTTTCAACTCCGACTTGCCAGACATCGAAACGCCTGATACAAAGATTTCAACGACTTCACCTTCATCAGCCTTTTCATTAGGCATATGAAGACTTCTTTTTGGTCTTCTTTTTAGAAGCCATCTTTTTAGAAGCCATTTTCTTTATTGGCTTCTTTTTTGGTTTTCCGTATGTCATGGTTTTTCCTCCTTTTGAGACTAGTGACGAAAAATTAGACCTATTCATTTCTTTTTACTCTTTTTTGATCCTTTAATCAAATCTGAATCTGCTTTTCTGGCTCCACCTTTGCCAGTTGCGAATGATCTGACACGACCAATAGCCCAAGATGTTGGGGTTTGGCCAGGACGAGAACCTGATGAATAGTAGGCACCCATGCCTCTTTTAGCGACTTTGCGGAGTTTTGCTTTTGAAAAGCCTGAAGACTTGCTGTATTTATCAATGGCTGACTCTAGGCTGCCACCACTCTTTTTACTTGCTGATTTTTTTGCGTCTTTTTTCGCTGGCTTTTTTGTAACTCTTGGTGACATTTTTTGACCTCCTTTTGGCTATCCGCTCCATCTCTGCTTTGGTCAACTTGCCTTCGCGATATTTTTTGGCAGTGCTTTTGATTTCTGCTTCTTGGGCTTTTGGATTCTTGGCACCACGAACATACTTTGTGTTCACGCCACCTTTTGTTTTTGGTTGCTTAGGGAACTTGCGCATCTTCTTGCCCTCCTAACTGAGAAAGAACTCCAGGAGCCGCAACTCCACCAATGCTGAGGAACTTTATCAACTCGCCGAGAGTTCCTATTGGTTGCTTGCCTCCACCTTCTGGGAAGCTGATTTCTTCAGAAAGCATTTGTGTGCTCGGTTTCATCTGGCTAAGTCTTGGTGAATTTGATGGTCCAATGAAACGAACTAGCTGATATGGCTCACCTTCAGCGTTCAATGCTCTTGAGCGGTGACGACCTTCATGGGCAGTGATCTGGGCTGAATTGGCTGGGAAGTCATCATACCCTAAATAAGGGACATCTGAATAACGGATGCCAGCCTGACGCAAATCACGCAGGTCTGCAACCTTTTGATCAACCATGTCACGGATATATGGGTCGCCCATCGGGATTTCAGCTGCAGCCCGACGGAAAGTATCGGGATTCATCAAGCCTACATCTGCGGAACCTTCTTTGGCCTCTTGCAGTGCATAATACAAGGCTCTGTCATCGTAAATGTCAAACATCTGCGGAGCTAGCCTGTCAAGGTTGACAAGTTTTTCGCCTGTTTCATATGCAACATTCTCTGGGGTGGTCGGGAAGCGAACTGCATCTCCTGGCTTGCCAGAAAGTTTGTTGGCCAAAGACTCAACCCAACGCACTGCGTCGTCTGTAAGTTCGCCGAGTATTTTTGATGCCGCACCCATTATTCTTCACCAATTTTAATTTCTTTTGGTTTAGTTTCTGATATCGCTTCCAAAAAACCACCATCTTTATAGCTGAAAAGATCTTCCATGATATCTTCAGAACCTTCAAAAAGATCCATGAATTGGCCTTTTATTTCTTCGTCAGAAGAGTCAGGGAATTTGTATTTCATTTCAGAAATCATATCCAAAATTTCATCTTCATTTGCTTCAGATATGAATTCTGGTGCATCTAATTCATCAATGAACAATAAATCGTCTTCTCTTCCCTCTATTTTTGCTAAATATTTAGCCTCATCAATTCCTTTTTTGAAAGCATTCAAAGAGCTGAAATCAAAGTTTTTAGGGATTGTGAGCCTTGCTGCTTTGGCGACAGGTGCAACATCATCAATCTTGCCCAAAGGCAGCTTACTCAACGCACCAGCGACTGGCGTAGCAACAACACCTTGAACGAATGTCCTGCGAGGGACTTTTGGACCAGCTGAAGCGATCAATGGCTCTACATTTGGAACAATGTCTGAGGAAGTTTTTTGCCCCAAGTTTTTCAGAAATGCTGCGGCTGGCTTTGTGATTGCTTTCGTCAATGGGAAAGCCTCAACAGCACTCAGACCCAAACCAATGGTTGGTGCGATATAATCAGTTGCTGTTTGTGCTTTGTCAAAATCTCTTGCTGCTTCTTGTCCACCAAAGACCAAGCCAGCAGGAGTGAAGTCCATTAACCCAATGCCCATTGGGTTTCTTGCGTCTGGGCTTGTTGATCCTGTTACACCTTCAGCGATATCTCTCGCACCGAACTTTGAAAGACCGCCATATTGACTTAAAAAGTTCGCGATTGCTTGACGAGTTTTCTCCCGCATTGTTGGCTCGTATGGCACCAACTGGCCTTGCTCAGCTATGTAATCAGCTGCAGCCTGAGTCGGGATATTTAATCTGCCATCTGGTCGGAATGCCTCAGCCATTAAACTTGGCCTCCTGACAACTCCCTAGCGAGAACCTGCAATGTTTCTTGAAAGCCTTTGTCAAGTTCTTTGGCAGCCATTGCGAACTTGCGTGGGCTGACCTCTGTTGACTTGATTCCTCTACGCTCAAGAAAACTCTTGGCTGCTCGGATTTCTGCATTGGCTACTTTTTTGATTGCTGCTCTTGCCATTATACTACCACGCTTTGCATGACCAATAGCGTGCCTTTGTTTTTGGTCCTGGGTTATCACAATTGTGCCGAGAGCGGAAGTTGCTTCTGCGTCCTGGCTGGTTCTTTTTGATCCGCATATTCGGATCGCCAAAAGTCACACGCTTGACTCTATCGCCATCTTTGACATAAACGACTGATTTCTTTTTGCCGTATGATGGCTCGCCTTTGCCGATTCGGCGAGGCTTGTTAAGAGTGACTGTGCGTCCTTTGTATTTTGCCATCAGTAAATCCTCACGCTGTTGCCATCAACATATTTAGGTAAGCAATAGGCTGTGACTCTGTCCCTTGGATCCATGCGGTCAGAATATTGATAGTTTCCGTATCGTTTTGTAATGTTCCGAGCATACCAATTGCAATCATTAAGATCGCGAAAATACATGTCATTGCTAACAAGTCTACGCTCATCTCCGACCCCTAAATACACCATCAACAAAAACACATGAATCAATCAAACTTTGCTCCTCGCTTTTTTCTTTGCGTCTGGAGAAAGATCTTTGAAGTGATAAACACGCTTTGAATCTTTGCTCATTGTTTTGCCTGTCATGATGATACCGCCACGATGCTTATGGATATCGCCACGATACTTCGTGCCGTCTTTCATATAGTGCAATCCTTTGGCCATCAGGCTTTCCTCTTCTTCTTTTTGTAGCCAGAAGCATAGATGGCTCGTCCTTGACGCTCGGCTGCTGCCTTCGTTTTATAGACTTTGCCAGATGATCCCCATCTGTAGCCACCTTTTACTTTTCTGACTGGCATTACTGACCCATAATCTTTGGGCCACCATGGCCAAGCATTTCGTCCATGATTGAACGCATGTCGCCACCTTTGACTTTGATGACTTTGACTTTCATGCCGTCTTCTGACATTTCTTCTTCGTCATAGTCTTCTTCGTCTTCTGATTCTGCACCAACACCATATTCCATTTGATGACAAAGCATCAAAAAGTTTACCAGTTGATCATCGCTTAAATCAAGACCCTCTGTGTCACGAGCAAAGCCCATCTTTTCCATGAACAGTTCTTCAGCCTGTTCAATATTTTCTACATTCACTTCAGCCATGTTAGTCTCCTTTTATGAACAAGCCTGTTACAAAAAATTGGATTGTCCGCATGTAATATTTGAATGCCAATCCCCAGCCTTTTTTAACGCCACGGCCATAGGCGACAAAATCTTTGAATTCTTGGTAGTGCTCACGAGCCTTGCCTTGATCAATGCAACGCTGACCTGCTGCTCTGTAGCCTCTGCGGAATGCTTCGCCATACCACTTGCCGTGATATGTTTTTTGACACCACAACTCGGCTTTGGCTTTTTCCATCAATGTGAAGCCACCAGTCATGACGCCATGGGTCGCAATGACACAACCGCCACCGCCAGAGCTGCCACCATCATCGTCTTTTGATGAAGAGGTGCCATCTTTGTCGTTGTAGGATGCTGCGGAGGTTGCTGGGCCAGAAGTCCCACCGAACTCACCACCACCCGAAACAGTCTCTGCATAACCGCCTGATGCTGCACTTTCAGAACTTGACATCCCGCTGTCGCTTGACCCTGCATCGCTGACGATGTTGCCTGAACTAGCAACTTGATAAGAGCCTGCAGGATTCGGGTTGGCTGCAGCATTGTTCATCCCTGAAACGATCGCATCAACAATATCATTATTTGTCATTGAAGAAGAAGTTGTTGAGGCAGGTGGTGCACCATAAACACCGCCAGAGGTCACAGGGACGCTTTCGCCTGTCGCTTGATTGATTGATGTGACAGCATTTCCCTGACTGTCTGTGACGACTGAACCGCCATAAAAAGCATTTTCACCTGCTGCTGCTTGGGCTGAATAATAATTTTGCAGCTGTTGGTTGGCTGTTGCCTTGTTTTCTTCAATCTCTTGGAAGGCTTGTGCTCCTGGAGAGTTAGGGTCAGCGAAAGCCTGAACTTCACTCGCAGTTATTACACCATCAAGATTCAAGTCTGCTTGAGGTGGCATCATGTCTGTGTTGCCTGAAACAACAGTCCCGAATCCGAACAATCCAGGACTCAGGCCAATGGGTGTGCTGGTTCCAGGAAGATCACCAGGAGCATAAAAACTGTATCCAGGAGTTTCTGCTTGAGTTTCGCCATAAATGTTTTCAAGATTGTTAAGTGACAGCTGGCCAGCGACGCCTATCAGGCCACCACCACCAGTGTTGAATGGCGTTCCCCAAGATGTCTCAACTTGAGTTGGGTTGGCGATTGTTGAAAGTATTCCTAATCCAGGAACTCCAAAATTAGCGACTGTGTCAAGAGCTGTATTG
>Ga0255752_10004539_pt1 | contig 13896 bp, 10 predicted proteins | sample 011ome_25_FD_179952 | JGI IMG/M metagenome (GOLD analysis project Ga0255752, IMG submission 179952) | Coastal salt marsh microbial communities from the Groves Creek Marsh, Skidaway Island, Georgia - 011512CT metaG (version 2) | ecosystem: Environmental > Aquatic > Marine > Intertidal zone >...
TCGTGCTCGCCATCATACCCGTCGACGCTGTCATTTACTACGGTACGATACGTTGCAACAATTCCAATGTTGGATTTGACTCTTTCATTTGCACAGGTGCAGCAGTCGGACCGTACGGAACTACCGTCGCCGGTGCCGCCGTGGTTCGTCCCGGACGACGTGGATTTCGATACTACGGCCGCAAGCTTTTAGGTCAAGAAGAGAAACAAGCAAAATGTGAAACCATGTTGGATGTACGTATACACGCCGCCGCTCGGAATTCGCTGTCTGTCTAGTTGAACACTAACTTGCGTCGTATGGTTCGCACGCGCAGGTGATTGAATCGCGACCGATGCTCTCTGATCTTGCACTCGCGATTCGAGATTTACCTCGAATTCGAGAAGCGTTGAACAATTCAACGGCCACAGATACCTTTTTCGCGCCCAGCAATGCCGCTATCAAATCTCTCGTCGAATGGGGCGGATACGATTCCATCAAAGAGGGACTGAAAGAGTTCTTTTCTACCAAGGAAATCAAAGGATTGATCATTGCGTATCACGCAATTCCCAATCAAAAGCTACTATACGGGCAATTGAATGCAATGAACGGCAAATTTCTCCAAACGGCGTTGTCGCGCGTTCTTGACTCGCCTGGAAGCCTCGAAGTGAGCTCATACGAAGGTAACATCTACATCAAAGGATATGGCTCTGAAGCCAAGATTGTAGCTGCTGATATCCCCGCGTGTGGCTCCGTCGTGCACGTCATTGATGGCGTCTTACTTCCTGTTGATGGCGACGGCGAGCTGAGTGAAGAACAAAAGAATCGCATAGAACGCGCGCGCAAAGCGCTCGACAAAGGTGGCGAAGACGACGATGAATACGCACCAGCGCCGTCGCCTGATGACGCTGAAGCACCAGCACCTGCGCCTTCTGACGACAAGTTGCTCAAAGAGATTGAAGACGAAATCGAAGACATCAAAACCGATGGCGGCGTCGAAATCGATGACAACATGTACAGCGACGACGACTCATACGCCAGCGCGCCAGCGCCAGCGCCAGCGCCTCTGGCGTACCCTTAAGCACCAGTCACTGCTCTGTGCTTCCAAGACCATGACCTCTGATACACGCATTCAAGACGCTACGCGGCGAATGTAATGTCCACGCAAGTTGCGATTTACAAAAGTCTTTGCATAACAATACGATTTGTTCTAGAAGCTATATTACGGAAGTGGAGGCGGCGGTGGGACATTGGTGTACCCCATTGGAATCGCCCCCGCGCGTGGCGGCGGTGGTGGCACGCCAAATCTCACCCCGCTCGCCGGCGGCGGCGGCGGCGGCGGCGCCCAGCCCATCACCGGCGGCTCGCCCGGCGGCGGCGGCGGAGGTACCTCTTCGTCGTCCTCATCAACCCCACCCGGCGGTTTCGGCGGCACATCATCCGAAGTCCAAGGCTCGATGGCAAATTCAATCGTATCCCCGCCTTTTGCGCTCGCGGGAATGACGAACCGAACGATAGGACCGTTTGGAAAAATCTGTACCCGCGCTTCTCGTCCGACCTCAACGTCACGCGGCACGGTAAACTTTGCGTACCGCCTCCCATCGTGTTTCTTCAAATCTAAATCGCACGGATCCCCGGGTGGGGCATCAGGAATCCCCGTAATCGTCTGTCCTTTCGCCGCGGCGCCGACTGTGGCGGCGGCGCTGCTCGTCGTCGTCGTCCCAGCCGTCCCAGCCGTCGTCGACGCGCCTCCGCCGCTCGACGCCCGCGCGCTCTTCAACGCTAAACCACTCGTCTTCAACACCCCAACCCCGCGCGCGCGCCCGACAGCGATCGGTGCAGACTTCAACCCACCACTCGTCGCACCCGTGGCGCCGCTCGCACCCGTCGTCACCGATGTTTTCTTCCCGCTCTGCTTTTTCTTCGCATTCGCCTCCGATTCCACCAACTCTGCAAAGTACGCGTCGCGCTTCTTGCGCAAATCGTCCCCCATCGCGTGCGCGATGACGTGCGATGCGGTCTACGTCGTCGTCTCGCCTCGCACGTGCGTCGCTCGGCGTGCGTCGCGCTGTGCCGCGTGGAGCTACGAAGTTGGTCACCCGTTTAAAGTGCCAGCGTGTGATCTTGCGCCGCGCGCGCCACTTCGCCCCGCGCGACAGCCGCACGCGCGACGGCACATCGCGCACACATAGGCGTGCATTGCGTCTGTGCGTGCGTTTCGATCGAGCGCTGCGCGACGAGGCGTGGGTGTTGGGATAAAGCGACGCATTTCGTGTGGTGTTTGACGTCGTCATCCGATCGTGAACCATGCGGACTGGCGCGCGATGGAGCGCGCGCGCGCGCGCATGGGCGATGGTGTGCGTGGTGGTGATGTTTGTGATTGGGGTGTACGCCGATTGCGACGCGGGATGCGCGCCGATGAAGGAGATTGAGAAGATCGAGAAGGAGAAGGCGAAATTGGAGCGCGCGTCTGAAACGTTGCGAGCGCAAGGCGAAACGTTGCGCAAGGAGGTATCGGATGCGGCGGAGAAGGTGAAGAAGATGAATGCAGAGGCGGCTGAAGTGCGTGAAGCGAACTCGAAGCGCGTGAAGGAGCTTGAGCGCGCGGAGGCGGAGGCGCGCGCGGAGGCAAAGCGAAACGCCGAGGCGGTGCGCGCTTTGGAAAAGAAAATTGCATCCGCTCAGGAAGAATTAGAATTGACCAAGGCGAGTGAATCCACGCGCTTGAGTATGTGCGAAAGCCGTGCGAGCGCGGCGGAAGAGGCTTGGGTACCAGTGTGGTTGCAACGCCGCGCGGAGCCGGTGACGGATGCGGCGACGCAAGCGCTGGAATTTGGCAAGGCCAAGAGCGCAGAAATTGTAGATTTCAGCCAGCAAAAGACCGCACAAGTCGTGAACTTTGGTAAGGAACATATTCCCAAGGTGGTCAACGCTGGTAAGGAGCAAACTGCCAAGGTAATCAGCATCGGCAAGGAGCAAACTGCCAAGGTAATCAGCGTCGGCAAGGAGCACACCACCAAGGTGTTAAACGCGGGTAAAGGCGCGGTAGACGTTGCCGTAAACAAAATGGCCGCACTGAAAGAGCTTAAAGATGATTTGAAGCAAGCACGATTGATTCACGAAAAGCGTGTGGGCAAAAAGAAGAACGACAAGCAGCTTCCAAAGAAATTCACGACGCGTCAAGCTGTGCGCGCGTTTGACTTGGCGGATGAATTTTCTACCCTTATGAGCAGCATCATGGCGAAACTCTCTCTTAAGCCCATCAAAGATCGAATTGTTAGCGAATACACGCGCATCTACGCGGCGCTACAAAAGTCTTACCGCGAGCGTTTCATTCCTTTCACTGAGGATGTTCGCTCTGGCACGGCGAAGCACGTAGGCGTTCCAATTGCTGGATACATTATCGCAGGCGTTGCGAGCATCCCTGCCGAAACCGCATCCAAGCTTCCTTTCAGCGTCCCAAAGTTCACGATTGACGCTCTTTCTGTGCGCGTTGCGGACTTTATCTGGATCGTCATCCTTTCATACATCGCCATGAAGATTCTCAAGGACATTTTCATCATTCCGTCAAACGAATTTGTTTCGACGTATCAAATCATGAAAGTTCCCGAGGAGCAAGGCGTGGATATCGTCGTCCACCTTCCGAACGTACACAGCATAGATGAGGTACAATTCAGCTTTGACCCCACATGGAACCAGTTGACGATTGATTGTGACGAAGCCGGTCACAGTGAGTTCATCACCGTGCCCAAGTGCAAGACGGGCATCAAGAGATGGGCACAACCTGAGCCAAAGTTCTTGGATGGTGAAGAAATTCTTCTCGTTGAACTTAGACCTGTCAATTTGGCGCGTTCTTTGTCGCGCAAAGAAGCACCCAGCGACGTGCCATTTACGCCTTTCGCTGCCGTGCCCAAGCGCGCCGACGCTGTCGCACCAGCGAAGAAGGCCGCCGCGCCAGTCAAAAAGGTGAGCGCACGTGCCTCGCGTACGCGCACCCGCGCATGAGTAGACACGCATAATCACATTAATTCAATATCCTCAAGAATGCAGCTACTGGTATTGATATTTCATCTCTATCTATGTCTTCCTAGACTTTGATTCGTGCGCGAGTTGACTCTCTATGAGTTTTTTCACACTCGGCGCCTCTTTCGCTAAAAACGAGCCATCCTTTGTCCCTGCGTGCACCTTCATGACCTTTTTTACTACTTTGCTCTCCACCACGTCCGCAACATCCGACGTCGTGAGTCCCTGTGCGATGAGAAATGCTAAATGCTCTCGCGTAAATTCTACAACGGCCGCTCTCGCGCTCGGCGGCGCCTCAACTGCCTTTAATGACACTGGAAGAGCAGTGACGTTGTCGTCAAAACTCAAAGGCGCAATTGATGCTACACTTTTCACATTCTGTCCATCAATGATTGGCGATTTGATCTCCACGAACGGTTCTAATACAACCTCGCTCGCGAGCGGCGACAACGGAGCCTCGTCGTGTGTTGACTCGTCTTCATCCGCAATCACTGGATCGAGCCATCGCGAATGTGCGTCACCTTTACGCCGCTTACACGCATGCACAAAAAATACTAGGGCATCTCCGCGCACCGTTCGCGCGTCGATCAAATCAATTAAATCTGCAGCGTTGCTTTGATAGTCTTGAGCCAATGCGCCTGGCGGAGGCTTTGGCGACGTTCCTCCGCGTAACAGTAATTGCGCCGATAAATTCCTATACGTCACCTTGCTCGTCGCTTTCACGTGAATCTTTATTTCTTCGTCCACGGCGTCTTTGACTGCGCGTCGACACGCGTCTGCATTCGCGTGAATCCACGTCTCTAGAATGTCTTTGTGCGCGCCGACGCCCGCAGCTTCGCGTAGCTTTTTCGCGGCTAACGTGTTTAAAAACTTCTGGCGCACCGCCTTTGGCACTTTTGCCGGTGCTGATAGCGAGAATGCCTGCTCAATGATCGGTTGATCTGTCTTAAGCTTGAGCAGGAGCTTTGCATCGGCTTTGGCGAGCGCTTCGGGGTCAACGCTCCTCGGTTTGACTGGCGCCAAGCTCATCGAAGGTGGCGCGTCAGCGACGACTGGACGCGATCTTGGTGGCACTGGTCGATCACCGCGCGGTCTAAACGGCGCATTGATACGTTCGGAGCGTTCTTCTAACGGTACAGTGGGTGGACGGCGGCGCAGCGCGCGCATGGAGTCGCCGTCGTCCTGAAGGAGTTCTGGTTGCGCGCTCGCAGAGCTCGAGCTTGAGCTTGAGCTCGCGAGAAGTGCCGCGCGGGCGAGGATAGCTTCACGCCGCGACATTAGCGCAATGGTTTACGTGTTTGTTTGCTTCGTATTGGTACATGTGAGGCAGAGCGATGAGGTGTGGCACAAAGTGAGGTCCGTTAAATTGTTTGTTTGACTTTTGCAACTACACGAAACTATGCAAGCTAGAATGAATTGTAATTAAGCGCGCTTCGACGATGACGGGCGCGTGAGTTCATGTACAACGCGGCGAATGAGCTCACTTGCGTCGGCACACGCCGTAGCACCAGCCTGAAGACGCCGAGCGCGCACGATTTCTGCACGGCGCCGAACCGAGTCAATGGCGGCTCGAGCTGCGCGAGACGCTTCCGGTATCCGTGCAGCTTTGCCTAGAGCTGGAATCAATACGTCTGTGTTCTCTATGATAGCCATCGTGGTAGATTTGAGCGTCGATACCGCGGTTTCAAGGGTAATGTCATCCGGAGAGGATGACGCTGACGCCGTGTCTTCAGCGAGCAGCATCTCACACGCGTCCAAGAAGTCCTCCACAAGTTTCTCGCGTGTAGCCGAACCTTTTTCGCTCAACAAGAAATTCAGCGCGTCCTCAATTGCAATTTTCGTCGCTCGGCGTGCTTCTTCCTCGTTGTTAGTGCACTCACGTTCGCCAAACGCTAGCTCGCGAACGCCGGCAACAACCTTTTCAACCACCACTCGACACGACTCAGCATCTGTACCTGGCGCGCTCATCGGCGCCGTTTCCGAGCCGTACGCCTGCACCAAGCGAATCAGTCTTTTATATCTAATAGCGCCATCGTCGGAGAGCAACAACCTTCGCAAACTATCTCGCATCTCTGGACTACGATCGCTCAACACCCGAGCCAACACAAATGGATAGCTCCGCTCGACGACTCTAAAGGACGGATCAATCGTCGTTGCCGTGCCTTCAAGCGCCGCGAGCGCGCGTAAAATGCGCGAAAAATACGGCGGCAACCTAAAGCCGTGCTGCATCAATGCCGTGGAAAGCTGAGAAACAACACCCATGAAATCCATACTGTCCCGAACCTTACTCGCGCTCTCGCCCGAAAAAACCGTCCGCAGCGCCTCGCGCGCGGCTACCGCGTCCACGTGCGGTGGCAAGAAATCCATTATTTGCAAATCCCCCACCAATCCCGCGGCGTCGCGATTGACAAATCCAATCAACCCGCGCACCATCGCGCGGCGAGTCTCGATTGGGACTTCTACAGTCATGCCAAAATCTAAATAAGTCAACCCGCCGTTTGCCGCGACGATTAAATTCCCCGGGTGCGGGTCGGTGTGCATAAACCCCGTCGTGAGGAGCTGGTGCAATGATGCGCGTAAACCGCGATCGAGAACTTCGCTCGGGGTGAATCCACGCGCAATCATGCCGTCAATGTCTGTTAAGCGTAAGCCGTCAACCCATTCCATGGTGAGAACGCTCGGCGTGCTCAACGCGCGCACCACGCGCGGGGCGCCAATGTACCCAGCTAATCCTACCCCAGCATCGCCATCCTCGGCGTAGACCTCGCGAAACCGCTCGCAGTTATCAGCCTCTTTGGTATAGTCCATTTCCTCAAAGATTCTTCCGACCAACTCGTCGACGATGCCGACAACATCGCTCTTAAAGTTGCGCCATTTCCCGACGACGGCCACAAAGCGGCGTAAAATGACGGCGTCGAGCGCGACGAGCTCCGCCAATCCTGGACGCTGGAGCTTGATCGCCACTTGACGCCCGCCCGGAAGCGTAGCGCGATATACTTGCGCTAAGGACGCCGCGGCTACGGGAGTTTGGTCGAACGCGTCGAAAAACTTGATGGGAACGCCTAATTCTCGCTCCAACGCCGCGATGCTCGACGCCGCGTCCGCCGGAGGCAACGCATCCTGTAATTTCGCCAATTCCTCAACATACTCCACCGGAAACACATCTGCTCGAGTGGACATGACTTGACCTAATTTTATGTACGCCGGTCCGAGCCTCGTGAGCGTCTCGGTGAACTTTCGAGCACGAATTCGTCGTTCGCCGCGTTGCGCCGCGACCCCGACGCCGACGAGGCTCAATTCATACCCAACCACTAAAGCGCGCCTAAGCACCATCCAAGGCCGCCTAGCGAACCACGCCTCGAACGCTTGGACATCGTAGACTAACGCGCGCACCCAAGGTGCGACGACGACGCCATCATCGGCGCGTATCGACGACCCTTTGCCCGCGTCCTCGTACGCCCCGCGAGCCACGCGCGCAAGCTCCACCCTCGCATTCATCATCCTAAGCTCCTCATCCGACGCCCAAGACGTCGATGACGACGCATTCGATGCTGCGCGATCGTGTCCCCGCGCGTTCGACGCCACACATCGCGCGTACGTCGACGTACGTGCGGCGACATCGTCAACGAGCAGCGTCATCATCGTCCCACGTGGAGAAGAACGAGACGCCGACGCCGACGCCGACGCCGACGCCGACGCCGACGCGCGAGCGAGGCGACGCATCGCTTCGCGCGCGCGCATCGCGCAATCACGTGACTATGTCCGTCGACGTCCGTCGCGCGTCGACGGCATGGCGTGTGTGGGTGATTGGCGTGCGCAAAGTGTCGTCGACCGCAGTCCCCGGCGCGCGACGGCACCGACGCACATCGAGGCGACGACGACGACGACAAGGAGGACGGCGAGGAATGATGACGATGCGGATGATTCGCGCCATCGATGCCGCGCGCGCGTCGCCCACGGTCGCGTCCGAGCGCGCGCGCGCAGATACGCGCACCGGTAGTTGTTATCCATCGGTAAAGCCATCGGCTACGGGCGCGCGACGCTGCGTGCGCGCGCGAGCGAGCGAGGATGAGAATGGATTTTGGACGCCTGGGCCTTTTTTGCGTCCAGAAGGGTCTCCGGGCGCGGAGTCGTATACGGGCCCGACGGTGTGGCGGTTGATGCAAGAGGAGCTCATCGGCGCCGGTATCGAACAAATCGCGCCGGCGAGCGCGAAGGCGATGTGCGAAGAGGATGGGTATACGCTCGTTGATGTGCGTCCGTTTGCAGATTATTGTGATCGTCATTGCTGGGGTGCGGTGAATGCGCAATATTATCGCGCGATGGATGCGAAGGATCCGAGCCAGTGGGGCAAAGCGGCGTTATCGGCGATGATATTTCCCGAGCGCATCGGCACGGCGTATTTAAATGTCACGGAAAATGAGGATTTCTTGGACGAATTACAAGAGCACGTCGAATGGGGGTCGAAAATTATCTTATATGATGATGTGGGTGGAGTTTTAGGCGAGCCTGGTGTGGATTATGAAAACGGCGTCCAGACGCCAAGTTTGATGGCGCTGTACGAGCTTGCGGCGCGAGGTTGGGGCACGGATAACCTCTTACACATGGCGGGAGGAATTGGGTATTGGGACGAAATCGAGGGCTTTGATTGCGGTGAGTGCGATGTTGAAGAAGAGTAACAGGCGGCGGGCACATCGTACGCGGCACTTCGCGGCGTATAGCGTTAGCGTGTTACGTTACGTGTTACGTGTTACGTGTTACGTGTTACGTTACGTGTTACGTTACGTTGGTGGATACGGTATGTAATGAACACCTTCTACGACTACTGCTGCTAACTAATGCTACTAATAAAATCTACCGCCTACCCGTGGTGCATGTGGAAACATGGTTTCGTTGCCCATCAACCCATTTGCTTCAGCGTCTCGTAAATGTAGAATGAAATCGCCGAACCTGGAGCTACGGACGCCACGCGCGCACCCACACCCGCAAATAATCCACGCACGCCCTCGCGCGCGACGACGTTGCGCAACACGCGCACGAGAGACGCCTCACCAGGGGCAAACTTCATCGTCTGCATGCGCGTCTTGGCCAAATCGAGCGGGTGCGTCGCCGTCGTCGCCGCCGCCGCCGCCCCCGTCGCACACGCCGAACTCACCCACGGCGCCACGGCATCGCTGTCTGTATTCCCATTTGCAAACGCACGTCGTGAGGCGTCATAGATGACGAAATACATCGCCGACCACGGCCACCACACAAAATTTTGCGCCCAATACCCGCGAAACAACCCGCTAAACGCGCCCTCTTCTCTAATAATCATCCGCCCCGCGTCGATCCAATGCTTATACGCCCCAGCTCGTGCGTTCGCACTCAACACATTCTGCGTCTGTAACCGTTCTTTAATGACATCCATGGGCGTATACACCACGCCAGCGAGCGCTTGCGCCCACGCGCCCGTCGCCGCCGCGCCCGCCGCGCCCTCACCAAACCACCTCGAGCCGCTCTCCAACCCGATAAAATACGCCCCAGACGCGAACGGCGCGAACGCCGCGACGGCACCGAACCCAGCATACAGCCCTCGCGCGTACCCGACCCCCGTACGCGCCGAACCCGTCGTCATCCGCGCCGCGCCCATGACTTGCGCTCGAGCCTTCATCGTATCCAATGGATGCGTCACCGCGCGCGCGAGCACGCCCGCGATCGCACCGCGCGCGCCCTCGCGCGCGACGCTCGTGATGTTCTCCCCATGCAACGCCTCGCGCGCCGCGTCGCGCGCCATGCGACGACGTCTGGCGCGGGTGTCCACGGACCCTGTGGCGTCGCGAACGTGGTCGGTCGGACACTTGACCGTTCATGACCAGGCCACGAGTCCCTCAACTCGGCCATCAACGAGTCCCTCAACTCGCGTGACGTCGACCGTGGCTGTGGCTAAGACGTCAATCCCCGACGCCTTTGCGTCGACGCCACCGCGCACGGATGGCGCCTTCGCATGCGGCGATGCGCGCACACGTCGCGTGTGACGCGCGATGCCGCACAGGGGTGACGACGACGTCGACGACGTCGACGACGGCGCGCGGGAGCTCGCGACGATGCGCTGCGGGACGTCACACCACAGTGGTGGGCACAGGCGGGGTACGGCGTCAGGCGTCGCGCACGAAGGGCACGCGCGCGAACGCGAGCGTGGATGATGATGTGTATTCACGAATGGATGCAGGGTCGACGTCTGGGTCGCCGACGCCCGCGGTGCCGGCGTTGCAGTTGCAGTTGAGCTCGGGCGCGAGCGGCGCGGGCGCGTTTGGGTCGTCGTCGCGCGTGATGGATTTTGTCGCGGCGTGGGATGCGATTAATCCACGCTTGGCTGAGCATGGGGAGGTGAATAAGGAGATGTTGTTGTCGGCGTTGACGCTGGCGATTCCAAGGTTGCAGCAGATACCGATGACTGGGGGGCATAAGGAGTCAAAGACGGGGGGCGAGAAACCGGCGCACGAACGCGCGGTGGACGTGACGTTGACGCTCGTGGATTTAGGTATGGATGCGGAATGTATTTCTGCTGGGTTGTTGCGTGAAGCCGTGGTGCATGGGACGGTGACGTTGGACGAGATTGAGGCTGTATTAGGGGAAGGAGTGATGAAGCTCGCGCACGACGTCGGGCGCGTGCACGATTTGCCGAGACGCGTACACTCGTACGACGAGGAATCCGCCGAGAGATTGAGGTCGTTTTACTTGTCTTTTCATGACATTCGAGCGATTGTGGTTGAGTTGGCGTGTAGATTAGACGTTTTGCGTCATGTGGACGAGTATGCACCCATTCAGCGAACGACTTTAGCGCTCGAGACGATGCAAATTTACGCACCCATGGCGCACGCGCTCAACACTGGTACGCTGTGCGCCGAGCTCGAGGATTTGGCGTTTAAGATTTTGTTCCCAACCTCGTATGCGTCGTTGGAACAGTGGTTGGCGTCGAACAATCCGGAGGACTCGGCGGTGTTAGACCGTACGTCGAAGCTCATGGCGGATGCGATGAACTCTGACACGACGTTGAACGCGCTCGTCGGGCGAGGGGGCGTGAAGGTTTTAGCTCGACGCAAATCTAGATACTCAACGATGAAGAAGATTATTCGTGATGGACGCAAGCGTGAACAAGTACATGATTTGCTCGGTATGCGTTTGATTTTAACCCCGCAACCAGGGAGTGCGGCGGAAATGCCGGATGTTGGTGAAGTGAGCGCCGCAGAGGATGCCGAGGCGCGCGCTTTAAAGGCGGCAAACGCGGCGTGCTATCGCGCGCAGCAAATTGCACACTCCATGTTTCCCGCAGTAAGTGGTAGAACAAAGGATTACGTGAGCAATCCCAAGCCTAATGGTTACTCTTCGTTGCATAGCACGCTCAAGGTGGCGTTTGATACGAATGGTAAGCCGCTGTCGATGAGCGACGCGCTGAAGCGAGGCGCCAACGTCGAGCTGCAGATTCGCACATGCGCCATGCACATCGCCGCTGAGGCTGGTGCGGCGTCGCACACGTCATATAAGGGTGGTTTGAAGGAAGACACTGGCATGGTGCGCTCGTTGGCTGATCTCGCAACCGCTGCTAACCGCGCCGCTGAGGAAAAGTTTGGGTCATTCATGCACTCCGATTTGCGTACTCGCTGCGCCGACCATGATCGTCTGTTCGATACGTTCGATCTCGATGGCGATGGACGAGTCACTATCGCTGAGTTACGTCAAGTGCTGTCGAAGATTTGGAATACTGAGGAAGAATCTCAGCTGCGCGCCGAGGCGGACGCGTTGATGACGTTGCTGGATGTCAACGAAGACGGCACCATCGATCCGAATGAGTTCACCAAATTCCGAGCTTCTCTCACGGCGATTAGTGCGTTACCAAAGGCGGACGCTGAAACGTTAGCTGCCATCGAGGCTGTGGCTCTCGACACAGAAGAAGACGTCGTCGTTGAGGTTCAAACGGTTGACGTCGAGGATGCCGTCATCGATGTCGATGTTGTACCCACGGGTAGCAAGCTTGAAGACGAAGCTGAGCTCATCGCCACCGTGCGTGAAGCTGTGAATTCAAGCTACGAATACATCGGCAAGTCTGATGCCGCCGCAAGAAAGGCTGCGGCGGCGATGCGAGAAACCAATCCCGCACCGATTGAATGGCAACTGGTTTGGGATTTGATGAAGTCGGGGCGAGCGGAGACGGCGCGTCAGTTGTTTTATCAACGCACCACGCGCACACCGAGCGAGATTGAAACCTGGGAGCAATGGGCAAGATTCGAACTTCTTCAAGGAGATCCGGAGCGCGCGCGTGGGCTGTACCGAGCCGCTCTCTTGCACTGCACCGACATGCCACTGGTGCGCGCCGAGACCCTTCGTAAATGGGCGATGATGGAACTCGCGTCCACCGACGCGCTGCATACGACATCCGCGCCTGATTTATTCGCGCGCGCCATCGCAGTGCTCGCTGAAGCGAGTGCCGAAGGTAAGATCACCACAGAAGAGTCCGGAAAGGGTCAAGCCAAGGTGTACCACACGTGGTCTCAAGGCGCGTCGCGCCGAGGCGATCTCGCCCAAGCGCGAACGCTTCTCGACAAGGCGGAAGCATTGGACGCGAACAACCCTGCCGTGGCGCACGCGCGTGGACAAATCGAAGAAGCGAGTGGTAACGTCACTGCAGCTATCGCTGCGTACGCCATGGGCGCGGCGTCTAATCCAACCGACCCATTCTTGATTCAGTCTTGGGCGCGTCTCGAAGCGAAAGCGGGACGCTTGGCCAACGCGCGCGCGTTGTACAAGCGCGGGATAGAAGCTCATCCGGACAATCATCACTTGGCGCAAGCGTGGGCGGTGAGTGAGTCCAAACACCGCGATGGAGACTCATCCATCGCGCGAGAGCAATTTCAACGCGCAAGCGCCATTGCGCCGTGGTCTGTGCACACGTGGGCTGCCTGGGCGCGTTTCGAAGCCTTTGCCGAAAACAACACGCGAAGCATCGAAACTGCCTTGGCGCTCTACACGCGCGGCTTGGAAGTCGAACGCGGTAACGTCGTATGCCTGATTGGTTTGGCAGAATGTCAAAGTCGTCTCGGACGTTTCGACGCGGCGCGCGACGTGCTCTCCATCGCGCAGCGCGCGCATCCCGACCATTGGGGTGTCGTCTTTGAAATGGCCAAGCTCGAGGAGCGCGCCGGTCAACCGGCAAAAGCGATTCATCACTACACGCAAGCGCGTGAAATGAAACGCATGTTCCGCGCGCGCGCGCCTTCAACGGCAAGCCGTGGAAAATCCTCCACGTGGTCGCCGCTCGAGCGGCTCGAACGCGACGAACGCGACGAACGCGCCTCCCGCTCCGCCGCCGTCGTCTCTGCCTCCGCCGTCGTCGACGCCTTACACCTCGACGACGCCGACGCGGCGTCCCGGGTGGATGCCACCGCCGCGAAACCATCGCCGCGACGTCCAGCAGTCCTTCGCGCCCAACGTCGTCGTCGACGCTACGCCGACGACGTCGACGACGACGACGACGCCTAGCCTAACACCACCGGTCCGGCGCACCACACCACCGCGTCTCACCCACACCCACCGTTACCCTCGAACCAGTCATCGTCGTCGTACACAGTCGTACTAGTACTCCTCTTGTAACATACGCGCGCGTCCGTCGTCAAACTCCATCCTCGTCGTCGGGAGCGTCATCATAGACATCTCTCGTCGCACGTGTCCGCGACGTTCTCTCATACGACAATCGCGCCGAATGTCCCAGAAAAGTATCCACGTCTCGCCGTCGCTGGTCCAGCCTGAGACTCCCCACCCATCGTTGGTCCACGCGGACGACGGCCGCGTGTCCCCACGCGGCGCCGGCACCAGAAGAGATCTGTACTTGTACTTGTACTGTATAGACATACATTTTTG
>Ga0255752_10004542_pt1 | contig 13891 bp, 16 predicted proteins | sample 011ome_25_FD_179952 | JGI IMG/M metagenome (GOLD analysis project Ga0255752, IMG submission 179952) | Coastal salt marsh microbial communities from the Groves Creek Marsh, Skidaway Island, Georgia - 011512CT metaG (version 2) | ecosystem: Environmental > Aquatic > Marine > Intertidal zone >...
CAACGATGCCTACTGTAGTGGGTGCAAGTATTTTATTTTAACAAACACAGGCGATGGCACATTTGAATTAGGCTCTACACAATTTCCCGATTACAATTTAATCACTGCCAGTGCTATTTCAGATGTAGACCAAGATGGATATGCTGATATAATACTGGGGTCTGATATGACAAACAGTGGTGGGTTAGATTGTGATTGCTCTGGAGTAATATTATATGGCAATGAGTATCAAGACTTTACACAAAGAATAGGATACTTACCGCAAGGAACTTATAAAGAGAACAACACTATGACACAAATGATTGTGAATGATATTGACCAAGACGGCAAAGAAGATTTAATCACACTCAGCACAAATAACGGTAGTTATGAAGATTACTATGACGGACACTCATTACAAGTGTTTATTAATAATGGTACAGGATACACCGATAAAACTGCTGAGTATGTAGATATATCCAAGATAAACGATTGGGAACAGCACCCAACACACGGCAGGACAGGCGGTTATATGAACCTTATTGACCTAGACAGAGACAGTGATTTAGATATTTGGGTAGATGGCACAGCATATAGTCCTTATTATATTTGGAAAGATGGTAAATTTGTAATGGAAAATATTATAAACAATAAGATTCCATACTTAGAAGGTTGCCAAGATATTCCAAATGATTCAGGTACTACAACTAATCAATGCGGTACAGCAACATATGGTATAGTGCCAATACATATTGATACCGATGGTAAATTGGACTGGTTGGTTACCAATCAAGTAGGAACTGACACAGAATCAGGTGTTGTTTTATCACAATTAATGGCAGAATAGGTTGACATAAAATTACTGATAGACTATAATTATAGTATGAATACACAAACATACGCAGAAATAATTAACTCAAAGTTCGACAAAGATAGGTTTGCTTCTTTGGTAACAAGTTTAGGTGACCAACTGAATGACCGCAAAGACAGATTCGATAAGTCAGATATTATAGAACAAAGTTTTGAAGTTTATAGTGATGGTTTCTTTGAATGGGTAGATGGCATAGGCAGAGACCATAGAGATAATGAAAATGGATTTGACTTAGAGTTCAAATATATGGCGAATGGTTTGTTCACAAGAGCAAAAAAGAATCCTAAGAAAACAATCACAGTAAAAGTTAAGAACAGTTTAGGACAAGACAAAGGTACAACAATAGATAATCCTGCAGACTATTATGTGTTAGCACAACAAGACGCAATGGCAGTAATGAGTTATGCAGAGATAGAGCCGTACTTGGTAAGTGTACCAGACGGCATAGAAGCAAGGATTCCTTTTGATGCTTTGAACTTTGTTTACACTCCGCAAGATGTTTGTTTACACCTAAATGAAGGAATAGATTACAAACAAATCAAAGCAGAAGCACAAAGAAAACTTATAAATTTATTTTAAAAAAGGGTTGACACGGACCAGGAATTCTGGTATAATATATGTATATTAAATAAAAAGGTAGGAGTTTTTATGTATATTTTAGAAAACAAACAAACAGGCGCACAATTTGGTGCTAAGTCTTTTTACACAAAGTCTGAGTTCAAAACAGTTGGTGCGGCTAAGGCGGCTATGACTAGATACGAAAAAGAGTTTGGTCCTAATCCATATGGCAGAATTGTATTCAAAAAAGATGATTACAAAATTACTGCTTGGGAAGACTATGTTGAGCCTAAAGTAACTATCACTTACAACAATAAGTATGATGGTTCAGGTCCTTACACAGACTCAATTGGTATCAATAGTGTTGGTACTTGTACTGACCCTAGAACTGAAACTTACTGGAGTATGTAAGAATGGCATTTAAAGTAATTCAAAAATTAGAGAGCGACAATAGTTCGCTCTTTAAACAATCCGTAATCAAAGACAACTTGGACAATGAAGAGTTTATACTAGGTGCAACAATGTGCCTTGATCCTATGGTAACATTTGGTGTAAAGCAAGTTCCATTTAGTGAAACAGATGGTCCAGGCTTACCTTGGAAAGAGTTTGAGCAACTTGCAAATGAGTTGCAAACAAGACAACTTACTGGACACGCGGCTCGCGATGCTATCCAACGTGATTGTGATATGGCTACTAACGAACAATGGAACGATTGGTACAGACGTATCCTTATTAAAGATTTGAGATGTGGTACTGGTGCTAAACTTATTAACAAAGTAGCAAAAGGGACTATCCCATTGTTTGAATGTATGTTAGCACACGATGGTGCAAAACATCCTAAGAAAATTACAGGCGAGTGTATGGTTGAGTACAAGTATGATGGCGTCAGAGTTATTGCTATTGTGCAAAATGGTAGTGCAACTTTACATTCACGTAATGGTAAATTGCTATCCAACTTCCCACATATTGAAGAGGCACTTAGTAAGCCTGAGTTTGAAGGCTTAGTATTTGATGGCGAAGTAATGAGCGAAGACTTCCAAAGTTTAATGAAGCAAGTTCACAGAAAAGAAGGTGCTCAAACTGAAGACGCCTACTTGGCTGTGTTTGATATGCTCACACTTGCAGAATTCAAAGCAGGTGGTACAACCAAAACTGCTGAAGTAAGACGTGGTAGACTTCTTGAATTAGACCACGCCAACTTACTTCCAGACAGCATCAGAATAGTTGATGCGTATAGTGTAAACTTTGATACTGAAGAAGGCAGAGCAGAGTTTGATAAACTAAACAAAACTGCATTGGCAGAAGGTTATGAAGGCTTAATGATTAAACCAATTGACCAAGGCTACAAATGTAAACGTAGTCACGCCTGGCTCAAAGTAAAACCTTTTATTGAAGTAACACTTTCTGTAGTTGACGTTGAAGAGGGCACAGGTAAAAATGCAGGAATGTTAGGTGCTCTTGTTGTTGAAGGCGAAGACGATGGCAAGTTCTTCCAACTTAATGTTGGTAGTGGACTTACTGATGATATGCGTAAAGACGTATGGGCAGTTAAGGACTCTGTTATTGGACAGTTAGTTGAAATTAGAGCAGACGCCGCCACACAGTCACAAGACAGTGATGACGTTTGGAGTTTACGTTTCCCTAGATTTAAAACATTTAGAGGATTCGAAGTCGGAGAGAAACTATAATGTACGACAAGCAAATTAAAATCCAGCAAGACAATCGAATCAATTGGTTGTTTGGTTGGATCAGTGTAGAATTTTTAATCAGTAAGGGAGTAATCAAATGAAAGAATTTTTAGTAGAGAAAAAGAATGTCAATAACGGTGTTCAAAAGTTATACAAGTTCCCTAATGGATTTGGTGCAAGTGTAGTGAAACACGATTTCTCATACGGTGGTAAAGACGGTAAGTGGGAGTTGGCAGTCCTGGATCAACAAGGTGAATTATCCTATGACACAAATATAACTGATGATGTACTTGGACATCTTAATGATCCACAAGTAGACCAAATACTAAGACAAATCAAAGACTTAGATGGGTATGATGTTTACTGTGAACATTGTGGCGATACTGTAGCAGACTGCACAGGTTACAAGTGTTGGATCAGGTAGAATATACTGCCCACGTGTTCACAATCAAGTGGACAGATGATGCTGACTATGAACATATGTATGAAGATAGATTATATGTAGACTTACAGCCTTTCTTTGAATTAAGAGACAAGCATTTTAAAAAGTCAGACGTAGAGTTCAATAGAAGATTCCTACAAGAAGGTTACGAAGTCAAAGTCGAAGTAAGAGCAAAGTTTAATACCAAACAAGATTTACTAAAATGGAAACTTATTGCCAGTAACAAGTAATAAATACTGTTATGGAAATTGATACTCTTATTGTAAACGGTTGCAGTCACGCATATGGAGATGGTGCTCAAGTTGACCAAGCAATGTTTGATAGATTTTTTCCTGATGTAGAAGAAGCAATAGATATATTAACAAACGACCCTGACCATTTCTTTGTAAAATATACCCAACCTTACTTTGATGATGGTGTAGACCACTACAAAAACTATGCAGATTCATTCGAATCATTGCCAAGATGGACCAATTTATTAGAATACAAGAACGTATTTAATATAGGACAGAATGGTAGTAATATAGAGATAGATTATGATAATGCATTAAGACAGGCGTTTTCTTTATCAGAACAAGCAGAAGGTAAAACGGTTTATTTGTTAATGATAGGAAATATTCACAGAGGTGGAGCCAGAGTGTATTTAAAAACTCTGCAGAGACATCAGCAACTTGCAAACAAATACGGATGGACGTTTTATGTTTTGCCATTAGATTTCGAAGAGTTTATCGCTTGGGAGTTATTGGAAGATTCATACTTTAGTAACATAATCCAAGACCATAATATTTTAAGTAAATCAGAATACAAGGATTACTGGCAAACTGTAGCAGATAAGCCAAACTTTCCTCCTTTAGACTTTTATTTTAATCTGCTACAATGCGAAATGTTAAAGGACAATCTGATTGCTCCTTGCAGACACGCAAATCAAAAAGGACAAAAGATATTCTCACAAAGAATACAAAAGATTATAAATGAATTTTAAACACATTATATTTTTAGGTTGTAGTTTTACACAAATGAAAACATTTTACTATGACCACGAGAAAGAACGTTATATAGACGTCTGGTTTGCTGAACCTGATTGGACCAAATTGGTTGCTGAGTGGACAGGACTGAGGCATAAAAATGTAGGGGAATCAGGAAAAAGCAATGCAAGTTTATTAAGACAATATTTAACAGCAAAAGCAACACTACCTCCAAAAGATCCTTGTATTGTTATTGCAGGATTAACAGTAACCACAAGAATGACATACAGAGGGTATGCAGGAATCACAACATTTAGAGGTGACTCCCACAACGAAGATGCAATAGGTAACAAGCAATGGGAAAATACAGTAATAGATGATGGTTTTGTGTGGCAAAATTTAATCGAGTTGGGAGACTTATCGGAAACCTGTACGGAGTTAGGAGACCAATTCTTTGCATTTGGCAATCATTGTGAATTAACTGCTCCTGCATTTACAGAGTCTTTAAATAATTATTTAGATAAAAATGTTCATAATATAGAATGGGGACAGCCTGATATAAACCTGCGTCAAACTGCTAGAAGCGGATTAGAAGTATTTGCAAACAGAATGTTGAATAAAATACCGCCAGAATTTCAGCCAATCAAAGATAAAATGGATGCTAATTATCCGATGACCCCTGAACTAAAGCACAAACTCAAAAGAACTTGTAATATAATATCTAGGTACAGCAAGATAGAAGATTGGCATTTACAAAATATGTTAGAAAATGGTATAGGCGACCCTGGTTTAAACTTTAATTCATTTACTTCATACTTCGAACAACCAGACAACAATCAATATTTAAAAATAACAACAGATGACGGTCATCCTAACCAAACAGGCAGTAATTTACTAGCAGAATATGTATATTATAACTTAACTCAGCACGAATTACTAAAAAATGCTGGATTTGACCCGTTTATTGGTACCAGATATTTAAGATTTATATAAATAAAAATGCGACGAGATCTTCAAAAGAGCACGGGCCTTGAAATAGAGGTCTTCAAAAGTGCTCGGGTCGAACGCAAATGTAGAAGGAAAGCGAAAGCAATCCTGATATAATGGGTAACCAACAAAGGACCGGAGATGGCAACATCAAAGGAAACCAAGAAGTTTACCAAGTGTGGTGAGGAGATACGGACACACACAAACAGAAACGACCTCACAACGCGACTTTTTCATTCGCCATAATGGGTATGAAAATTTTAGGAAAATAAATTAACTTGCTAAAAATAGGAGATTAATATGAATAAGCAATACCGAATCACAACCGATTCACTTTCCCCATTATATAAAATGAGTGTAGGATTTGACAACATTGTCAATGACTTTTTCAATGACCCTACATTCACTAATGCTCAGACAGGCTATCCGCCATTCAACATTGCCAAACTAAAGGCAGAAGAAGGCAGTGAGCCAGAGTATATTGTAACACTTGCAGTAGCAGGCTTTACCAAAAAAGATATCGACATCGAAATTGATGAAGGTGTTTTAAAAATTACAGGTAACAGTCCAGTTCTAGATACTGACGAAGAGTTAGAATACTTACACAAAGGAATTGCAGAACGCAACTTTGTGAGAACATTCAAACTAGCAGACTATGTTGAAGTAAAAGATGCCAAACTAATAGACGGTATGTTATACATCAAACTGTTTAGAAATGTTCCTGAAGCATTAAAACCTAAGAAAGTCAAAATTTCTTAATTTATATAGGGGGCGGATACCAGTTATTCGCCCCGTCTATTGACCCTACCAAATAAATATTGCTATGCCAAAACAACAATCAGAAGTAGTAGACAAAATAGTTTTAAAATATCCTAGCAGGTATAAAGTTGTTATATTAAATGATGACTATACTCCGATGGAGTTCGTAATAAAACTATTAGTTGAAATTTTTCACAAATCAATTGAACAGTCTAAAAAAATTACATTAGACATACACGAACAAGGTCAAGCAAGTGTAGGATATTACAATCTAGAAATTGCAGAACAAAAAACTACTGAGGGAACAGTTATGGCTAGAAAAGCCGGGCATCCTTTAAGAATTAAGGTAGTAAAAGTGCAATGATAGATGGATTACTCTAAATTAAAAAAAGATTATAAAGAAGGATTTAGTACTGACATAGAATCCTTTGTGATTGATAAAGGACTATCAGAAGATACTGTAAAGAAGATTAGTGAACTCAAAGAAGAACCAGAATGGTTATTGGATTTTAGACTAAAAGCATTTCGCAAATGGCAAACAATGACCGAGCCTACTTGGTCAACAATAGATTACAACCCAATAGACTATCAAGGTATAAGTTATTACTCAGAACCCAAGAGCAGAACCAAAGACGAAATCCCACAAGAAATATTCGACACAATGGAGAAGTTGGGTGTACCTATGCACGAGAGAGATGCATTATTAGGTATTCAAGACAATAATAAAATACCTGCTGTGGCGATTGATGTGGTGTTTGATAGTGTGAGTGTGGCAACAACATTTAAAAAAGAACTAGAGAAACACGGCATAATATTTTCTAGCATAAGCGAAGCAGTCAAAGAACATCCAGAGTTAGTTAAGAAATACTTGGGTACTGTTATACCGTCAGGCGATAACTTTTTTGCTTGTTTGAACTCTGCTGTATTCACAGACGGTACTTTTGTTTACATACCTCCGGGTGTTACTTGTCCTATGGAACTAAACACTTATTTTAGAATAAACGAAAAGAACACAGGACAGTTTGAACGTACACTTATTATTGCAGATGCAAAAAGCAAAGTAAGTTATCTAGAAGGTTGTACTGCTCCAGCATATGATGAGAATCAATTACACGCCGCCTGTGTAGAATTAATAGCACACGAAGAAGCAGATATAAAATACTCCACAGTACAAAATTGGTATCCTGGAGATGAGAATGGTGTTGGTGGAGTATATAACTTTGTTACCAAACGAGGAATATGTAAAGGAGATAACAGCAGAATAAGTTGGACCCAAGTAGAAACAGGAAGTGCCAAGACTTGGAAGTATCCTAGTGTAATACTAAAAGGAGATAATAGTGTGGGCGAGTTTTATAGTGTTGCAGTAACAAAGAACAAACAAGAAGCAGACACTGGTACTAAGATGCTACACGTTGGCAAAAACACCAAAAGCACAATCATAAGTAAAGGCATAAGTTTTGGAGATAGTGTAAACACTTATAGAGGTCAAGTAAGATTTAATAAAAGAGCAGACAGTAGTAGAAACTACACAAGATGTGACAGTTTAATGTTAGACAATAGTACTGCTCAAACTATTCCTGTAATACAGGATCTAAACAAGTCTAGTATATTAGAACACGAAGCAACTACTAGCAATCTAAGTGAAGAACAATTAGAATACTTAGCAACACGAGGCTGTGATGAGGACAAAGGCACAAAGATATTAGTAAATGGTTTTTGTAAAGAGATATTCCAAAAACTACCACTAGAGTTTGCCGCAGAGGCAAAACAATTGATGGATGTGTCTCTCGAAGGAGCAGTTGGCTAAATGTACAAGGGATTTATATTTGTGCCATTTCATAATTGTGAAATGTACCATAACTATTTGGCAAAAGATATAGACCAAGAATTAGAACTGTTCAAATTATTAGATAATTCTAGAAACTTAGAAACAGCACTGGATACTGACTTTATTTGGGCAAAAAAGAGTTTTATAGTAGAAGGTGATTGGGGTGTATTAGATTACGATACTAGTTACATCAAAGACCTAGCATTGAAATATCCTCAATATGCGATTGTGTTATGGAGTTTGTATGACAATACAGACTTTACCAGTTATTTTCAACACCGAACACAAGGAGAAATTGTTAGAACTGGTGATGCATTATTTACAATAACGCAACTATGTACAACATATAAAATAGACCCCACTAGATTTCATTTTGTAAGTCCTGGAATATACAAAAATAAAAACTATCCAGACTTTAAGTATGGAACAGCAGATTTTCATTATATTTCAACTCACGATGAACCTTGGGAAAATATAGAACAAAGTCCAGAAGAGTTAATGGAGTCCAAAAATAAATTATTCAATTTATTACATATGGTTTGGAAGCCTAGCAGAAGTTTGTTTATGTTTTTGGCAGATAAACAAATCAAAGGCTTCACAGATAATAACAATATAAATTATTGGACTAACTTTAACTTTTCTGGTGCTTTTGCAAAACATACTACAGCAGACATACTAAATCAGGCAAAAAAGTTTGATGTTAAGTTATTGCTAGACCATTTCAATGAAGCAACTCTTATGAACACATACAAGCACGACGATAAAGGACGTGATATTGTGCAGGCTAGAAGCAGAATGGATGGAGAAATAATGTACAGTACATATATTAATATTTCTATATCCGGTGAACCTGATAAAAGTAATGTAGGAATAGAAAATCAAGTTTTTAAAAGTGCAATTTATATGTCGCCGTCGTTACAGATAGGCTCACAAAGACAAATGCGTAAGTTTAACGGGCACTATGGATTAGATTTATTTGAAGACTTATGGGATTTAGGTGGAGGACTTAGTTCATATGAAAATTTGAATACAAGTTTTGAAAGGATCGTAGGTGCAGTAGAGTTAGTAAAAAAACTTGATAAAAATAAAAAACAAGTGATTGCTTGGTTCAAAGATGAGAAAAATATTGCAAGACTTAAATATAATCGCAATAAAGTTATACAATTACTTAGAAAAAATGCTACAATAACAATGAATGAAAACGAAGCATTACACTTCTTGGAGGCATTTGATTATGTCTAACATTAGAGATTGGAAGGAGTATTACGAAGAATTGAACCACCCTGAATGGGGTAGAAAGTTTACTTTTATACCGTTTTTTGATTGTAAAACACAAGATATCACTGACACAGAGTTTGATATTACCCAAGTAGCATACAGTTTAATTAACTTTAAAGACAACGAAGTACACATAAGACAAGCAATAAAAGAAGCAAGTGTAAGCGAATCCACACTTGTTTTCCATTGCAATTGGGAGGCACCAGACTTCGAAGAATTTCCTATAGACGGAGAGATAAAAGGATTTTTAGCAGAGTGCGAACACGGTATTGAATGGGTAAACATCTTAGATGTATTAGACAAGTTGTGTGTAGAATACAAAGTTAAAAACAATGTATACTTGATAACAGCAGGGCACGGAGTTGATACTGCTCAATACAAAACATCTTTTCATCACATAAACTGCAACACTTGGTTTGAAAACTACAATCATTCTTTTAACTATGACTTGGCAAGTTTATTTATAAATACACCTCCACCAGGTAACGCATATCATAGTGTACATTGGAAACACAAGATAAAAGCATTTAACTTATTGTTAGGCAAGCCTAAAACAAGTAGAAATTATTGTATGATGTTAGCAAAACGTCATAATCTTTTAGAACGCAATATGGTATCATTTAATGCTATGAATCATACAATTTATTTAACAGATAAATGTTATGACTCGTTTAGTGCTGAAGAGAAGTATTGGTTGAGCAATACAAAACAACGACTACTAGACTGTGAGCCTCTATTGGATGATAATTTATATCAGAACACATTTGCTATTCCAGGTGGTAAAGTATGGCAACAGACATTAGTTAGTGCTGTCAACGAAGCAATGTTTACCAGCACAAATCTATTTCTAAGTGAGAAAACATTTAGAGCAATAGAAAACTTTCATCCACTGGTGGTGATAGGACAACAAGGCACTTTACAACTGTTAAGAGAAAACAATATAGATGTATTTGATGATATACTAGATAACTCGTATGATTTAGAAAAAGAACCTTTGGGTAGAGTAGTAGCAGTATTTCAATTGCTTAAAGATATCAGTAACAACTTACCTGACTATGTTGAAAAGTTCAATAGCAGACAAGTCGAGCATAGACTCAAAATGAACTATAAGACATTGCAACGCAACAAAATGTATATTCAAAGACGTTACTCTGTAACTGATCAGCGAAGTTTTGTTAAAAGAATAATAATGAAAGAACAAATGGAGGCATCGGATGACTGTCCACGTTATATTTGGGGGTTGTAGTTTTACCCAAATTTATAACAGTTATGCCAACTTAATTGCTTTGGCAAACACTCCAACGGAACCAGAAGAAAGGCGTAAGCATCTCAATCAGTTAGGATTCAATAGACTACAAGTACAATGGCAATTGTTTACATCAAAGTTTTTTGATGATAGACATTTTAATGAATTCAAAGAAAAGAATGGATTGCAAAATTATTCTCACAATATAGAAGATGTAGCAAAACAACTATTTCCTAGAAAAGAAGGGTATAAATTCTATAATGTAGCACAAGGTGGCGGAGGAAACAAACTGAATATTTTTTGTGTGCAGAAAGCAATAAACTATTTGAGAAAACATCATCCTGAAGATGAAATAAAAGTTTTTTATAACATCACAAGTTTCGATAGAATGGACAAAATTGTTAATAAAGAATCTCCAGACTATTTTAGTTTTATCCAAAGACAGAAAAAAACTACCAGCAGTAGTGTGTGGAGTACAATACCTCATTTTTATGATGACCATTGGAACTTTGATGGAGATACTATGGGAGGGTATGAACACTTTGCTAAAAGAAAACAGATACCACCGCAGGATTCAATTGAAAAAAGAAGTTGGATAAAGTTTGGAAACATCGTCAACGACCCGCAAGTATTTAGATTAGATGCAACTGAAGATTTTGGCAAATGGGATATGAGTGGATGGTTTAGGCAACAACAGTTACACAATAATTCAGAAGACTTGGCATTAGAAAATGCAACGTATGTTAATGGTCTAATGGATTACTGCAAAGCAAATGATATTTTCTGTAAAACATACTTTGGTTGGAACACAGGATTAGGCAACCCTGCAAGACACGGATATGCCACAGACTCCTTGAACTATTTAATCAATCACGACAACTATATTAATTTTGCAAAGGGTACAGAATATTCTATTAATCAACCTTTCTTAGGATTTAAAGATTGGGCAATCAGTCAGTTTGGTTTTGATCTTGCAGGTCATCAGCAATTTGATAATCAAGGACCATTCGAAATAATAGTACAATTTGTTGCAAATGAAGTACAAAAACATCATAACAATCAAGAACTATTGAGAAAGTGCAGAAGTAACAGTTGTAAAACATCAGTAAGAGGTATGGATTACATAGACTATGATGATTGGAATAGAAAATTTGTATGGGATCAATTAGGACCAAATGATGTTATTGATCCAAGAACATATTTTGATGCTCAAGAGATAGATGGGCACCCAAGCATAATGAGTCATATGATGTTTGGTAAAATGTTGTACAACTCAATGATTTAATTGACAAACAAAAGGATTGACTATATACTAATGACTATGATAAAACTAAAAGATTATTCTGTGGGATTCGATACATTGTTATTGAACAATTTAAATGTGGAGTTTTCCAAAGGAATAAACATCATTAAAGGTAAAAACGGTTGCGGTAAAACAACACTGATTAAAAGTTTAATGAACATAGGCCCACAAGAAACAATGGGTAATGTTTATCTAAATGATGTTGACGTATCAGAATTATCAACATATGAAAGAAACGAAAAGGGTTTATTCCTCAGTTATCAAACACCACCTGAACTACCAGGTATCAGTAACTTTGCACTAATCAAAGATATCAATAACTATACTGCTCAAGATATAGCAAAGAATCTCAGCAAGTACAAAGGTATGTGCAAACAGTTACAACTGCCAGAAGATTGGCACAGCAGATTTCACAACGTGGGTGCAAGTGGAGGAGAACGCAAGAAGAATGAGTTTTTACACTTTGTTTTTACAAATCCAAGTTATATTTTATTTGATGAAATTGACAGTGGTTTAGATGAATACAGCAGAACATTCATTGGCGATTACTTGAAACAGTTCAGTAAAGATAATGATTGTGTGATGCTGATTGTTACTCACAGCAACGAATTTATAACAGAACCAGACTATGTTTGGGAAATAAAGGATCACACAATTCAATGTTTGACCTAATACACCAAAACATAGTTCCTTTAAAAAAAGATAAGTTTCACAAGCATTGTAATCTGTTAGCCAAACAGCCTATAGATGAAAAATATTATAAACATCTAGATGCCAACACCAATCATTTAATATATGATATGGACATCAACAATCACAGCAAAGAAACCATAATGGATCATTATGAAAGTCTAGATGACAGAGTATTAACTTGTACTGATGGATTTTATTACTTTGGAATGACATTTCCCACGTCAATGAGCAAACAGCCAAGCAATTTAGAACTGTTCAGCAGTTATGAACACAGCAGAAAGATAAGTCAGTACTCAGACATAATCAAACACAGAGGAACAATAGCAGATACTGTTATGGGATTGGTTTTTACTGGCTTGATAGTGTGCAAAAAGAGTGATCCAGAACATTTGCACATCAACGTTGAGAATATGACTCAAACCAAAAGCAATTTTAACCATTTGATTATTCACGTGCAAAATCCCAAGCAAACTATCAATATAGAATACAAAAGACGTGAAGAAGAATGCAAATTTGTTAAAATAACACTATTAATAGATGCAGGCTGTGACGTAACAGTAAATGAAGTAATACTTGGAAACAGTCAAGTCAGTTTTGACGTTGTGTGCGGCGAATACGCACGTCTAAGACACCATATACAGCAACTTCCTAACAGTTATAGTCATTATGTGAGCAATGTAACAATGAACACAGGCAGTGACGTACAAATCAAACACATCAGTTGGGCCAAACGCAATAACAGTATCAACTTGTTCAACAATGTATATCACAGTCACAAAGGGGTCTATGACTTCATTAGCAGAACTATTGCACAAGATATGAGCAAGATCCACGTTGAAGGATTAATCAACGTTACCAAAAGGGACACTCACAGCAGTACAGAATGGAATCACAAAGGTTTAATGTTGGATGAAATGAGCAGTATAAGTGGGTCACCCCAATTAAACATCAAAACCAAAGAAGTAACAGCCACACACGGATTTGCAGTCAGCGAACCTGATAAAGAAATATTAAATTATCTAAGCAGTAGGGGAATGAGTGAACACAAAGCATTGCAAAATGTTTGTGTGGGGCACATCAGCATATAAGATAAGGATCACTATTGGTTCTATCACACCAATCTAACCAATCATCTTCAAAGTTCATATACCATTTGAGTTGATTATCTGGTATTAATTGGTCATAATCGAACCAAACATTATCATTTTCTGGTATTAAATCATACTTTGGATGCCATCTAAACCCAGGCAATTGACTCAACCAGATTATTAATTCGCCTATTCTGTTTGTGTCA
>Ga0255752_10004544_pt1 | contig 13884 bp, 2 predicted proteins | sample 011ome_25_FD_179952 | JGI IMG/M metagenome (GOLD analysis project Ga0255752, IMG submission 179952) | Coastal salt marsh microbial communities from the Groves Creek Marsh, Skidaway Island, Georgia - 011512CT metaG (version 2) | ecosystem: Environmental > Aquatic > Marine > Intertidal zone > Salt...
CGTCACTTCGAGTAAATAACCCGTGAAGTGTTATTGTTGTATCCGAATAGAAAGTTGCGTATTCAAGATTGCTTATTGTATCTCCCTGAGAATTTGTCCAAAAAATTTCGGTAAACCCTGGACCGTCCGCAGAAATAATTGGCTTAGCTTTTAACTCTATACTGTCACAGAACGCTTGGTTGAATGTCACAGGTGCGTCTTGGGGTTGGAATTCAATTATGAATGGGCGCGAATTCCACTTCCAGTCATTGTACCAATCAGTACCCCAATAACCTTTTCTAGCGTAAGGGTAATCACTAAATGGTTGATCATAGGGTTGGTTAGTTGGACTACCCCACCAGTTTGTATAAGAAACTGAGTTCCCTAGTACGTCTAACCACTCCGATCCGTTCCAGTATATTCCAATGAAAGCTTCATCTCGCACATTTGCTGCGGCTATTAAATTATCAATAGCTTGATTCTCCGCGGCATCATTCGGAATAGCTAAGTATCCACCCAATGCCTCGGCAGCAGCCTTCGCCGTAGTCCAGCTTTGATTGCTTTGAACCATGTAATAGTGATGGTTCTTGTGCTCGCCTAAGTACGTTGCATTTGATCCATAAGTGCCTGTTAATGCTTGACCACTAAAAACAGCGGCAGCACCATTTTCAACTACAAGTTGCGGCGCGGCTTGGAAGTATATATCAATAGTGTCTTTACCTACACAAGTATATTGGTCTGTTACCTCCACATAATATTCATCCGTCTGAACTACCCCCACCGTCTGAGCAGTAGATGCATTGCTCCAATTAAAGGTATTCGTTCCACCGCCACCAGTAACATTAGCTGTAAGACTTATGGTATTACCTGTGCCTTCGCACATACTCGTTAGACCTGATGTACCATCACTAGCTAAAGTTGTAATGTTGACAACAGGAAGCTCATGAGAATATCCAACTACTACTGTGTCTGTAAACGTACAACCGTCTTGATCGGTTACTGAAACATAATATTTTCCCTGGTAAATTGGGTTGCCATTCCAGTTGTCCGCATTGTATTTGTTGGTTCGGTTACCGCTTGAATTGTCCGAATCAAACCAATATCCATTACTTGGAAGCACTACCCCTGTTGCCTGAGCCATTGATTGTAAGTAATCAACAGTGTACGAATATTGAGATCCACCCAATGGATTACCTCCATAAATTTCGAACATCAATTCACCATCGTTATCGCCAAAACATGATACCGGATTACTCGTGTTTACAATTGAAATACTAGGCAAGGTTGAAATTGTGATTTCCGTAGAATCAATCTTTGTTCCTGAAGTTGCATCGCTAGCAACCACCTTATAATCGCCTGAGGCAAGACCACTCGCAGTTTGAGTGCTATTCCAGGTCCAAGAAGGGTATGTGCTACTCGACCATGAATACGTAGCTGTTCCAGTGTAATTAAGTAGGTTTGCTGTAATGGACCCGTTATTGGTCTTACAGAAACCATTGTTTAAAATTACCGCCGATATCCCTACTTGCGGTTCGTCTAGTATGTTCTCATACGCACCCAAGTCAGGGTCGGAAGAAGTCGGATAAGGCCTTGCCGTTCCGACCAAATCTGTGTTTGGTGCACTAATTGAAAGGGAATTAATCGTCTCAGAACTAACACCTGCGCCAATAGAGTTTGAAACGTCTGACAAGGTGTAATCACCAGAAGATGCGTCATTAAAATATGGTGAATTTGTAATGATATTAGATGTGGAAACTGTGGTGTTAGTACCTTCATCAATCTTAGAGCTTCCTCCTTCTATCAAACAATATTCCGCTGTAATTGATGAGGTGTTCCAATCTGTACTAGTTATAGCATATCCGTTTGTGGAACCAATAATGCTGTTTAAGAAAATAATATTGGTTGCACTATTACTGCTGTTTAAATAAACCTGAGCGCTTCTCGAATTATTCGGGTTTCCAGCTATATTGTTGTAAATAGTTGCATTCCTGAATATCTGTGTTCCAGAAGAACTAGTAAAATAAATACCTGGCCCCTCATCTTGATTAATAGCATTATCAACAATTAATAAGTTGTCGAAGTACAATTTTTTGTTGTTTCCGCGAGGACCGTCATCGATGTATAAAACACCATAATTTGATACATTATTTCTGATTTGCCAGTTTTTCAAATAAGTGTCCTTCGTAAGCCCGTATGGGTTAATTTTTACCACTCCTTGGCCAGAGGAAGTGTTATTTCTTACGACTACATCAGTAACATCAAACGTCCTTGGATCCCAAACTGTGAATGCCGCAGCATTATTTGCTTCATTCTTCTCAAACCTCCAATTATTCCCCGAGATATATGCATAGCTCGCATAGAATCCAGCTGCCTCGTGACTTGTAGAATTCTCTTTAAATACCACATCTTGCATGTGTAGTCTAGAAGAGTTTCTGGCCCATAAAGCACCTCCTTGATTAAAGGTGTTTTTATTACCTACGAATCTTACATTTTCTATGCTTATAGGGTGACTATAATCTAACGTCAACCCACCCGCTCGATCAGAAGAGTTTGAGTTACCATTTTGAATGGTCACACCAATAATTTTATTATAAGCCGTATCAGACCAATTATATTTATTGGTCTGCCATGACATTATCCATGCTTCATTGGATCCGTCAATCATTGTATTCGCAATGTGCGAAGTGTCACTATCCAATAAAAATTGAGATGCGATTACAACTTCATGATCGACAACCAAACTATCTTCAAAATATGTCCCGTCTAATAGTATGATGGTGTCGCGTGCACATGTAGCATTTAGTGCTCTTTGAATACTTGCGAACGGTTGTTGAAGCGTCAAGCCTGAACTAAGATCGCTCCCGCCAGGACCTACATAATAAGTATCTTGATCTTGTTCTAGAATTTCTATTGTATCTCGTAAAATACACCCTGATCCATCTTCAACTAAAACATAATAGCTGCCATCGGACATATTGTCTCGATTATATGTCCATGTGCCATTATTATCTAAATGCCAATAGCCATCAAACTGAGTGCCATTAGAATAAAAAATCGCTGTTCTATATGACCACCAATCTGAAGTATATGGAACACCGCCTTGAATATTACCCCATTGAATAAAACCATTACTATTGCTTACTGCAGAACATGAATTACCATAGTTTATGATATCAAAGGTTAATGGATTATTCAAGTTAAAACTCGTTGATATTGTATCAGCCCTGTCAGTACTTACAACTGTCAAAGAATATACTCCTAATGATGTTGCTTCAAAACTCTCGTCTGTCGATACAACTTGATTGTTCAGTTCCCATGAAACTATATAATTACTCGAATTAAGTACATCAGCGGTCAATAGATAACCGCAATTAGCAATTGAAACATCAAAATCTCCTATTGCTTTGTTACTCTCAAAAGCACCAGCATCATTATTAGATCCCGCTGGATTTGGTCTGGTCAATCCGTTAAAGTCGGTCTGAACACTACTAGAAGCTAATCCAATAGCTTGAGATGTATTGCCGAGACTTCCGTCTATATTTAAATTAGGGTCTCCTTCGATTACATTAGATGAGGAGAAAGAAGATACATTAGCACTAGGATGTATAAGCCCGTTCGTAACCTTAATGACGGAATTTCCCACATTAAAAGAAGAGTTACTTTCACCGTACCATAAACTCGTTCCAGAATTTGAGCTGAAGACCACACTATTCTCTAACGTCATCTCACTGTTGCCTTCTGTAACAAAAGCATGAGAACCTATATTATTGGATTCGTTGAGTGTAATATGATTTAATGTCACATCATTGTCCCAACTTCTCGCTCGAATCAACCCGTCATGAGCTATGTTGCCAGTAAAGTAAGTGTTTTCCACCTCCAACGTATTCGATCCATTCCACAATGATATAATTGAATAACTAGAGAAATTGTCTTTAAACAAACACCTCTTAACTATCAATCTAGAAGAGTTTGTTACAGAAACTACAGAAGGATTATTGATCTGGGACGGGTTGTTGTCTATAAATGACGATTCTTCCAATAAAACACCAGAACTATATCTAATTGAAAGTGCCGCGGCTGGTTCACTCCATCCCCATTGAACGCTGTTATCCTCAAACAACAGATTACGCAATATCACCATAGGGTCGCCGTTGAGTTGATTCGCGGATTCAACGTCTATAGCTGCCGAGTATTGGTTGTTTGATTTTCCGGTAATTGTGAATCCTTGAATTACAACTGGTTCTGTTAACTGTGAAGATGGTTTAATTTTAAGCGCATACTCACCATTATCTGCTTCAATAATTGTATTAGCAATTGCGGATGTATCTCCTAGACGAACATAATTACTCATTATGCTCACAGCCTTGGTTATAGTCAGTTCTTCCTCATAGGTTCCTGGTAGCACATATATTTTTCCGCCCTCACTTACTTCGGAATATCCTTTAGAAAGAGTAGCATACGGATTGCTTAAAGATCCATCCCCATTGGAATCTGAGCCGTCGTCATCGACGAAAACAGGCTCATAAATTCTTAATGATACCGAATCCGAACATCCATTTTCCGTTCCAACTACTTGATATAGGGCTTCAGATGTTACCGAAATTGAGGCGGTGTTGGCACCGGTGCTCCATAAATATGATGTATTTGAGCCCGATGAGCTTGCTGTCAGAGATATTGCGTTAGTTCCATCGTAATCCGTGGATCCCGAGTTGTTTGTCAATGTAATTTGCGGTGTATTATTAATAGTTATACCCACAGCACCTGATGCGAGATCACAAGTTGTTCCATCCGATTTTATAACGCTCACATCCAATTCAATAGTTTCAGATGCATTAATCCAAAAAGACTTACTTGAACTTAGAACATTACCTGCGTTGTCTTTCCATTCATAAGAATCATAATCACTATTGGCGCTCAACTCTACTGAATCACAAAAGGCATCGCCTGATGCAACAATTTGATCAGTCGGATCAAACTCAATCAAAAATGGTCTAGTGTCGGTGTAGTATAATGCTTGCCAATTTGTACCATTCACCTCCATATGGGTGTAATTAGTACTTGGAACATAACTCCCCGATCCATTGGCATATGAATTATTAAAATAATTTATTGAAATCTCTTCTCCATTGGAGTAGACCCACTTATTGTTTTTCCATTCAATATCTATATATGTTCCATCACAACAATTAACTGACTGCTTTTTAGAATGAATCCAATCTGCTTCTCCTTGAGATTCAGGACGAGCCAAGTGACCTCCTAAACTATTAGCATATGCTTGTGCCGCATCCCATTGAGCCCAGCTTGAAACAAAATAATAATGGCTGCCTTCGTAACTACCTAAATATGTGGCATTTGATCCACCATAAGTTCCAGGTAAGGTTCCTCCTGTATATGCCGCTGGCCCCTGATTTTTAATCACTATTTGGGGCGCTTCAACGATATTTATGTCAATAGTGTCTTTTGCCGTACAACTGTACTCATCAAAAGCAGTAACGATATAACTACCCGATTCGGTAACTGTTAACGAATTCCCAGAAGCTCCTGTATTCCATATATACGTATCATAGCTCCCAGATGCCGTAATAGTGCTATTATCTCCAACACAACCATTTGTTAATGTTGCCGTCGCCGTTACAGAAGGAGTGCTAAATAATACTTGTACGGTATCCACTGATACACAGAAATTGGCATCCAGCATTTGAACTATGTATTGTCCAGCGGAGCTTACAGATAGGGAAGAATTCGTAGATCCTGTAGACCATTGAAGAAACTGATAGCCGGAATTTTCAACCTCTAGAGTTATATCCGAACTACAACCAACCACTGTATCTTGTAATGGTGCTTTAGCTGCTTCAAAATAAATATTAGGTCTAAACTTAGTTTTCTTATACGCAGAAGGGTTTGATTGACCCAGGCTACTCGTTTGAGTCCCATAACCTATAAGTGTAGCATCGTAACCAACATCACCTATTTTGACTCGAGGATTTAAAGCGGCAGAGGACCAACTATCATTAACGTAGGAAACCTGTATAATTAAGTTAGAAGTCCCATCCCATGTATAATCGCTCGAAAAAGGGAAGTAATTTACCCCTGATGTAATAGATGGATAATACCAATAATCATCAAACTGTGTTCCTACACTTGAAAATGAGTTCCAAAGTGAGAGCGCGTTCGCACTTGTCTCCTTAATACGAATTTGCATTTCACGAACTGTACTCGTATACCCATCCAAGAAATCAAATCCAATTTTACTGATTTTGCTTCCTTCATTTAAACCAAAGGCAGTTAATTCTGAGGCTTTGACTAAATATTGCTGTGCGTTTTGTTGCTTATATCCTCCGATTGGGGCTATCCAAGCTTCAATGTCCTGGTTGAATGCCCATTTAAAAGCATTAGGCTTCCTAGTATTTGTATCTGACCCATTGCCAATTGAAGAATTGAACTTCTGAGGATAATCCTGAGTAGTAATAGCAACCTGATCAGAATTGATCGTAATAGTCTGGTATGTTGTTCCAGTACAACCGGCTGAAGTGGTTTCTTTCACATGGAGGTTTGTAGATTCTGAAATATAAACGGAATCATTATCTGAGAATGATGTACTACTTCCATCAATAAACCACTCAAATGATGAATTTACACCACCCGTTGCCACCAACAGTAATGAGTCTCCTGAACACGCTGTATATGTTATGTTATAAAAAGAATCATAACCTGCAATGGTTGGTTGTGGTGTTGCATCGAATGAAATATCTATTGTTCTAGTGTTACCATTTTTATCGTCTGCTTCGAATGTGACGGTTCCTGAACCATAAACTTCGACCTCGTTAGTCCAGCTACTACAACAAAAATCGTTAGAGGACATATCGCTGGAAGAATAGCTGAAGTTGGTGTAATTACCATATTTCCACAGTCTTGTATTTTGACAAAGTGCACTCCCACTAATGCTAGCGCTATTGTGGAGGTTCAATAAATCAACATCGCCATCTGAATTGTGCTTGGAAATAGTTGGCCTTAGTTGATGTGGCGGGTTGCTACTAACGTTATCATAAAGGTTATAATACTGCCAAGCATTTCCTCCATAATTCTCATTACCGGTCAAATAAATATCATTTCCGTCGACCAATAGGTAAGTACGCTCAACCCAATCACCGAAACCAAAATGTTTTGAGTAGTTTATTGTGCCCGACGTAGTTATACTGTGGAGTGTTTGATCAGAACCTTCGTTTGTCCAATCAGTAACTCCTGCAATAAGTATTTCGTTTGTGCTAGGACCTTCTGCTATTGAATAACCATAACTCCAATTTGTCCCAGAAGGTGAAATATGTTTTGTAAGTGATACGGATCCTGTAGATGCCACCTTAACAAAAGCTGCATTATTGCTTATGCTATAAGGATTCGACTCACCAGTAGCATAATAGTTGCCGTCAGAAGCTTTAATCACATCATATAAATCCCTCGTCGGCGCAAAAGCCGTCCAAACCGTGTCCCCTGAAGAGTCAAACTTAATTATTGTACCTCTATCCGAACTTCCACCATATCCTCCACCAACTACTATATAATTTGAACCATCTAGAGTAATGGCGTTACCTCTATATGACTCTACTGTAATCCCAGATTGAGGCTTAAATGTTCTATTACCCTTTACCCAATCAATAGTTCCATCTGCGGTATCAATTTGAGCAATAAGTGTTGAATATTGCCAACAATTGTCATTTTGTCCAGTAACGACTAGATCCCCTGAGCCATTGACAATTGCATCATTGAAATAACCTTGTAGGGTGTTTGTACAATTACTAAATGTGTTCGAATAAGTATGGAATGATTTTGTGAAAACGGTATCTCCATTTGCTTTCAGTTTGATTATCCATGGATAATTTGAACTATTTCGGGATGTATAACCAACACCAAGGTATCCACCCGTGGGAAGCTCGACCATGCTTCGCATTCGCTCCGGAAACAATGTTCCTTCGACATCGACCCATTTTACTGTATCTCCTGTTGAGGGATTAACCTCAGCAAAGAAAGGGTCGTAGTTGTTTTTAGACTGATATCCGTAGATGACCACGTTACCATCAGAATTTATCAAGGAACCTCGTACGTTGTATTGACTCGTGATATCATCATTCACAATCATCTTCTCATACGTGGAAGATTGTCCAAAGGCTGCGTACTGCGAGAAAGCAACAAAAGCCCCCACTAAGAGGAGCTTAAGTTTGTTGGTTTTGTTCGAATTCATAATTAGGTAGATTCAAATAGGTTTATTCTATGATAAAGTCTGTCTTCAAGAGGCGCTCATCGTTCGTAATCTCGATGGAGTATACACCTGTTGGAAGGTCATTCTTGTATAGTTCATAATAGGTTTGGCGAACGGCTGGTTCATAGAAGACTAATCGGCCAGTAGCATCAAATATTCTGATATCATAAGGATCCAAATCTGGGTTGCTCCAAACAACGCGAGTTTGAGTGCTAAATGGATTCGGATAAATAATGACGTTGTCGGTAAGTGCGTAATCAACAATGTTTGATTGTGTCGTTCCAAAATCATCGGCTTCACCTGTTTTTCCGACTGTTGGGTTACAGATATATGGGTTGACGACTACGATTTTGTAGAATAAAAGACCAACAGGAGCATTTAGATCAGTGTAAGTAAAGTTGGCGGCAGGAACTTCATCGATTTTAAACATTTGCTTTGGTGAAGAACCGCGCCAGATTTCATAAGTAACGATATCAATACCTTCATATCCATCCCATATCAGGTTGACCTCACCATTAATACCCTCATTTATAGTAAGGTGCATTGTTTTGTGAATTGGACTCAACTCACTTTCATTACCACAACTGTCTATAACAGAAATCGCATATCGAGCAGAGGTTACCCCCGCATTCGAGTTCACATCCGACCAAACCGATAGGACTCCTGATGCTGGATGCGTTGCAATAAGATCCATATCACCTGTAGTAGGGTTTTGCTTGTAGATACCGTATTCGTAGGTACGAACACCTGAAGTTTTGTTCCAAATAATTTGGTTATGGTTGGAGGTGTCAACCGTTAGAATACAAATAGAATCAAGCTCAAAGGGCTTCCAAACATTGATTTGGAGGGTATCAGAATTGGCAAAACATCCATTAGTATCCATTACCTCGACCCAGAAAATACCGTTATCAGTAACATAAACAGAATCCCCAGTATTTCCATTGTTCCAAGTGTATGTATCGAAATAATCCCAAGTTGTAAGCGTATTACTTTCTCCCAGACAGAATGTAGTGTCATTGGTCAGAAAAAGATCTGCAATTGGATTTGGGTAAATCGTTACGGTGACAATATTACTTGAGTACAAACAACCATTGTTGTCAGTGGCAACGTAAGAGAAACTCGCAGAGGTGTCCGTTGAAACATATTCTGAAGTGGCACCCGTATTCCATTGAATATTAGAGTAATTACCTAAGGATGTGACGATTACGGAGTCTAAGTCACAAGTAGATGGATCGCCAATAGTTAAGGCCACTGCACCACGCTCAAAGTCATCTATGACATGAAGCTTATCGCCCGTAGCAAGCCAAATCTGATTGTTTAAGTATTCTATGTCATTCAATACGCTTGATGTAACAGGGGTATTTGAACTACTGAACGCCGCTAATGAATCCACTTTTGCGTCATATCTGTAGTAAGAAGAGCCGGCGATGAAGTACAAGACACTGTCTGGACCTATTGCGATATCTTTTATGTTTCCAGAGACTGCGGCTCCAGAATAATTAGTTATCGTCCCCGTAGTTGGGTTCATCGATGCAAGGCCGTTAGTCCCGCCATTGTAGCCCATCCACAACACATTTAGATTGTGGTCATACTTAACAGATTTCACATTGTTCGCGGAAAGTCCGGCACCTGTCTGGTATAATGTAAAAGTACTCCCATCAAAGATGCTAAGGCCCGATTGAGTAGCAATCGCAGCTTTACCATTTGGCATACGCTCAAAGTCATTATGTGAGTTTGTAGCTAGCCCAGAAGTATTGAAACTCTTCTATGATGTTACGGCCGAACCGTCAAAATACACAACACCTGTTGAGAAAGCATTAGATACGATGAATGAAGTATCTGTCAAGGCCTCTCCTAAAAAGTAAGACGCGGAAAGCCCGGCGCTTGAACCATAGGTCTGCCAAGCTCCATTGTTCCACATTGACATACCTCCTGACGTCAACACCCACAGGTTGCCTTGGTCGTCTTGGCTTATATCACGAATAGAGTTGTGAGGCAAATTCGTATTTGAAGAGGTAAGTTGTGCAATACCACTTGGGCCTCTCAAATAAAGTCCGTCTGCATAACCTGAAACAACGCTTGACCCAGAAATCCCCAAGTGAAGTGGTTGATTCGTCGGCATACCTGTATTCTCGCGTTCGTAATTTTCGAAACCTGAGCCATTATGTATATGTAGTCCGTTATTATTCCCTCCAGCAGGATTATTCGATACCATATATAATGAGGAGTCTGAAGAAGAATAAATTACATCAGACAAAATATTTTCTCCCAGACCATTCATCGAGTATAAGTGTGAAACATTCCCCGCCCCATCAAAGGTTGAAAGTCCAAAAGCTGTGGCTACGTGAATATTGCCGTTAACATCTTGGTGAAATCCTCTAATATCATTTGATGCTAACCCTATTGTGTTTGCAACTGTATATTTCGACCATGATGATCCGTCAAACATTGAGATTCCAAACTGAGTACCCAACCACAAGTTTCCGGAGGCATCTTCATAAACTGTTGTAATGTTATCGTTTGGAATTCCATTTGAGGTGGATTGCTTAGTATACGTTGTGTGGGTCCAGGAACCATTTGTAAAACTAGAAATCAATAACCCGGCATTCGTAGCAACAACGATGGAGCCGCTATTAGTAACTATTAAGTCATTAACTTTATTAGACGGAAGAACTGAATTGTCCCATTGCGCCCAATTCAGTCCAGTCTTAATTGAAACTCCTGACTCGGTTCCAATCCAAACTCTTCCAAGTGTGTCTGTTTCGATGGCCACAACCGTATCTCCTTCAAGACCTGTAAGTCCTTGAACATACACTGCACTCTGTCCAAGTGTATCAACAAATGTGTATCCATGATTTGTCCCAACATAAACACCCTCCTCTTTTAGGGAAATGGTATTTACTTCTTTTGATCCTAGGGGAAATTCTCCAGTAGATAAGAATCTGAAAGTTGCACCGTTATATATGATGAGTCCATTATCTGATCCTAAAAGAAATTCTCCTGAAGGTAATTCAACAATTGAGTTGAATTTTGAAGATGGCAAACCACTATTTTGTGTATTCAAATTTGTCCAGCAATCAGACTGTGCAAACAGCACAGAAGTTGCAAAGAATAAAGCTGTGGTTAAAAAACTTTTCATGTTACTAGAATTTGTAGAAAGTTAAACTTTGTTAACAACATGGCAATGTCTCGATTGAGACCACTGGCGATTTGACCTTGAGCGCATTAGAGCGCCTATAAAGTGCAAGTATAGCGGCAAATCCGATAATCCCTTGTTGCCCCTGTATTCGAGCGATTTTTACGTGTTTCCGTTGAGTTATTAACATCAATTCTATTTGTCTTATAGCCTCAAATAACTTATCAAAATGTCGATAAATTTATCCAAAACGATATTATTGCTGCAGGCCCGTTTTGAATTCAACTTAACTACGTTTATTAAGACAAATCATGTAAGTAGAGAAATAATTAAGTGAATTCGAGATCTAGTTATTTGGTATATTCGTCCATAGGACCTTCTCCGGCGCCTTTTCACTATGTACAAAGATTACGTCATACTAGCCATCTCCCTGCTTGTCATCGCCTTGATCTTAGGCGGTATCCGAGTGCGTAAATACAACCTCCCTTACCTCTATTTTCTTTTCGGAGTGGTTGTAGCGTCCTTTCTTTTAACCGATCCCGCCCTCGTCGGTGACCGCTTCATCAGCGTATTGCACCCACTTTTTGTGCCTTTTCTATTTATAGTTGGACCTGGGATTTATGGGAGCATCCAATCCCTTGAAGCCAGAAGAAATCCTTGGCACATCATTCATTACTTACCACTAATCATGGGATATTTCATGCTGTTTTTTCATTGGTTCTTCGCCATTGACCACTATCGCGAAGAGGTGTATGCAGCTCGAAACTTCATTTGGCAGGGCACAAGCACCTTTTACCCGTTCTCAGATAAATTCATACTCTTAGGGTACCCCATCCACGCTGCATTGTACTATTTGCTGACCTTTAGAAAACTAAGAGAACTCAAGGCCGATTGGAATAAATATATCCTTCCAATTGGTATGTTAGCCTTCAGTCCGTTTATCTGGGATGTGGTATATCATTTTGTCTATGGCGAAGGGTACTTTATCAAAAATGCAGCCGTTCAACGCTATATATTGGTTGGTGCGGTACTCGTGATTTTCTGGGACGTCATCATTATAAAACCCCCAAAACCTACGGAGGTTACGGATCGAGTGGATGAAAAAAGACCCTTAATTGCCCCCTATCCATACATCGAGAATTTCCCTAATGAAGCCATGGCCCTTTACATCATGGAGCTTGCCGAGGAGCGCAACCTTAAACTCTTTCAAAAATTCAAGCACAAAGACGCTTTCATTAAAAGTACTTCCTTCAAAAACGAAGAGTGGGACCAATTTTTTGCGTTTACACGCACCAGCTGGAATTACCTCAAAAAATACATTCGCGTACGCCGCGCAATTCAACTGATGGAGGACGGCTTTTTAGAAGAACATAACATCGACACCCTCGCCGAAGAAGTAGGCTACAATTCTCGCGCCTCCTTATACACTGCCTTTAAACAGGTGATGGGTACCTCATTGCCCGATTTCAGGTTGGAGCGGGAGATTTAAAAAAAGCCCGCGTTACCGCGGGCCTCTTAATTATAACCAAAACTTTAGGATAACACTAAACTATTTATCATTTCCATCAACGTTGGAAATGCACCATTTTGTAGAGTATTGGCTAAATCGTCCATCACTGCATATCCTATAGCTGCTCCCAAAAGCACCACAACAATCAGAACAAATATTCCGAGATATGGGAATCCGGCATATTGCTCTTGATAGCTCGCTAATGAGCTGCGGAAATAAGTAGAACCTTCTTGGTTGAGGTTGTAGAGTTTTCCAAAGTATGTTGAAGTCCATAAAACCAAAAAGTTCAATGCCACAGCTAAAAGCAAACAAGCTACAAACAAGAACATAGCTTTACCCAGCCAATTCATAATCATATGAAGTGTGTTTGACGACGCTCGCTTCTCTAAATCCATAAGTTTTGCGCCCAGCAGTGTGGATTGATTTGCTGAATTCAACTCAAAACTGTTCTTTTCAGCTTGAATCGCCTCTAAAGCTGATTGAGCATTGGCGACAAGCGCATCTCCTTCCTCTGCTAAAACAGCAAAATCATCTTGAATAATTTCTGCGGGCGTGTAGTCTTCATTTCCAGCAGTGCCTTCGTTATTCAAGGAGGCACCCGGAGCAGCACTAACTTTTACATAAAGTGTAGAAGTGTTTGACGTTTCACCATCTAACTCACCGTAAACGCTTACATCACCTGAGGTCTTGCCCCATTTAATCTTTGCCGTATTCTTTTTACTCTCGATTACTTCAGCATCAGACGGTACATTCCAAATATAAATGTCCATTCCCGATGGAGCTACGTAGGTTACCTCGTCACCCGCACAAACTTCGTCGTTACCACGAGGTTCACCAAGTCTTAAAGGAGCCTCAGGAGAGTCATTAACACTTACTGAATAGGATGACCATTGTCCCGTTCCACAACCATTAACAGGAGCGGCATGCACAACGTATGATCCCGAAGTGAATCTGTGGCTAAATACCTGACCGGTACGTTTTACGATCGTGTCTCCTTCGTCATTT
>Ga0255752_10004559_pt1 | contig 13849 bp, 12 predicted proteins | sample 011ome_25_FD_179952 | JGI IMG/M metagenome (GOLD analysis project Ga0255752, IMG submission 179952) | Coastal salt marsh microbial communities from the Groves Creek Marsh, Skidaway Island, Georgia - 011512CT metaG (version 2) | ecosystem: Environmental > Aquatic > Marine > Intertidal zone >...
CTCAACGCCATTGGAAACGTGGAATCCTTGCCGGAAAAAGCAAATAAAAAGTTAATGTCAGTCATAACGGCTACATCCAAGAATGATGGGTTAACTTTGACGCTTGCTTTGAGTTACGGCTCTCAGGATGAAATGGTGCAAGCGGTTCGCAAAATTGCCACTGAGGTGGCCAATGGGGCATTAGCTCCAGAGGATATTTCAGAAGCACATATTGAGAACTCTCTCTTCACAGCGGGTATGCCCAGTCCGGATCTTATGATTCGTACCAGTGGAGAACAGCGCATCAGCAACTACTTGCTTTGGCAGTTGGCCTATGCGGAGTTGTACTTCACACCCATCCTTTGGCCGGACTTTGATGCACAGGGGTTATATGATGCCATTGCTGCCTACCAGAAAAGAGAGCGGAGATTTGGACAGACCTCTGAACAACTAACGGACAAGTAATAGCATGAAGCGTACCCTTTGGGCCTTATTTCTAGTGTGTTCAGCACTAATTTCTCGTGGACAGATCGTGACTACGGGAGATTTCAATTTGATACCGGGTGTTGATTATGAAGTTGGCGGTATTACCGTCAGTGGGACCAAGGATTTGGATCCTAATGTTGTGATCATGTTGACCAACATTCGGGTGGGCGACCAGATTCAGTTTCCGGATCCGGCTATTTCTGAGGCCATTCGCACACTTTGGCGTCAACAGCTTTTTGAAGACATCACCTTCCGTGTGACCAACAAAACGGGTAACAAGGTATTCTTGGACATCTACTTGAAGGAACTTCCAAAGCTGAGCAAATACTACATCGTTGGGGTAAAGAAGTCGTGGAAAGACGACTTGCGTGAAGAATTGGGACTACGTGCCGGAAAAGTCGTGAACGACAACTTGCTCGTGATGAGCAACAACAAGATTGAGCAATACTTCCGCGAAAAAGGTCACCTCAATGCCAGCGTTGATATCGTTCAAGATGTCGATACAAACTTTAACCATGCGGTGGTCCTCGGTTTCAGAGTAAACCCTGGCGAGCGCGTGAAGATCAACGAGATAGTCTTCCACGGCAACGAAGCCGTGAGTGACAAGGTGCTCCTAAAAGCGATGAAAAACACCAAGATGAAAGGCAAAGCCATCTTCAAGGTGTCAAAGCTCCGCAAGAAAGAATACCGTGAGGACCTCAAAGCCATCGTGACGAAATACAACAGCCTAGGGTACCGCGATGCCCGCGTGGTATCTGATACCTCCTATGCCCTCGACGGCGAGCTGGTCAATGTTGAGATTACCGTAGAAGAAGGACGCAAGTTCTACTTTGGGGACATCACTTTCGTAGGAAATACGAAGTACGATACGCCTATTCTCAAGAGCATCTTGAAAATCAACAGAGGCGATATCTACGACAGCCAACATTTGAACGAACGCGTGAGCTTCGATCCAAACGGCAATGATGTAGCGTCCATTTACTTGAACAACGGTTACCTCTTCTCACAAGTGGTGCCTATTGAGAAGAACGTGCAGAACGATACGATCGACATTGAGATTAGAATTCAAGAGGGTCGTCAGGCCACCATCCGCAAGGTGAGCATCACCGGGAATGAGCGTACGAACGACCACGTGATCTACCGCGAGGTACGTACCAAGCCGGGTGATCTGTTCTCTAAAGCGATGATTCAGCGTACCATTCGAGAATTGGCTCAGCTAGGCTACTTCGATCAAACTCAGATCGGCGTGAATCCAGTACCGGATCCGCAAACAGGTACCGTGGATTTGGAATACACGGTGGTGGAGCGTTCGACGTCTCAGCTTGAATTGCAAGGAGGTTGGGGTGCCGGCCGAGTGGTAGGGACATTTGGGTTGAACTTCAACAACTTCTCTGCACGCAACATTAACAACAAACGCGCTTGGCAACCATTGCCTACGGGTGATGGACAAAGCATCAACTTGCGTGCGCAGTCGAACGGTTTGTACTTCCAGAGTTACAACGCCTCGTTCACAGAGCCGTGGTTGGGCGGTAAGAAACCGAACAGTTTCACAGCAACCATTTACCACAACGTTCAAAGCAATGGGGTGCGCGCGAATGACCCGAACCGCCAGAGCCTCTACATTACAGGGGTAAACTTCGGACTGGGACAGCGCTTGAAGTGGCCGGATGATTACTTCACCCTCTACCAAGGATTGGAATTCCGTCGCTTTAATTTGGACAACTTCCCTACTGGGTTCTTGAACTACAACAAAGGGATCTCCAACAACGTGAACTACAAGTTTACCTTGGGACGCAATAACACCGATGTGCCGATCTTCCCAACGCGCGGTTCGCAGTTGAGCTTCGCAGCAGAATTGACCCCGCCGTTTAGCATGTTCAACAAGGACATTGATTATAAGAGTTTGAGCAGTGAGGAGCGGTTCAGATTGGTGGAATACCACAAATGGAAGTTGAACGCAGATTGGTTTGCGCCGATCACCTCTAAGTTCGTCATCCGCACCCACGGGGAGTTTGGATATCTAGGGTCGTACAACAAAGATTTGGGCTTGCCGCCGTTTGAACGCTTCTACGTTGGAGGTGATGGTTTGGCCAATTTCGTGATTGACGGCCGCGAGATCATCGGTCTGCGCGGGTACCAAAACAACTCCATTACTCCAGCAGGGGGTGGTGCGCTGTACAACAAATACATCCTTGAATTTCGATACATTTTAGCCAACAACCCGTCCGCACAGGTGTTCCCATTGGCATTCCTGGAAGGTGGAAACAACTACGACAATTTCTGGGACTACCGAGCGTTTAACTTGAAGCGTAGTGCTGGAGTTGGTTTGCGCATCTTCATGCCTATGTTTGGTTTGATGGGAGTGGATGTTGCTTATGGCTTCGATCCTATGCCGAACGGTGCCGCAGCCAGCGGATGGCAAACGCACTTTATCATTGGCCAACAGTTCTAATTCAACTACCTTCACCGCAATGAAGCTTCGACTTTTCTATATCATTATCGCCGCCCTTATGAGCTTGCCTACTATGGCACAGCGCTATGGTGTCGTGGATACGGAATACATCTTGGCGAACATGCCGGAATACGAGCAGGCAAAGAGCCAGCTCAACAAGCTCAGTGAGCAATGGGCAGGGGAGGTGAGTGCGCTTCAAAGTGAATTGCAAAGTTTGAAGGATGCGCTAGCCGCAGAACGCATTTTGTTGTCGCCAGATAAATTGGCCCAACGTGAAAAGGCAATTCAAGACAAGGAAGCAGAGGTCATTGCCCTCCAACAAAAATATTTCGGACCGGAAGGAGAGCTTTTTATCAAGCGTTCCCAGCTCGTCCAACCCATTCAAGATAAAGTCTTCGGAGCCGTCCAGGCAATAGCGACCAAAAGGAAATTAGACCTAATTTTGGACAAAAGCGCGGACAGTGGTGTTCTCTTCGTGGAAAAGGAGAAAGACTACAGTGACGAAGTTTTAAATAGTTTAAAGCGATAAATTAAAAACAATGAAAAGAGTAATACTCGCACTTGCCTTGACTCTCGGCCTTGCTGGAACCGCTACGGCGCAGCAAAAAGTAGGTCACATCAACGTAGATGAGTTGTTGGCTATTATGCCTGAGACAAGCACCGCAGAAGCTGAGATTCAGAAGTACGCAGAGCAGTTGGAAGGTGATCTTACTGAAATGCAGCAAGAGTACACTACCAAATTGCAGAATGCACAGGCGAACCAAGGTACTTGGACACAGTTGCGTCTTCAAAAGGAAGGTGAGGAATTGCAAGCGATGGAGCAGCGCATGATGGCGTTCAACCAGAGCGCACAACAAGAATTGCAGCGCAAGCAGATGGATTTGATGCTTCCAATTATCGAGAAGGCTCAAAACGCAGTAAACAAGGTGGCAGAAGACAATGGCTTCGCGTACATCTTGGATGCTTCTCCATCAAAGGCAATCGTAATTTACTTGGACGGTGGCGACGATGTAATGCCATTGGTTAAAGCAGAGTTGGGCATCAAATAATTCCCGACCTAATAAAATCTTAGGACCCCTACAGCAATGAGCCGTAGGGGTTTTTTTATGTCGTATTTTGGCTCCGATGAAAGGCATTCAGAAAATAGGATTGTTTGATAGTGGTTTGGGCGGGTTGACCGTACTCCAAGCCCTAGAACAGCGCTTGCCTGGCGTGCCGAAAATCTATTATGGCGATACGCTCCACTTGCCCTATGGGGACAAGAGCGATGCTGCCATCATCTCCTACAGTACCAAAATAGTTTCCTTCCTAGCCTCGGAAGGTTGTGACCTGATCGTTATTGCTTGTAATAGTGCGAGCGCCGCGGCGGGGAAGGTGCTCGAGGCGGAGTTCCCGGGGCTGGTGTTTATCAATGTGATCGACCCGGTCGTAGCGGCGCTCGCATCCGGACCGCATGAAAAGGTGGGGTTGTTGGGGACGCGTGCTACGGTAAGGAGTGGTGCTTACCCAACGAAATTGGCCGTCTTAAATCCATCGGTAGAGTTGTGTGCGTTGGCCACTCCTTTGTTGGTGCCTTTGATTGAAGATGGGTTCTTGGGTACGGGTATTGAGACCCAAGTCCTGAAACATTATTTGGACGATAAGGTATTGGATGGGGTGCAGGCCTTGGTGCCGGGTTGTACGCATTATCCGTTATTGGAACAGGCGGCAAGGACCTTGTTGGAAGGAGTGGATTGGATAGATGCCCCTGCGCTTGTGGCAGAAGCTGTGGCTGTGGAATGCGGGTCTTCGTCGGCCTTTGCTGATGCAGAGAAGATGTTCTATTTAAGCGATAAGACGCCGAGCTTCATGGAATTGGCCACTAAAACATTCGGGATCAAAGCCCAATGGAATACGAAGGTGCTGGATTAGCGCCCTTCTCCCCATTTATACATCCAGGAACTGATCGTTGAGATCAAAAAGCTGAACAGGATTGCGGTCCAAGTACTGCTTACGTGCATGCCGTCGACCCATTGATTCGCGACGCCGATGATGATAGCGTTGATGATCAAAAGGAACAATCCCAAGGAAAGGAAGGTCAGCGGGATGGTGATGATGATCAGTAATGGTTTTAGGGTAGCGTTTAGGATTCCAAGTACGACGGCCACACCTATGGCCGTAGTGAAGGAATCGATGGTGACGCCGGGCAGCAACCAATCGGCCACGAAAACGGCCAAGGAACTCACAACTAGTCGGGTCAGTAAACCGGGTTTTTGATTCATCTGCGGTATATTCACTGCTCGAAAAGTACACATTATGAATCGAAATTTCACCCTCCTTGTAGCTTCAGTTTTTGCCGTTGGCGCGTTGACGAATTGTCAAAACACCACAGAAGCTCCGGCGACTGTTGCTGAGACTGTTTTTTATGGAGATACCAGCGTGCGCGCTGAATTATTTGATGATCCGCATAGCTATTCGGAAGAGGAAAGTAAGGTGGTGCATTTGAACTGGGATGCGGTGGTTGATTTTGAGAAAGACGTGATCTCGGCCACGGCGACCTGGACCTTGGACGAACAGCACGGCCCTGAAGTCATTTTTGACGTGAAGGACCTCAATATTTCGAAGGTTACCCTTGACGGTCAGGAGGCAGTTTGGGATTTGGAATACGACGACGAGCTCTTGGGGTCGGCACTTGTGGTATACGATCTAGGCCCAGATTCTAGAGAGGTGGCCATTACCTACGAGACTTCGGCTGAATCCGAAGCGCTACAGTGGTACCCTGCGGAGCTGACTCAAGGAAAGCGTATGCCGTTCTTGTTTACCCAGAGTCAAGCTATATTGGCGCGTACTTGGGTGCCCTGTCAGGACCGTCCAGGGGTGAGATTTACCTACGATGCAAAGGTCAAGGTGCCTAAGGGAATGCTGGCGCTGATGAGCGCGTCGAATCCGACACAGAAATCTGAGGACGGTGTATATGAGTTTTCAATGCCACAGCCTATTCCGAGCTACCTTTTGGCCTTGGGTGCGGGTGATTTGGCCTTCATAGAACTAGGCGAGCGTTCAGGAGTGTATGCCGAGCCAGAAATGGTGCGCAATGCGGCCTTTGAGTTCAGCCAAACTGAAGATATGATCTCACGTGCGGAATACCTCTATGGTCCGTATTACTGGGGACGCTACGATATGCTAGTATTGCCGCCGTCGTTCCCTTTTGGCGGGATGGAGAATCCGCGTTTGACCTTTTTAACGCCCACTGTAATTGTGGGAGATATGAGCTTGACGAGCTTGATTGCTCATGAGTTGGCACACAGCTGGAGCGGTAATCTGGTGACTAATGCGACTTGGAACGACTTCTGGCTCAACGAAGGGTTCACGGTGTATTTTGAAATGCGCATTATGGATGCGGTGTACGGGCCAGACTTTGCGGACATGTTGGAAGCCTTGAGTTACGATGATTTGCAACGGGAGCTTGCCGTGATGCTAGAGGATGATCCTGATGCGACAAGGCTGAAGCAAAATCTTGAAGGACGCAATCCGGACGATGCCGTGACGGCCATTGCCTATGATAAAGGATTCCACTTCTTGAAACTCTGTGAGCAAACCGTCGGTCGTGAGCGTTGGGATGCCTTCTTAAAGGGGTATTTCGAAACGTACAAGTTTAAGACGCGCGTTACGGAGGAGTTTCTGCAGGAATTGGCGGGGTTGATGACCCGAGAAGAATGGAATGCCGTGGGCGTGGAGGAATGGGTCTATGGCAAGGGATTACCTGCCAACTGTCCGTTCCCAGCCTCGAACAGATTCTACATTGTGGACGAAGCAGTGAAGATGTTGCTAGGGGTGAGCCCTGAAGATCCGGATGCGAAGTCCATGGTTTACCTCGAGCAGGACGTGACGATTCGATGGACCACTCACGAGTGGTTGCGCTACATCAGAGGTTTGGAAGCCGGTGGTGCTACCGTGGGCCATTATAGGTTGGCCGACGCGAATTACGGGTTTACCGGAAGTCCAAACCCAGAGATTGTAGCCGCGTGGTACACGGCCATTTTGAAGACAGATTTTGAAGGTTTTGACCCGAAGGTGTATGAAGAGAAGGTAGAGTCCTTCTTGACCACTGTGGGCCGCCGTAAGTTCATTGTTCCGATGTATGCAAGCATGCTCGAGGGGGATAAAAAGCGTCAGGCTTGGGCGAAAGAGATTTATGCGAAGGCACGCCCGTCGTACCACCCATTATCACAGCAAACGTTGGATCAGCTCTTTGCCGAGTACGAGTAATGGAACACCCTATCTACGCCGCCTTGTTGCCTTTGGCCGAGCCGAAAAGGGTCAAGAACTTTTCCCGCTATTTTCAAAACTATCCCGGTGGATATGGGGAAGGCGATGTGTTCATCGGTGTTATGGTGCCGAACCGTCGGTTGGTGGCGAAGGAATATGCCTTGCAATGGGACGAGGATATTATCGCCTCTGGTTTGGTCCACGAGTGTCATGAGGTGCGACATACGGCGCTCTTTGCGCTGATGAGAAGATTTGGAGCAGAGCGAAAACGCCGAGGCCATTGGCATGATTTCCTAAGAGATCATTTCGAGGGCATGAATAATTGGGACCTGGTCGATACCTGCGCGTACAAGATTTTTGGACGTATGGCATTCGAAACTGGAGATTATAGCACCTTGGAAGCGTTCTTGGCCAGTGAAAATATGTGGTATAAACGCACTGCGGTAGTCTCAACCTTGCACATGATTAACCACGGCAGATTTGATGAGGCCCTAGCATATTGTCAAGTGGCCGCGGAGGACGCGCCCGATATTCTTCAAAAGGCGATAGGCTGGGTGCTCAAGTGCATTTGGCAAAAAGATGCGGCCGTGGCCGAGGTACATTTAGAAATGGGCTACCTCAGTGGCCTGTACTCGCGATTAGTGATTAGAATAGGCCTAGAAAAAGCCGATAAAGACTTTAGAAACGCATTCTTGGCGATGCGCTAAGGCTATCTTCCGGCCACACTAAGTCGAAAGTCCCAGAAGATGGGGTTTCTTGGAACGGTTTCTTTTCTTCCTTAGGAGTAGGTTTGAAGATGTCCAGCAAATCTTGTTTTTCCTGCTTTAGCGTCTCCTTAAAGCTTTGCGAAATGCGTGCCTTGTCTAAGCTGATGCAAACATCGTCGAGGTTGCAACCGACGATCAAGCGGATATAAGGCTGGTTTTCGTTTTCCGCCTCTGAGATCCAATTCCCTAAATCGCGGTTGGAGTTTTTACCTCTAAGGGCCAAATCCTTTAGTCCCAATCGAACGCTGTATCGGATATCATCGGTCTCCAAATTTTGCCATCCGTTCACCCACAAGTTGAGGGCACTGTTCTCCACCTTGGTCTCAGGCAATTGTAGGGTATCGCCGTGCACTCGAAACTCAGAATTCAAGTAAGGGAAATCAATGCGCTGGAGCTCGCCCTGATCTATAAAGGCGCTAAGTTCCTGCAATGGTGCATAGTTCTGTAATGTTCCATTGCGAATCTCGCCTCGCCCTTCTATCAATGTTTTGCTGGCAATTTGTTCCCATTCCTCGTCGAAGGTCAGAGAAATAGTGGCTTCTGCATTCGCTTCCCCAAGCAGGTTGGAGGCGTCGAGGTCTTCAATATCAAAGCTGTTGAAGCTGGCCAGCAATTGATCAAGCTGTATGCCATCGGCCTCCGCATCTGCCCCGAATACATTATTTGAGCCTATTTCGCTTAGGGTCCAATTCCCTGCTAGGGTACCATCACAGCCTTCAATGCGCATATCATTGCCCAACATCATAGCCCCACGGTTGAACACCTTCCCGCGCAAGTTAGTGCCGTTAAAATCTCCAAGGTTTACGTGGTCGATGAACAGCCCCACGCTGTAATCAAAGGTGGTTTCTTCATCCGCATCCTCTGTGGAATCCTCAAATTCCCAAAAAAGTAGGGGATCGATATCGATAGTCGGACTTTCCAGGCGCAACTCGACCATTGGGTATCCATTAGGCTCGAGCGCATGGTAAATCATTCCTTGAACAACGGCAGTATTTTCCTCGCTTTTCAAGAAACAGCGCTCGACCGCAACATGTCGGCCATCTGCATTGAGCTCAGCCTCGACTTTGTCGAACACTATGTTACTCTGTGCCAATCCGAAGGAGCCTTCGGTCAGTTGAATTTTTCCTTTAAAGAGTGGGTTGCCGTAAGGGGTAAGGTCGTCCCATGAGCGGAAGGCTTGCTTAATTACGAGGTCTTGTCCTTGCCAAAATCCCATGGGGTCCACTAGAATATCTGTTTCGACAAAATCAAAAAGTTCACTGAGGTTTGATCCACCGCGAAGCTCGGTAATGAGCTGAGGTCTCGCGCCTGAAATGGACAGTGATCCGCTGATTTCACCCGTCATTGTCTTCACGTTGAGGGTGCCTATTTGTAATTCCGGCAATGCTCCCCATTGCCATCGTCCTGTACAGGATACCGATGGGACGGCGATTCCATTATACACCATGGAGGAGCCGTCCGTAGAAAAATCTACAGCCCAATCTTCATAGGTGCCCTCCCAAGTCCACGAAGCGCGTAAGGCTTTGATATCCAATTCTTCTGGTAATTCGAACAATGGGGAATAGATCAGGGCCGCTGGAATGTCCATTTGGGCAGCACTAATGCGCCCTCCGTTTTGGTGAAGGAGGAGGGCAACAGGGAAGGTGTGTAACTTGAGACTTTCAGTTTCAATGCGCCATTCTTCATCGCTGAAAAGAATATTAGCCGATCCCTTGAGCGGTGCATCGACTAAAAATTTGCTTTGGTCAATGGTTACATAGGTGTGTTCTAGCTGGGCTTGTATATCGAAAATGGTGGCATCCCCTATGCTCCCGGAGGCCGATAAAGATTCCACAAAGGCTTCGTAATAGGAATCCTCTTCGTAGTCGTCGTAAGTCAATTGCACATTCTTAGCTTCCACATGCTGTAGATTCAATTCCGTGGATGCAGTATCGGTGTTTGTTAAAAGGTCCCAATTATCTCCGTGTTTCTTATCATGACGCAAGTGCACTTCACCGGAGCTGATGGCCAATTCCTCTATGGTATAATCCCCTTGAATTACTCCTATCACATTCATGCCAAGCCCAACTTCGGCCGCGCGGATCAACGGTGCTTCGCCTCCAAAGGGGTCTTCAATGAGCACATCGTGCAAGACGATACGCACGCGTGGGAAGCCCGAAAAAATATCGAGGTCGATAGTGCTGACAGAGACGGGTGTCTTCAACTGAGTGTTGATCTTTTCAATCCCGCCTGCAATGATTTTATCTTGATTCGAGTACAGATATCCGGCACCCCCTGCTAAGGCAAGGAAGAGCACGAGCGCGAGGTAGGCCAATATTTTCAGCGCGCTCTTCATGGGGTTATCTGGTTTTCAGAAAGTCAATTTCCTTGGTGTCCAACAAGCGGTATTCGCCGCGGCTGAGGTTTTTCTTGGTCAACCCAGCAAATGACATACGGTCCAATTTTTCAATGGTATACCCTAAGGTATCAAATACGCGGTGTACCAATCTGTTCTTGCCGCTATTCACGCGAATGCCTATTTCGCGTTTATTGGCTTCGTTGGCATAGCGAATCTCTTCAATGTAGGCCTTTCCGTCTTCAAGTTCTACCCCTTTTTGAATGGCGAGCAGATCTTTCTTGGCCAAGGCCTTGTCGAGAACGACACTCAATATTTGCACGGCACCTCTTGATGGGTGGGTAAGCTTTTTCGCAGTATCGGCATCGTTGGTGAACAGTAAAACTCCGGTCATGGAGCGGTCCATCGTACCAACCGGATACAAGCGCTCACGCGTAGCATTGCCGATAAGTTCGTCGACGCTTTTTTTCACGCGGTTGTCGTTAACGGTGGTGATGAATCCTTTGGGTTTGTTCAATAACAGATATTTCTTTTTCTCACTCTTGATCAGGCTGCCGTTGAATTTCACGGTATCCGTAGGCTTGACCTTGTAGCCCATAGTGGTCACGACCTTACCGTTGATTTCCACCAAGCCGGCTGCGATCAAATCATCCGCCTCACGACGGTTACAAATGCCTGCGGTAGAAAGGAATCTGTTCAAGCGAATCTCATCATTCGACCCTGCCAATTCCTCCGCGCTCTTGCGCTTGACACGCTTAAAGTTCCCAGGACCCCTTTTGAAATCCTTTTTGCCTTCGTTTTTAGAACGATCTGAATCTGAAAAACGTGGCGAACGAGGGCCGTCTGAGAAGCGGTTGCGGCTTTCAGTTTTCTTAGGTCCTCTAGAGTTTGAGCGGCTATTGCGCATGATGCGGTAATTTTTACAAAGGTATATGCTTAGGTCCTCTGCAATTCAAATGCCACAAAATTTCAGTTAACATCTAAAGGAAGTAGGATAGGGGTGTCCAATTCCGGTGAAAACCCAACTAACAATACCTGAATTTCTGAGCATTGGTGCTCCCTCAGAAGGCCCGCGCCTAACTTTAGCAGTCGATGAATTTGTGCTGACGTTACCCATTGCCAAGCCTCTTCCGGATTGGTTTTTCGGTATTTAACCTCGACCACATAGAGGACATTCCGCTTTTTTACCACTAAATCTGCTTGATGATGCCCAAGGCGATAATCCTTTGCAATGAAAGTATAGCCGTCTCTGAGTAGAAGGTTTAGGGCACGTATTTCGTATTTCTGATAGAACTGCATGCCCATTAAATTGGACACAAATTCCTCCAGAATCAAATAATGTGGAGAACTAAAAGTTTTACAGCGTCATCACCTGGCGGTAAAAGAAGAGTGCCAACACACCGAAGATTAAGAGGGTGATGAAAAAGTTAATCCAAGTCTTTTGTTGATTCACCCGCTGCCTTTGCGCGTAGCGTTTTTGGTGCCTTTCAGTGAAGCTTCCTTTGCGCTGCTTTCGAGCCTCGTGAAGTTTCAAAATTTGACCCATCGCCTCAAAGTGCCCTGGCTCTTGAAGGTACGTTCGCATCACCTCAAACACCTGCTCTCTTTGGGCGGAAGTGAACACTCGGTCAAAGCTGTTATCGCTGCCTTCTTCCCAAGTTCCGACACGAACCTCCCATGTGCCATTGTCCCACTTGAGTAACCGACACCCGCTCAGGGGTTTCTCCACCTGTAAAAAGAAGGTTTTGGTCTCTAGCCAGGGCAGGACTTTTTCCCTCGCCTTTGCTAGTGATTCAAAACTCAAATGATGTGTTTCTTCGTTGGGTATGCCGTAGGTAACGTTGATCATACTTCGCGTAAGATAATGGGCCAATTCTCTTTTCCATGCCCAATAATGGGGTGCTCATACACGGGCACGCCCTCGGCCTCAAAATGTTTTCTCAAGGCATGTCGAACGTCAGGACCCCACGGAATGTGGTGGTCGTGTATATCAGAAAATACGCCAAGCACTACAGCCTGTAGCCGTTTAAAGGCCCCGCGTCGGCGAAGGGCAAGAAGCATTCGGTCCAGATGGTAGTGGTATTCGTCGAGGTCTTCTAATAGTAAAATACAGCCGTTTAAGCTCGGTAAACTTGGGGTGCCTAGGATGCTATATATAACACTGAGGTTGCCGGCAATGACTTGGCCGTGTACCTCCTTAGGCAAGGCACAATGCAGTGCATCTTCTTCACCCATCAAGACCTTCAGCGTCGCTTCGATGGCCTCTTTTTTGGTCGTTTCAAAGCTGATGGGCATGGGCGCATGTAGGGTCGCCAATCCCTGTTGTACCCCATGACACAAAAAGGTGGTGAAATCTGAAAAGCCCACGAGCCATTTCGGATTTTTCTGGAGTGTCGCCCAATCCACCGCATCCACAACCTCCGCACTTCCGTATCCGCCACGCACGTTCCAAATGGCTTTGACCTCGGGATGGTGTACTAGCGCATTGAAGTGAGTTACGCGCTCCTCGATCGTTCCAGCCAACTGGTGGTGCTGGCTGAGAATGCCCGATTCGTAATAGACCTTGAAGCCCGCGCTTTCCAAAACGGACTTTGCCGTTTCGATCATTTCGGGACGGGCAAATCTAGCGGTAGCGCTAATGCCAATGGTGTCTCCAGCGGTTAGGAAATGTGGTGTGGTTTGTTTCATTACCCGAAAAATACCCAATAAAAGCGCATTATCTTCGCGGTATCGTTTAAACGTTATCAAAAAGGAATGAGTACGAACAAAAAAATCATGGTGACAGCGGCTTTGCCGTACGCCAATGGTCCTATACACATCGGGCACCTTGCGGGGTGTTACCTGCCGTCGGATATCTATGTAAGATATCTACGAATGCGGGGCCGCGATGTGAAGTTCGTATGTGGCTCTGATGAACACGGGGTGCCTATTACCATCAAAGCAAAGAAGGAGGGCATCACCCCGCAAGATGTGGTGGACCGATACAACGCCATGATGAAAGGCGCTTTCGAAGAATTCGGAATAAGCTTTGATCACTACAGCCGCACCTCAAGTCCTCAACACCAGAAAAACGCCCAAGAGTTTTTCAAAAACTTGATGGACAAAGGCGCTTTGGTAGCGAAGGAGACGCAGCAGTACTTTGATCCAGAAGCGGGTCAATTTCTTGCTGACCGCTACATCACCGGCGAATGCCCTAAATGTCATGCTGCGGATGCCTATGGCGACCAATGTGAATCGTGTGGCACCTCTTTGAACGCCACTGACCTCATTCAACCAAAATCAACGCTTAGCGGGGCAACTCCTGAGCTTAGAAATACAACCAACTGGTTCTTGCCACTTGACGAACTTTCAGACGACTTGCGTTCATTCCTGGAAAGCCGTGAAGGCTGGAAACCGAACGTGATGGGCCAATGCATGAGCTGGTTGAACGCGGGCGACGGCCTTCAACCACGTGCCATGACCCGCGATTTGGACTGGGGAGTACCTGTTCCAGTTGAAGGCGCCGAAGGCAAGGTAATGTACGTGTGGTTTGATGCGCCCATTGGCTACATCAGCGCCACCCAAGAACTTCTCCCAAACGAT
>Ga0255752_10004564_pt1 | contig 13843 bp, 5 predicted proteins | sample 011ome_25_FD_179952 | JGI IMG/M metagenome (GOLD analysis project Ga0255752, IMG submission 179952) | Coastal salt marsh microbial communities from the Groves Creek Marsh, Skidaway Island, Georgia - 011512CT metaG (version 2) | ecosystem: Environmental > Aquatic > Marine > Intertidal zone > Salt...
AGTGCTCATTAATATAGGGAAAAAACACGAAAAAGTGACTTGTGACTGAAATGCTCTCATTTCCATTTTCGGATGAATTATTTTGTGATGCTAACTTTTTGTTTAAAAGTATTTTTAATGAAAAGCATTTAGGCATTTTTTTATGTAACTATATATTATAGTTACAATTAATGACGGAAAATAATGCCAAAAATGCCATAATTTATTATTGTGAAAAATGTGACTTTAAATGCTGTAAAAAGAGCAATTATGAAAAACACTGCTATACGCGTAAACACAAAAATAATTACAATGAGTTACATAAAAAGGAGCAAAAAATGCCTAAAAAATATCAATGTAGTTGCGGTAAGGAATATAATTATAGACAAGGGTTATATACTCATCGTAAAATTTGCAATAATAAAGGTAATGAATATATCAATAATAAATATGATGATGAATCATATAATAATGAAAATACTATATTAAATGAATTGGATATGAAATCATTAATATTAGAATTAGTAAAAAGCAATACTGATTTACAAAAGCAAATGTTAGAAGTATGTAAAACAAACAATACAACAATGAATATGAATAATTGCAATAATAAAACATTTAATATGCAAGTGTTTTTAAATGAAAAATGCAAGGATGCAATGAATCTAACAGATTTTGTAAATTCGATGATGCTGGATTTCTCGGATTTGGAAGAACTTGGCGAACTCGGTTATGTGGAAGGCATTTCGCGGCAAATGGTAAGGAAATTAAATGAGATGGATGTTTATAAACGTCCAATCCATTGTAGTGACCTTAAGAGGGAAACAGTATACGTCCGTGATGATGATGTATGGGAAAAAGAAACTGAGTTGTATGACAAACTCCGGAAGGCAATTAAATACATTACCAAGAAAAATGGCGATCTGATGATTCCTTGGCGTGATGCACATCCACAGTGCATGAATCTACAACATCCGTTAAACGATAAATACTTGGGGATAATGAACCAAGCGATGGGTGGGAAAGGTGAGTTTTTTGATAGCGAAAGCAAGATTATTAAGAAAATATCCAAATGTGTTACGATAGATAAGAAGGATATGTAATATAGTTAAATAATTTATATATTTTCAGTGTTAATATATAAATTCAATAAAATTACGTTTTCAGGTTTGGTCAAAGTTTTTCGGATTTGGACATTTATAAATGTCCATTTTCCAAAAGTGCTCATTAATATAGAGAAAAAACACGAAAAAGTGAGTTGTGACCATAATGCTCTCATTTCCATTTTCGGATGATTTATTTTGTGATGCTAATTTTTTTGTGTTTTTATAAATTTATTTAAAAAGGATTTAGGGGTTTTTATATTCTATAAATATATAGAATAAAATGAACGATTTAACCCTAAAAACCCCCAAAAAATTCAGTTGTATTAATTGTTCCTTTTATACAAACAATAAAAAAGATTTTAATAAACACTGTAACACCGTAAAACATTTAAATAATCATAATTTAGAACATTTAGAACAATTAAACCCAAAATACCCATTTATATGTAAAAAATGTAATAAAGGTTACAAAGTTCGTAATAGTTTATGGTATCATGAACAGAAATGTATTGAAACTAATATTCAAGTAAAAGAAAATAATAACGAAAAAGAAAATAATAACGAAAAAGAAAATAATAACGAAAAAGAAGATACAATAAATTTACTTATAAATGAAAATATAGATTTTAAAAATATGATAATAGATTTGGTGAAAAGTAATAGTGATTTACAAAAACAGACATTAGAAATGCAGCAACAAATGCTTGAAGTATGTAAAAATAGTAATAATACTATTAACTCTCACAACAACAATAAAACATTTAATATGCAAGTGTTTTTAAATGAAAAATGTAAAGATGCAATGAACCTTACTGATTTTGTGAATTCAATGACACTGGATTTTTCGGATTTGGAAGAACTTGGCGAACTCGGTTATATAGAAGGCATTTCTCGTCAAATGGTTAGGAAACTTAGTGAAATGGATGTATACAAACGCCCTATTCATTGTAGCGACCTTAAGAGGGAAACCATGTACGTCCGTGATAATGATGTCTGGGAAAAAGAAACAGAACTCTATGAGAAACTGCGGAAGGCAATTAAATATATTACGAAAAAGAATGGCGATTTGATGATTCCTTGGCGAAACGCGCATCCACAATGCATGAATCTACAACATCCATTAAACGATAAATACTTGGGGATAATGAACCAAGCGATGGGTGGTAAAGGTGAGTTTTTTGATAGCGAAAGCAAAATCATAAAAAAAATATCTAAAAGTGTTATTATTGATAAGAATGATATCTATATAAATGCTATATAGATATAACTAATAGATAAATATAAAATTGTGTTATTTTTATTTATTAAGATACTATTTTACAATTTTTACGAATACATATTTTGCCAACTACCCTTTTCCACATTTTTCTTAATAAGTGCATCTACCACTTGAGGAGTTACTGCCATTGGAAATTGCACCTTGATTGACATTTCATTCTCAAATAGATTTGTATCGGGTTTCATTAATCGATACAAGTTCAACTTAGTATATATAATTTCTAAGCAACGTTTCAATGTTCGTACACCATCTTCTTTATCAGTATAATTACTAATAATATAGTTCATTGTATCATCCGAAATAGTAATGTCGTTCATATCAAATTTCACTTGGTCGCAAATTTTTGGCAATAAATACTTATTTGCAATAATTGTTTTTTGTGGTTGTTCATACCCCTTCGTTTGAATACGATACATTCTATCCAACAAAATACGGTTCACCTTACTTTCGTCATTGTAACTGAAGATAAAGAGACATCGACTAAGATCAAAATCAATTTCTGAAAAGTATCGATCATGAAATTCGCTATTTTGTGATGTATCTGTTAAATGTGTAAGAATGCCAGCAATTTCTTCACCCTTGGGTGTATCGCTTATTTTGTCCAATTCGTCAAAATAAATAACAGGATTCATACTCTTGCACTTAATTAGTAAATCCACAATTTTACCCCACGTAGAACCTTCATAAGTATATGAATGACCTTCTAGAAAACTACTATCGGTTGCTCCGCCAAGTGCGATAAAAGCAAAATCGCGTCCAAGAATTTTGCTAATACCTTCTTTAACCAATGTTGTTTTACCAGTACCCATTGGACCTTTAATCGCAATTGCTGTTCCAATGGCACTAGGATTAACAATCCACTGACCAATCATTTGCATAATTTGTAATTTGGCATCGTCTAACCCATAAACTGCTTGGTCTAAAATTTTCTTGGCATTATCCATAAAATCATGACACTTGTCAACGCCGTCTTCTTGCAGTGAAATTGGTAAATTCTTGTGCTTACCAAATGGGATACGCATAAAAGTATCAACCCAATTTTTCATTTTAAAATATTCACTGCCGCCAGGTTCCATATGCTTTAGTGTAGAAATTTTACGGTAAGCGGATGCCTTGTATTGGGGTGGGATATTTGATTCCAATAAGGTAAGACGGTATGGTTTTGTAATATCAGAATGTTGCTTTATTAATTCAAATTGTTCCAATGCATGCTCTTGCTCCGCAATACTCATTTTTTCATTAAAATACTGCAAGTCATTCATAACGTCTCTGTCTTTTAATAACTTTTTAAGTTTTTTTGTATTTTTAATCTTGTTCTTTTTAATTTCTCGTTCCTGTCGCTTTAAAGAATCTTGTTCCTTATTATTAATATCTTTGATTACCTTTTTAATTGTAGGGTTTTCTTGTTCTTCGGCACTTAAACCCTTAAACAGTTCCTTGATTTTATTATATGCTTCTGATTCATCCTTGCGTGAAATTGGCACGGATTCTGTTGTTTTAGTTTTTGTCTTAGACTTACAACTATTGACGGAGTTTCCAGATGATGAGATAATAATATTATCCTGCGAAATGTCATTCATTAAACAATCAACGTCAATATTGTTGTTGACGTTATCGCGACTATCACTATCACTATCGTCTTCATCGTGACCATCACTATCACTATCACTATCACTATCACTATCGTCATATTCTTCATCATACAACGCTTCTGTGTCAGACATATATTCGATATTATCTTGATTGTCTCCGCCAATAATGAATGAAATATTGTATTTTAATTGGTCTAATAAACCACGTTGATTATCATGTTTCGTATAGTGTTTTTTTCGAGGAGCATCGGGACAAGTATGTGAAGATGTTTTTTTACGTGATTTTTTAGGTGGTTCATCGTCAGAAGAATATTGTTCTGTTTCTTCGACACGTTGTTTCATGTATTCTGATGGAAACAGGTTTGCTAGAAATTTTTTATATTCCTTATCTGCCAACATATTGTTATGTTTCTCATTTTCATCGTCATCATCTTCATTATAATCGGTGTCATCAGAGGAGTCGGTAATGAATTCATCGTCATCATCTTCGACATCGTCATCATCTTCGACATCGTCATCATCTTCGACATCGTCATCATCTTCGACATCATCTTCATCATCGTCATCAGATGATTCATTCTTTTTATATTGTTCTCGTATATTTGTATTTGATTTTTTGGGGATAAAGGCAGACGGAGGTTGAAGAATAGTCTCAGATACTTTACCACGCTTTTTATCAACACTTTTCATAGTCTTGCTTCTGGTATTATAAGGACTAGCGGTCATTGCTTTAATTTGTTTATCTGATGAAGACATTGTTGTTGAGGTAATTTCCATTTAAATTGGTATTGTAATGAGTTATTGAATTTCTATTTCATTTCAATTTTTTTATATAAATTATAATTTATATTTGTTTATATTTGTTTAGTGATTGTATAACTATTATATTTTACATAATGATTACTATATAATAATTAAAAAAATTGAATTAAACATATCTAAATATTGTTATGTTAATATAAGAGAAACGATGGCAATGAATAAGAACAAAGGAACTATGCAAAAACAACATGCTTCGCGAATTATTGGCATTCAATTCAGTATATTATCCCCGGATGAAATCCGTAAGGGGTCTGTTGCTGAAATTTCCAATCGTGAATCTTATGTAAATAATAAACCAGTTATTAATGGGTTGTTTGACCCGCGCATGGGTGTTTTAGAACCAGGACTTATTTGCCCAACAGATGGTCTTGACTATATGCAAACGCCTGGGTATTTTGGTCACATTGAATTAGCACGTCCTTTATTTTATATACAATATTTAACAACTATTATTAAAATTGCTCGCTGTATTTGTATTAAGTGCAGTAAATTATTGGTGAGCAAAGAAAAATACAAGCATTTACTTGATTTATCGTCGGATGATCGATGGAGTATTGTATTTAATATTGCTAGCAAAATTAAACGTTGTGGTGAAGATACAGACAACGGTTGTGGTTGTAAACAACCCAGTAAAATAAAAAAGGAAGGATTGTCTACACTAATTGCAGAATGGGATAGTGTGAAAGGCGTAGAACCAGAAAATCTAACAATGTCTCTTACGCCCGAAATATTATTGAAATGTTTTCGACGCATATCCGACGATGATGTGAGTTTTATGGGGTTTAGTCCTGTATGGTCCCGTCCAGATTGGATGATTTGTCAAGTATTGGCAATTCCACCACCAGCAGTCCGCCCATCAGTAAAACACGATTCACAACAACGGAGTGAAGACGATATTACACATATTATTGTTAGCATTTTAAAGGCAAATAAAACACTTCATGAGAAAATTCAAGCAAACGCTTCTGCTAGTATGATTCACGATTGGAGTGTTTTACTACAGTATTATGTTGCTTCTTTAATTGACAACAAAATTCCTGGTGCTCCGCCAATGTCACAGCGTTCTGGGCGTCCATTGAAATCAATCAAAGAACGTTTGGTAGGAAAACATGGTCGTGTTAGAGGAAATCTGATGGGGAAACGGGTAGATTATAGTGGTCGTTCTGTTATTACACCAGACCCCAATTTGTCTGCTACTGAACTAGGTGTGCCAATTAAGATGGCAAGAAATTTAACAAAACCAATAACTGTAAACGCACGAAATATTAAGTTTTTGGAAAAGTTAGTAAGAAATGGACCAGATGTACACCCTGGTGCCAAAATTTTAGAAAAGAAAAATGGCGATAACATTTCATTGCGTTATATTGATCGTGAATCAATCCAACTAGAATATGGCGATATTGTTCATCGTCATATGATGGATGGTGATTGTATTCTGTTTAATCGTCAACCTACACTCCATCGTATGTCTATGATGGGTCATATTGTGCGAATTATGCCGATTGGTGATACATTTCGCATGAATGTTGCTGATACAAAACCATACAATGCCGATTTTGATGGTGATGAAATGAATTTACATATGCCGCAAAGTGCGGAAAGCGAGTGTGAATTAAAGAATTTGGCAGCGGTTCCTTGGCAAATTGTTAGTCCAGCAAATAATAAATCTATTGTTGGTATTTTTCAAGATTCTTTATTAGGTTCATTTCGTTTTACGCGCGAAAACACTACATTTACTCCTCGCGAAGCAATGAATTTACTAATGAGTTATGACAAGGTTGATGTATCCAAGTTTCCGAAAAAAGAAGTTTCCAATTTTGATATTTTATCACAGATTCTGCCACCGTTTACACTAAAATATAAAACCAAGCGTTTCAATGATAATGAAAATTATAAAACATCTAATAATGTATTGGAAATTAGTAATGGAAAATACATTAGAGGACAATTGGAGAAAGGAGTTCTTGGTGACGGAACAAATGGGTTGATACATCGTATTTGCAACGATTATGGTAATAAAGAATCAATTGGATTTGTTGATAATCTCCAAAATATTGTCACTGAATATATGAAAACCAGTGGATATAGTGTTGGTGTCAGCGATTTAATCGCAAATAAAACCACAAATGATTCTATCTCTGATATTATCATTAAAAAGAAAAACGAAGTAAAAGCGTTGATTGACCAAACCCATTTGGGAATTTTTGAAAATAAGTCAGGACAAACAGATGAGAAAGAGTTTGAAACACAGGTCAATAATATTCTTAGTAAAGCAGTCAATGAAGCAGGTAAAATCGGGCGCGAAAGTTTAAATAAAGATAACCGATTTGTCATTATGGTGAACGCTGGTTCTAAGGGTAGTGATTTGAATATTTCACAAATGATTTCGTGTTTGGGACAGCAAAATGTTGATAATAAGCGCATTCCGTATGGTTTCGAAAACCGCACATTGCCTCATTTCACAAAATACGATGATTCGCCTTCGGCGCGTGGATTTGTTGAAAATTCGTTTATTGGTGGATTAACACCCGAGGAATTGTTCTTCCATGCAATGGGTGGTCGTATCGGTATTATTGATACTGCTGTTAAAACTTCGCAGACTGGTTATATTCAACGTCGTCTTATCAAAGGGTTAGAAGATTTGAAAGTCGAATATGATATGACAGTTCGAAACAACAAAAGTAAAATTATACAGTTTACTTATGGTGATGATGGATTTGACCCAGTTAAAGTTGAATCACAATCGTTGCCTTTGGTGCAAATGACACTTGAAGATATTTATAACCATTATCAAATGCCAAATATGTCTACTACAAAAACAAAAGCGGATGATGTTTATGTTTCTTCATTTACCAAACCAACTATTAAGCGTCTGGCAAAACAAACCACTGAATTGTCAAAGAAAATAAAAGAACTCACTGAATTGTTAATTCAAGCAAGAACTGGATTAGCAACTAACGTGTTTGGATTTAGAGACAATAAAAATATTAATATGCCGGTGTCCTTTTTACATACAATTAATAATGTTCAGGGTCAGCAATTTATTAATGTAAATTCATTAGTGGATATAACCCCATTAGAAGCATATGAAATCATTGATGAAGGGTTTAGTAAGATTATGTCTATCCACTATTGTAAACCAAACACATTATTTAAGATATTGTATTATTATTATCTTAACCCCAAAGATTTGCTTATGGTAAAGCGTTTTAACCGAAAAGCATTGACTATCTTAATTGACCAAATTGTATTGAGTTATAAGAAGGCAATTGTCGCGCCAGGAGAAATGGTTGGAATGATTGCTGCACAGTCTATTGGTGAACCCACCACACAAATGACATTGAATACCTTTCACTTTGCTGGTGTTGCCAGTAAGTCAAATGTGACGCGTGGTTTACCGCGTATTGAAGAAATCATTTCATTATCTGAAAATCCTAAGAACCCGTCTTGTACTGTTTACTTGAATAAAGACGAGGAATGTGACCAAGAAAACGCAAAACGCATGGTTAACAAATTAGAACATACTCAATTGCGTGCTATTGTGGATTCAATTAAAATCTGTTTTGACCCCGATAACGGTTCTTCGACAATGATTGAAGAAGATAAAACATTAATGAATGTTTATAACGGGTTTGAAAAAATGTTAGATGGTTGTGATAATAACGATGATGATGAACAAGAAACATCTACTGCAAAAACTAACGACAACCTTAATAAATCCAAATGGGTTATTCGGATGGTATTAAACACCGAAGAGATGTTGGATAAGAATATTACAATGGACGACATTCATTACGCAATTAATAATATTTATCCCGACCAAGTATCGTGTGTATTTTCGGATTATAATTCGGATAAATTAGTATTCCGTATTAGAATGAACAAAAAGGTAGATTCATCAAAGGGAGGGAAAAAACAGCAACAATCTCTTGACCAATCTGATGAAATTTATTTACTTAAAAATTTTCAAGATACTTTATTGGATAAGTTAGTGTTGCGTGGAATTAAAAGTATTAAAAAGGTTACTCCGCGTAAAATTCTTGATAGTTTGGTTATGGAAGACGGTAGTTTTAATAAGAAAGAAACTTGGGTCCTTGATACAATCGGGACTAATTTAATGGAACTACTGAGTCTAGATAACATCGATGTTACACGAACATATACAAACGATATTCAAGAAATTTATCGTGTTCTTGGCATTGAAGCAGCACGCCAATCTATTTTAAATGAAATTACAGAAGTAATTGAATTTGATAGCACCTATATTAATTACCATCACTTAACAATGCTCTGCGACAGAATGACATGCAATGATCACATGGTTTCTATCTTCCGTCACGGCATTAATAATGATAATATTGGTCCTATTGCAAAGGCATCTTTTGAAGAAACACCCGAGATGTTCTTGAATGCTGCAAAACATGCTGAATTAGACACAATGCGCGGTGTCTCTGCAAATGTTATGTGTGGACAAGAAGGATATTTTGGAACAAGTGCATTTCAGGTTATTCTCGATTATGAAAAAATCACACAACTAAAAGCGGACGATATTGTAGAACAAAATGCATCAAAAATTATTGAAAATGGATTTAATGGATATACAAATGTAGATGATAAGTGTAGTATCCAAAATATTAAAATTCACAATAACATAACCAATATTAAACCTGTAGACATGGGACACGATGATGGGTATGATATTGATATGTAATTATGCATACATGTGTATTGTATATTAATAAAATTATATAATTAATAAAATTATATAATTAATAAAGTTATATAATTAATAAAGTTATATAATTATTTAACAATGTGTAAACATGAACCTGTAAACATGAACCTGTAAACATGATTAAATCCGAACTTGTTTATTTAAATTTACTATTTTTTTTATCTTTTTAGGTTCTGGTTCTGGTTGTGGTTCTGGTTCTGGTTCTGGTTGTGCATTTTCTATATCAACATTTTCTACATTCACCTGAGCAACACCTTTTAATCTTTTGTTTATTGCGTTATCTTCTGTTAATGAAAAATTTTTAATAAAATCATTCAGGTTATTTTCTGGTGTTATTTTTTTTATTTCTTCTATTATACTTGCTTCTTTTAAATTGTTCAGTGATATTTTAAAGTTGTTATTATTATCTGAATACAATGAAAATGTTAAAGGTTTATTCTGTAATAATTGGGACTGCTGAATAAAGTAATAATCATCTCCTCCATCAGAATAAATAGTGATTAGTTGTTTTTTATAATTGGTTTCTTGTAGAGATATTTTGTTCAACATTACAAGTGGTATTTTATAATATGTTGCCAACGTCCAAATATCAAGAGACGAAATAAAATAATTATTACTCATTATTAAATCTTGTAATTTTACCTCATTTAATTTAACCTTATATATTATACCTTTCTTACCTTGACTACTAAGTAAATCCAACAAGTTAGAGTTATACATTTTATATATTTCACTGTATTTTTGTATTAATGCACTTTTTAAATCGTATATAGAAATATTTTTATACGTTTCATTATAATTTCTTAAGACAGTTAATATTACTTCAAATGAACACTTATTTGTGCTAGAAACAAACTGATGTTCTTTAATGCCTGTCTTAAATATGTGTTTAAATTTTGAGGTTATATGGTTCTTTACATTAACAACACATTCGTCGAGTTTATTTAAATTAATTAACGAACTATCTACATTAGAGTATGATTGTTTTATAAGAGGATTTGTAGTATCATGTGTATTTGAATGAATGTATTTGTTTTCTTTGATTTTCGAAATATTATCAAAATATTCTTGCGTTAATAACGATTGTAATAATATAATCTCATCATCCCTCAAATTATAATTTATCTTCGAGAAAGAAAGAAGTGTTTTGGGGTTAAATATAAATGAATTAACGCGTCTATAGCGAACAATTTCATCTGCTAATTTTGCATAATAAAAAACATTATTTTCTTTACTATTAATTAAATTTATATCAGGTATCATAAGAAGACAATTCCCATTATCATCCTTTTTACAATAGTTTCTTTTTTCGCACTTTACATAACAACTTGTCACATTTTTTATTCGTAATAATTCATTTGGCGTATAAGAATGAAATGTTATGTTTTTTTCCATTAATTCTCTCAATACCTTTTCTATGCTATTTAATTTTTTTAAATACGTATAGTTTGGTTGACTAACTTTTTCTTCAATTTCTTTACGAATATCAGCATACATATATTGACCAAGTAAATAACGTGCAGTATTTCTGAAAACATTGTAAAACTGAGTTTCTAGACGTATATTATTTATATAATTTGCCCTATCATCATCTATTTTTTCACTATTACTAATTTTTATATTAGTATTATTATAATTTAAACTATTTATTGATATTAAATCATTACCAAATGTATCTTGGGTTGGTTCATCTATCATAATAAATTGATTTGTTATAGTTAATATTCCTACAATTAGTCCATCTTCTAACACTTTCATATACGGTTTACACGGTATTTTAATGATTGATTTGCTTCTGTTTGATATACGGTCAAGTTCTTCTAAAAAATATTTTGTTTTTTCATAAGTTGTTTTATAAACATCGTCAATAAACACAGTATTTATCGAAGGACCATTTTGTGTTATTAATTGAGATGATGGATGACAAGGAACAAACCCCTTGTTATTATTGCGATTATTTACCAGAACCAGTCCAATTATTTTATTGTCATAATTCATAACTTGATTTACAATGTTATAATTAATATCATTAGATAAAACGTAATTTACTAGTTTTTGTAGTTGAATAGGTTCGGAAAAATCATAAACAGTTGGCATACTTTTTAACGGACCGCAATTTGTTTTATATGTTTCTTTTACCATATTTAACATTTCCTTTATATTCGGTAACGCTATTTTACTCATTATACTGAATCCATATGTAATTTCTATTTGTTTGTTGTTTTCATATTGGCATATAGGTTCATAATAATTATCTATTTTTAAAATAATAACTGTTTTCTTTTTAGAATTAAATAGTGCTGATGAATAATGGTTAGTTGGGCATATTAATTGAACATGTTCGGTAATGTCTTTTTTTGATAATTCAATTATAACCAAATTAACACCATCCTTAAAAAGTTTTTTATTGGAAAAACATATTAAGTCCCATAAATATTCATAATCAATCTCAATAGTGTCGTCTTTTAAATAATCAATAAAGTTTGTATAAGATTTTGCAATCTTAATCAACATATTAATATGGTTAATATTCTTTTTATCTGCAAGTTGGTAAATTGTTGAGTTGCCTTCAGAATAAAAACTGGAATATAGTTCTAATTCTTCTAATGCATCATCATCTACTACGCCGTCATCATCGTCATCTACTACGCTGTCATCATCATCATCTACTACGCTGTCATCATCATCATCTACTACGCTGTCATCATCATCATCTACTACGCTGTCATCATCATCATCTACTACGCTGTCATCATCACCTCCTTCTTTATTTTTCTTATTGTAATTATAAAATAATTTAACCAAATTTCCATTCTGTAATGTTATATATAAATCAACTGTTAATGAATTTATTAATACTTGTTTCATTTTTTTTATAGACGGTGTTTCATTGTATTCTATGTTAGTATTAATATTATTCCATACTTCAGCAATCGCTGCAATAAATGATTGTGTATTGTGTAGTTCAACACTATGTCTTAATAAACAACTGTGATTTTTCTTAATATTTGTATTAAAAACACTTTCTTGACACTTTTTATTATCAGTTTTTAAAAATGTTTGAACAGCAATAGGCAAAAATCCAAATCTATTTTTTTGTTTTATTGGAAATGTTTCATTGGATAAAATATATTCGTCGGATTGATTATACCCTTTTTCAATAATATTATCATCCTCTTTTTCTTCATCCTCTTTTTCTTCATCCTCTTTTTCTTCATCCTCTTTTTCTTCATCCTCTTTTTCTTCATCCTCTTTTTCTTCATCCAATACAACCTTTTGGGATTGTTTCGATTTTTTTTTTGAAATTTGGGTTTTACGCGCCTTTGGAACAATAATTTCTTCGTCATTCATACATTTTTGTCTTCTATCTATTTGTTCCCGTTTATCCCATGATTTAAAACAACACGGTATACAAGAAGCACCTTTTACTGGTTTTAAAAATCCAGGCGAATGTGGTATATATTTATCACCCTTATTATGTTCATGTTTATAGTTAAATTCAAAAATATGTTTCCCCTTAGGAACCTTTTTAGAACCAGGTGGAATGATTTCATCTTTATTTACTTCATCTTCACGAAGACTTACATTATCCCTCAAACTCCAATATCTTGGACATATATACCAGTGTTGCTTATCTGGAGAACTACCATATTTATATGCATTCGTATATGAACCCGGGTGGTTTTTATCTATATTTTGTTTTTCTTCATCAGATAATAAAACTGGTTGTCTATGCCAAACAGATTGACAAGAACTTGAATACGATTTAAAACCATCTTTCCCAATATTAGAACGAATAATATCATTATCACGCGATACAATTCTTTTTTCAAATGGCGTTGGATTATTTAATTGCATATTGGTAATGTCGCGTTCCATTTTGTCTTCATTTTCAACTTCACCTTCGTTTTCAACTTCACTTTCGTTTTCATCTTCACTTTCGTTTTCATCTTCACTTTCGTTTTCATCTTCACCTTCGTTTTCATCTTCACCTTCATTTTCAACTTCACTTTCGTTTTCAACTTCACTTTCGTTTTCAACTTCACCTTCGTTTTCAACTTCACTTTCGTTTTCATCTTCACCTTCGTTTTCAACTTCACCTTCGTTTTCAACTTCACTTTCGTTTTCATTGCCACCATCAAACGATTGAATACCCTCTTCGTCTTCACTAAAACTGTCTTTTTGTCCAAACCGTTCCAAGAATTCTGCTTCATCAAATTCGTCGTCTTCCTCATCATCTTCATCGTCTTCCTCATCACTTTCGTCTTTGTCATCACTTTCGTCTTTGTCATCACTTTCGTCTTTGTCATTCACAATATCAACTTTTTTT
>Ga0255752_10004584_pt1 | contig 13801 bp, 8 predicted proteins | sample 011ome_25_FD_179952 | JGI IMG/M metagenome (GOLD analysis project Ga0255752, IMG submission 179952) | Coastal salt marsh microbial communities from the Groves Creek Marsh, Skidaway Island, Georgia - 011512CT metaG (version 2) | ecosystem: Environmental > Aquatic > Marine > Intertidal zone > Salt...
CCAGGCGGTGAAGAATTGACCTTGAAAAAAGGCAAAATTCGCGGCGAAGTGAGCATGGGAATGATCTGTGCAGAAGACGAACTAGGATTAGGTAATGACCACGACGGCATTCTCGTATTAGAAGATAAATGGAAGGCGGGCACCCCGTGTGCGCAGGTATTCTCGTTGGAATCCGACCATGTATTTGAAATAGGTTTGACGCCGAACCGCACCGACGCCATGGGACATATTGGTATGGCTCGCGACCTTCGTGCGGCGTTAATCACCGCGGGAGAATCGGCCCCAGCGCTAACAACCCCGAGCGGCACATTCCCTACCAACGCCACCAACCCCATCACCCTTAGGGTGGAAGATGATGGCTGCCCGGCCTACTACGGCGCCTACCTCACCAACATAACTGTACAGGAAAGCCCCGAGTGGTTGCGCAACAGCTTAACCGCCATCGGCCTAGTCCCGAAAAACAACGTCGTAGACATCACCAACTACGTGATGCACACCTTCGGTCATCCATTGCACGCCTTTGATGCAGATCAACTTCAAGGCAATGCCGTGATCGTACGTCCCGCAAAGGCCGGCGAAACCCTCACCACTTTGGATGAGGTTGAACGCGACTTGGACCCTGCAGATATGATCATCGCCGACGCCAAAGGTCCCGTTTGTATTGCCGGCGTACTGGGTGGATTGACCAGTGGGGTAAGCCAAAACACTAAAAATGTTTATCTCGAAGGCGCTTATTTCAACGCCGTACGAGTGAGAAAAACCGCCAAACGTCACGCCATCAATTCCGATGCCAGCTACCGCTACGAGCGCGGAGTAGACCCAAATATTACGGCACAAGCACATTCTTACGCCCTATCGCTGTTGGCTGAACTCGCAGGTGCTGAAATCAGCCCCGTGGACCTCGTAGGTGCTGCCTCATTCCCGTGGGAAGAAGTGAGCTTTAGTTTCCAAAAAGTCATGTCTTTGATTGGACTAGAACTCAGTGCAGATACTGTGGATTTGATCCTGAATCAATTGGACTTCAAAATCCTTGCAGTCAATGGTGATACTTGGAAAGTCGCAGTCCCTACCTACCGTGTGGACGTAGTTCGTGATGTAGATATCGCCGAGGAAATCTTGAGAATCTATGGATTCAACAAGGTAGAGGTTCCTTCGCAAATGAAAATAAGCGTAGCACCACTAGACCCGCGTCCCGAAAAACTTGAAAAGAATGTCCTTCAACAGCTTACCGGAAATGGTTTCTTCGAAATCATGAACAATTCCTTGAGCAAGGGCGAGGATTATGAAAAACTTCAAGGCGAACTCATGGACTCCCTCGTGGAGATGATGAACCCACTAAGTCTCGACCTCAATGTGATGCGCGCCAACCTGCTCTTTGGCGGTTTGCAAGCCATCAGCTTCAACCAGAAACGCCAACAACCGAACTTGAGATTTTTCGAGCGAGGAAAAACATACGGCAAAGGGGCCAGCGGGTATTACGAACAAACCAAGCTCGACCTCTTCGCCGCTGGCCACACCACCACGGACTATTGGAATCAAGGTTCCCACGCCAACGATTACTTCTGGATGAAGGGATTGATGGAGGCCTTACTTCAAAGATTGGGACTGAGCGCCACCTTTAAAACTGGCAGCCACTCCCTCTACGGCGAGTACGTGGAGATCAAGGCAGGCAAGAGCACCGTTGGATTCCTGGGCATGGTACATCCGAAGGTATTGAAGCATTTCGATTGCAAAGGCGCCGTGGTTCATGCTTCGATGAATTGGGAACAATGTGTCCAATTAGTCTTGCAGCAAGGCAATAAACTCTTCGAAAACCTACCCAAATTCCCATCCGTACGCCGCGATGTGGCGCTATTGGTCGACCGAAACGAATCCTACCAAAACCTGGAGGAAATCATCACCCAAACGGGTCGCGGACTCTTGCAAAACACCTTCCTGTTCGATGTATACGAAGGGGATAAGTTGCCGAGCGACAAGAAGAGCTACGCGATCGGAATGATCTTCCAAGACGCCAACAAAACGCTCAACGATAAGGCGGTGGACAAAATGGTTTCGAAGATTGTGGACCAATTGAACAAACGTGCAGGGGCTGTGTTGAGGCAGTAGCATGATCAAAATCGCCTGGGCACCCATTTATCATCATCCCTTACCGGACAACCATAGGTTTCCCATGGCTAAATACAGCCTGCTCCCTGAGCAGCTGTTGTACGAAGGCACCCTCACTAGGGACCAAATCATCCATCCTACCCTCCTCCCGGAAGGACGTATTCTGCGCACCCATAGCGCCGAATATTGGCAGCAACTCAAAGACTTGACTTTGCCGGGCAAGGCGCAGCGAAAAATTGGCTTTCCCCTATCCCAACAATTGATTGACCGCGAGCGCACCATCTGCCAAGGCACCGTGGACCTTGCCGTTCACGCCCTCACCCACGAAAGTGCTGGACTCAATGTTGCCGGCGGCACACACCATGCCTACTATGACCGCGGCGAAGGATTTTGCATCCTCAATGACATCATCATCGGTGCCCACCACCTCATCGACTTTCACGGCCTCGAACGTATCCTCGTCATTGACTTAGACGTTCATCAAGGCAACGGCACCGCTGTTCTTGCCCAAGGCGACCAACGCATCCATACCTTTTCCATGCACGGCGCCAAAAACTACCCCTACCACAAGGAAACCTCCGACCTAGACATTCCTCTAGAAGATTTCACTGGAGACGAGATCTACCTCAGCACTTTGGAAGAAGCCTTAGAGAATCTCTTCAACACCGTACAACCCGAATTTGTCTTCTTCCAGAGTGGCGTTGATGTATTGCAAGGCGACAAACTCGGCCGCATGGGACTCACCTTACAAGGTTGCAAACGCAGGGACGAACTCGTTTTTGAATACTGCAAAGAGCATCTCACACCGGTCGTCGCTGTGATGGGCGGGGGCTACAGTCCCGAAATCAAGACCATTATAGAAGCGCACGCCAACACTTTCCGATTGGCCTCGTTTTATTTTGGTTAGAAACAAAAACGGCCTCTACTCTCGTAGAAGCCGTCCTGAATTTTAATTCCGCAATTTATTTGGTGAGGATATCACTCAATGCGTTGTCGTAGATGTCTTGGTATTCAGCAACAGTGCCCCAGTCTTCATCGTCCACACGAATGCTGCCTTTAGTGACGTGACCCAACAAATCGAAATCACATCCGTTCAGCATCATCAAATCGATGAAAGCATCTTTATCATCTTCACTTACCGTCACCACTATACGGCTTTGACTTTCACCAAAGAGAATAGCATCCTTTCTGAACTCTGCCGGAAGTGTGATGTCGAATCCTAGACCTGAGGCCATTCCTTTTTCTAATAATGCTACAAACAAACCACCTTCACTTACATCATGGGCACTCTTAATAGCGCCTTTGCGAATAAGCATTTGAAGTTGTTTTTGGTTCGCAAACTCTTCTTCAAGATCAAAGTGTGGTGTAGAACTTTTCTCTACCCCGTGAATGTTCACCAAGTATTGAGAAGAATTGATATCGTCGTGGTTTGATCCGATCATGAAGATGAGGTCTCCTTTGGCTTTGTAGTCCAAAGTCATTACATATTTCTTGTCTTCAACCACACCAATCATACCAATAGTTGGTGTTGGGAATACTGGTTCTATTTTATCTCCAATCTGTGTTTGGTTGTAGAAACTTACGTTCCCTCCTGTTACTGGAGTCTCAAAACGCTCACATGCAGCACTCATCCCTTTGATCGAACCAACGAACTGCCAGTACACCTCAGGGTTATATGGATTGCCAAAGTTCAAACAATTGGTCACTGCTGAAGGAATACCTCCTGAACAAGAGATATTGCGCGCCGCCTCACTCACTGCAATAGCACAACCTACTTCAGGATCTGCATGCACATAACGGCTGTTACAATCCACGCTCATAGCCAAGGCCTTATTCGTACCTTTAATGTTCACTACACCGGCATCAGAAGGCGCATTCGTAGTCATATTACGCGTACCTACCATGCTATCATATTGCTCGTAGATATAGCGTTTAGAGGCAATGTTCGGCAACGCCACCATCTGCTTTGCAACCGCTTTCAAATCTGAAGGCTGAGCAATGCTATCAATGTTAAATTGCTTGTATTCTTGATAATACGCAGGTTCAGACCATTCTCTATGGTACACAGGAGCTCCGCCCCCTAGGACCGCACTTTCTGCAGGAATGGAACCCACTAGTTCATCGCCCCAGTAGTAATTTACAATGCCGTCGCCGGTTACTTCACCGATCTCTTCACATTCGAGATCCCATTTTTTGAAGATATCCAGCACGACCTGCTCCTTGCCTTTTTCAACGACAACAAGCATGCGCTCTTGGGATTCAGATAACAAGATTTCCCATGCTTCCATATCTTGACGCAAAGGCACCTTATCCAACCAAATGTTCATTCCGTGTTCGCCGGCGGCAGACATTTCGCATGAAGAACAAGTGATACCGGCCGCACCCATGTCCTGCATTCCAACCACAGCATCAGTCGTAGCCAGTTCCATGGTCGCTTCTAACAACAACTTCTCTTGGAAAGGATCTCCTACTTGTACAGATGGGATGTCGTCAGCACTATCTTCGTCCAAATCCTTCGAGGCAAAAGAAGCGCCGTGGATACCATCTTTACCTGTGGCAGAACCCACAATGAATACTGGGTTCCCCACACCTGTTGAAGTTGCAGAAATCTGCTTGCCCACTTCTACAATACCTGCTGAGAACGCATTGACCAACGGGTTTTGGTGGTAACATTCGTCGAAGTATACTTCACCTCCAACAATTGGGATACCAAAGCTATTTCCGTAATCGCCAATACCCTTGCTTACTCCTTTGACCAACCACTTCGTTCTATCTTCAGTAGGTTTTCCAAAACGCAATGAGTTGAGTTGAGCGATTGGACGTGCGCCCATCGTAAAAATATCGCGATTAATACCACCCACACCAGTAGCAGCACCTTGATAAGGCTCTACCGCAGACGGGTGGTTATGAGATTCAATTTTGAAGGCACATGCCAATCCATCACCAATATCAACAAGACCTGCATTCTCCTCGCCTGCTTCAACGAGCATGTGAGGACCTTTTTTTGGCAATTTTTTCAACCAAACAATGGAGTTCTTATAGGAACAGTGCTCGCTCCACATTACGCCATAAACGCTTAGTTCTAAGTAGTTTGGTGTGCGACCAAGTAGTTCCTTGATCGAATCAAATTCTTCAGGACGCAGCCCCATTTCCTGGGCTTGTTCTAAAGTGGCAACCGATGTGCTATTCATTTTTGAAAAGAATTTGTGCAAATTTAGGGATTCTTAGAGCAACAGATTTGAATTCCATGCGCAATCTTTCCCACACTTTTGGCCGATTCTTTGTTTATAACCTGCTATGGGTTTTACCCCTAACCAGCTGCCAAAACCCTCAAGAGTACGACCTACTTCTCAAGGACTTCACATTACACAGTCCCCATGATGCGATTGATAGTCACGAAGGCGCAGAGTTTTGGATTGCGGTAAAGGACGGCAAGATTGCGGATATCATTGATATCAGCCAACACACCATCCTACCCAAAGCAAAAACCGAACTCTCGCTCGGGGGACAACACCTCTATCCTGGTTTTATCGATGCCCACGGCCACTTATTCGGCTATGCACGTACCTTGAGTACCGTAAATCTAGTCGGTGCAAACTCGAAAGAAGAATGCATAGAGCGCATTGCCTCTTACATGGATTCTCATCCAAATGAAACATGGATTGCGGGGCGTGGATGGGATCAAAACGACTGGCCCAAAAAATCTTTCCCAACAGCGAGCGACCTGGAGGGATTCAAGGGAGTAAAAATCTACATGACCCGTATTGACGGGCATGCTGCCTGGGTGAATCAAGCCGTCCTGGATGAATTCAACATCAAGAATGATACAAAAATTGAAGGAGGATCCATTATCGACGGGGTATTGGTCGACAATGCAGAAACCTTGGTCCAAGTCCCTGAGCTCTCAAACAGGTTCTGGCGAGCAGCTTTACTACAAGCCCAAGATAGCCTAGTAAAGTACGGTCTCACCGCTATGACAGATGCTGGCTTATCAAAAGATCAAATTCTCTTGTTGGATTCACTCCAACAAGAAGGCAGCTTCAAATTATTTGTTAACGCCATGATCAGCAATAATGAGGAGGACCTTCAATATTTCGAAACCCATGGCCCTATTGAAAAGCCACTACTACGAGTAAAAAGCGTTAAAGCTTATCTCGACGGTGCCTTAGGTTCTCGCGGAGCACTCTTGCGAGATCCTTACCATGATTTACCTGATCATTATGGCCTTCCATTACTCAGTCCAGAAGAACTGAACACATTACGAGATCGCTGTTTGCAGAATAATTGGCAACTGTGCGTTCATGCCATCGGAGATAGTGCCCATCACGTCCTTTTGGAAAGTTTTCAGGACTTGCCTAAAGACCAAGACCTTCGATTCCGAGTGGAGCATGCACAAATCATGACCCCAGCTGATAGTACTTATTATTCCCACCCTAATATCATTGCCTCTGTCCAGCCCACCCACGCCACGAGCGATATGTATTGGGCAGAGGAACGCCTTGGTCATGAGCGTATCCATCATGCCTACAGTTATTCGAGAATCTTTAATTCAGCCGGAGATCGCGTCGCTTTTGGGACCGATTTTCCTATAGAACACATAAATCCATTGGCCACATTTTTTGCTGCCACCACGCGCCAAGATGCCGAACACTGGCCCGAACAAGGGTTCTTGCCTGAGCAACGCGTGAGTCCTGGTATGGCCATTACCGCGATGACAAAAGGAGCTGCCTTCAGCGCATTCGGTGAAGATAAATACGGATCCATCGCTATAGGTCAATGCGCAAACTTCACCATCCTCAACCAAGACCTATGTAGTGCAACTTCTCAACTCCGGGATAATACACGAGTAGTACGAACTATTGTCGAAGGGGAGTCGTTATATGCTGACCTAGAATAAATGTCTAAATGACATTTTTACTATCTTGACCATTCGCTTAACACTATCAAATAACACACATGAATCAACCTACAAGATTATTCGATATCCCTAGATACCAATTGGATCATATTCCAATGAAGTTAATGATGACTTCTAAAGTTGGCGGGGAGTGGAAATCGTACAGCACCAAAGAATTTGTAGATGCCGTCGATCAGGCAAGTCGCGCTCTTTTGGCTCTCGGCGTTAAACACGGGGATAAAGTCGCTCTTATTTCTCATAACAACCGTTGTGAATGGAACATCATGGACCACGCACTATTGCAAATTGGTGCCGTAGACGTTCCGATCTATCCAACCATGACCGAAGACGATTACGAATACATCTTTAACCATAGCGAGAGTATTTACTGTTTCGTCTCGAACGACGAGTTGTATCAAAAGGTAAAGAACACGATGCCTAAATGTGACAACATGAAGCAGTGTTACACTTTTGAGAAATATGACGGCATCCCACACTGGCATGAGGTTTACGACATGGGTGCGTCTATGGACAAACAAGAGGAGCTTGAAAAAATGGCTGCTGCTGTGGATCCTGAGGACCTGGCAACCATCATCTATACTTCTGGTACAACAGGCCTTCCAAAAGGTGTAATGTTATCACACCGCAATGTGATGTCAAATGTAATCTCCGCAACACCTCGTATTCCTGGATTAGTTCGTGGACAAGCACGCGCATTAAGCTTCTTGCCCGTGTGTCACAGCTTTGAGCGATTCATTCAATACTTGTATATGTATAATGGGGCGGCCATTTATTTCGCCGAAAGTATTGAAACCATCAAGGCGGATTTGAACTATACGAAACCGACCATTTTCACGGCCGTTCCTCGCTTGTTGGAGAAGTTCTTTGACGGCATCGTTGCTAACGGAACAGCTGCAGGTGGATTAAAGACGAAAATCTTCGAATGGGCGGTAAGCCTTGCGTTGCAGTGGGAACCTGAAAATGCCAATGGCGCTTTCTACCACTGGAAACTCGGTATTGCTGACAAACTGGTATTCAGCAAAGTGCGTGCAGCACTAGGAATGACTGAGGTCAAGGCCGTAGCTTCAGGTTCTGCTGCCCTACAACCTAGATTGGCACGTTTCTTCTCTGGCATGGGCGTTCCTATTCTAGAAGGATATGGGTTGACTGAAACCGCTCCGGTGATTTCGGTGAACACAACCGCAGAACCAGGAATGATTCGCGTTGGATCTGTAGGTAAGGTGATCGACGGCGTTGAAGCAAAAATTGCCGAAGACGGTGAGATTTTGGCCAAAGGACCAAATATCATGATGGGGTACTATAAACAACCAGAACTTACTGCTGAGGTAATGACTGGCGAGTGGTTCCACACTGGCGATATTGGTGTTATTGAGGATGGATTTATCCGCATCACTGATCGCAAGAAGGAAATGTTCAAGACCTCAGGAGGTAAGTATATCGCACCACAGTTGATAGAGAACGAACTCAAAGCCTCACACCTCATTGAGCAGAGCATGGTGATCGGTTCAAACCGCAAGTTCCCGGCTGCCATCTGTATACTAAATGAGCCAGGAGTTAAAGAGTGGTGTTCACGTCACGACATCGAATTCACAACCATTGAAGAAATGGCTCAGAACCAACAAGTACGCGATCGCGTGTGGAAAGATGTTGAAAAGGCAAATTCTGGTTTCGGTCAATGGGAGAAGGTGAAGAAGATCATTATCGACACAGAAGAATTCTCTGTAGATAATGGATGTTTGACGCCAACCTTCAAGGTGAAGCGCAAGCCAATCCTCGCCAAGTACGAGAAACAAATTGAAGAGCTCTACGCAGAGTAAGGCCTAATATTGGTAAATAAAAATCCCCGCATTTCTGCGGGGATTTTTTTTGCTTGACTCAGAACCAAACAAAAAAACCCGCCTCCATAGGAAGCGGGTCATCATTATCTTTACACCGTTTAAGTTAAGCCTATAGAGCAGCTACGTGCTTTGCCAAGCTTGACTTCAAATTAGAAGCTTTCTTTTTGTGGATGATGTTGCGTTTCGCAAGTTTATCCAACATAGAAGCTACACGTGGAAGCAATTCAACTGCTTCTGACGCATCAGTGGTAGAGCGCAAACGACGCACGGCGTTACGAGTCGTCTTGTGGTAGTAACGATTGTGCGCAGCCTTCTTGGCTGTTTGGCGTATTCTCTTTAATGCAGACTTATGGTTTGCCATTGTCTTTTTAATTAAGTTTTTGTGACCCGTACGGGAATCGAACCCGTGTTTCCGCCGTGAAAGGGCGGCGTCCTGGACCGCTAGACGAACGGGCCAAAATGTTCCAGAACATTCCCCTCTTTTGTTTGGGGAGTGCAAATGTAATGAGCTTTTTCAGTTCCACAACACTTTCAATCGAAAAATCGAAAATATTTTCACTCCCCGGAACAAAGGCCTAGTAGGCTTTTGCGAAGACTACACGTTGCTTACTCGGCTTACCGGTAAGAATACATGTTCCTTCTTCCTGCTCATTACCTAGAGGGATACAACGAATGGTCGCTTTCGTCAAATCCTTGATCTTATCTTCCGTTTCAGTCGTACCATCCCAGTGCGCATACACAAAGCCTGCGCTTTCTTTGATCAATGCCTGGAACTCTTCCCAAGAATTGGCCACATGCGTGCGCTCCTCGCGGAATTTCAACGCCTTCTCAAACAAGCTGTTTTGGATTTCGTCCAACAACGCTGGAACAACGGCAGCAACATCCGATTGAGACACGAACTGTTTTGTTAGCGTATCTCTACGGGCCAATTCCACACTACCCTTCTCCAAATCCTTGGGACCGATGGCTATGCGCAATGGCACACCTTGCAACTCGTATTGATTAAACTTCCAACCTGGTTTTTGTGTATCGCGATCGTCGTACTTCACGGTAATGCCCTGAGCGCGCAATTGCTGCACCAAATCGTTTACCACTTCTGAAATAGCATCCAACTGCTCTTGACCTTTATAAATTGGTACAATAACAACTTGATATGGGGCCAATTTCGGCGGCAATACCAAACCGTTATCATCACTGTGCATCATAATCAGTGCACCCATTAATCGGGTACTCACCCCCCAAGAAGTCGCCCAAACATGCTCTTGTGTTCCTTCTTTAGTTTGGAACTTAACATCAAATGCCTTGGCGAAATTCTGTCCCAAAAAGTGAGAAGTACCAGCCTGCAATGCTTTTCCGTCTTGCATCAATGCTTCGATACAATAGGTCTCCAAGGCGCCCGCAAAGCGCTCACCTTCGGTCTTAATACCACGCAACACCGGAATAGCCATGATTTCTTCTACGAACGAAGCGTAGACATCCAACATCGTTTCAGCCTCTTGAACAGCCTCCTCTTTCGTGGCATGCGCAGTATGGCCCTCTTGCCACAAGAATTCAGCCGTACGCAAGAACAAACGCGTACGCATTTCCCAACGCACCACATTCGCCCATTGGTTCACCAAAATTGGCAGATCACGGTAGCTCTGAATCCAATCGCGGTACGTATCCCAAATAATGGTTTCAGAGGTTGGACGTACAATAAGCTCCTCCTCTAATTTGGCATTTGGGTCCACTACTACACCATTTCCATCCGGATCATTCTTCAAACGGTAATGAGTGACGACCGCACATTCTTTTGCGAAACCGTCGACGTGCGAGGCTTCCTTCGAGAAGTATGATTTTGGGATAAACAGCGGGAAGTACGCATTCATGTGTCCTGTTTCTTTGAATCGGCGATCCAAATCCGCTTGAATGCGCTCCCAAATGGCGAAACCGTACGGCTTAATCACCATGGAGCCACGGACTCCCGAGTTCTGAGCCAAATCAGCTTTCACTACAAGTTCATTGTACCATTTCGAATAATCTTCCGCTCTTGTTGTCAAGTATTTTCCCATAATAGAGGTATTGGTATAACTTTTGTAACTTTCATTGCAGACGGCAAAACTACTGAAGTTATGAAGAAGGTTCTCCTACTTAGCGGCATTTCTTATCTACTACTTGTTTCATGTGGTACTTCTGTGAGTTTGACCGACAACTATTTCGAAGACGAAAACTATTACGACCCCACCCTGCCCTTGCCGCTATTTGCCCTTCCGAATAACGGACCGGCATTGGAGGAATTGGGTGAAGATGATTTAGATGCCATCTGGCAAGGAACTACTGCAAACGGGTATAACTTTCCAAATACCCCAACCTATACTCGAAACTACTGGACGACCGGATTCGGTCGAATAAACGCGCCATATTGGTCCATAAATTCCATGGGATCCTGGAACACCTTCGGCTGGAATAGCCCCATGGGCCTATCTCCTTGGGGCAACTTTTGGATGCCAATGGGCTACAACTCCCTTGGCATGGGCGGTTTTGGATACGACCCGTACGGCTACAATCCTTACAGCTACAACCCTTACGGATACAATCCCTATGGGTACAATCCATACAGCTACAATTACGGATACAATCCATACGGTTGGAATAATGGCTGGGTAAATACAGGTAATAATACTCCCGCACGACCAGGTATCAATTATGGTGGTTCTCGCCCATCTAGATACGGACGAAATGGTGGCGGTAGTGCCATCAATGGACGTACAACTGTAGATACCGACCAAAGTATTGGAGCGCGCACCCTGCGCGCCATCGAGCAACTGAGCGAACCTACCACTCCGAAGGTAAATTCTTCTCGACCTACCACACGAACAAGGCCTACTCAAAGCACCTACGAGCGACCCACAAATACACAGTCGTACGATCGATCTGTGAACGAACGCTCATGGTCGCAACCTTCACAAAGCACTCGCAGCAGCAATAACAGCTCAAGAAGCTACTCCCCTAGTAATTCTTCAGGACGCAGTAGCTCAAGCAGCGGCGCAGGAGGATCGAGACGTCGATGATTAGATCCAAACTCTTACTTCTTGTATCCATTGTGGGCCTGCACATGCACGCCCAAGACTTGGATTATTTCCTAGAACTCAATCAGCCTACAACCATTGGAGATGCGCGTTTTACGAGCATGTCCTCGGCTACGGTCGCTCTTAGCGGTAGCATGACTGCAATCGCTTTAAATCCTGCCCTCGCAGGACTCTATCGGCAACAAGGATTCAGTGTGAATGCAGGTGGCCTCACTAGGACTGTGTATGACCAAGATGATTTGTTTTTACGAGGAACTACAAACAGAGCCGTCCTTCCAAATTTCGGGTGGATATCTAAAGACCCAGAAAGCCCGATGCGCTTGTTTTTTGTCTACAACACGGACAATACCTATGCGCGAAAATTCAAAATACAGGCCAGCGATGCCAACAGCATGCAACTGCCCATTATTGATTATGCCAACGGGACACCGCCCGAGTTTTTAGCGGATAACCTAGGACCTTATGAGGACATGCTGTACCAATGCTATGCCGTAGACTGGGACCCTGATCAAATGGAATATGTGAGTACCGCTGACCTCACCTCAACAGACTACACGCATAACTATTTCCGAAAAGGCATGCGTAATAGGATTACCCTAGGCGCTGCTTTTCAGCAAAGCCCACAATGGTATTTTGGTGGAAGCGTACAAATTGTGACATCCAACGAGGATGTCGAAATAGAACATCGCGAGACCTACAACACCTTTTCGGATTTGAATTATTTCAGCTCCACGGAAGTGTGGACCAACATGTCTTTAGGAATCAGCGGAAATCTAGGATTGTATTACCGTCCGGCTCAATTCCTACGACTGGGTGCAGCACTCGAGTTGCCTCAAATTCACGGGTTCAACCTAGATTGGGAAACTACTTTCAGCGCCACGCGTCCTTCGATTAGCACTAGCGCGATGACCGCACAGGGATACGGAACAGAATACAGCTGGGGCATCATCACTGCACCCAAACTGCAAAGCGGCGCGACCATCGTCATAGGACGAGCGGGGCTGATAACAGCAGGACACACCTTCATCCCGCATTCCTGGACCATGAGCACGGGAAGAAACGAGCGTTACCTGGCAGAAATCATCGATAGCTCTGTTTCAAATCAGCACCTCTTTGCACTAGGTACAGAGTGGAGGTTAGGGCCTTTAATTTTAAGGGGTGGGGGGCAATTCTCCCCTTCCTACCGCGAAGGCCAGAGAGCCGCCGTAGGATATAGTCTAGGACTGGCCATTCGCAGCGATCAAACTACCATAGAATTTGGCTGGCAACGCCGGATTCAACGTAGCCAATACTATCCGTTCAGCAAGGATTACAGCGATCCATTCTTGTACCAAATGCAAGAAGCTATTCTGGTCGTAGGCGTAGCGTGGAAAATCTAAGGGCTTTTCCATCTTTTGCCGTATTTTGCAGGGATAAGAACTGCATTAGAACCACACTATGAATATCACTTGGTTGAAACGCCTAACTGCCCTTGCCTTACTCATCTCACTATGTCTTCCACAGGAAAGCTTTGCGCAACGCAAAAGCAAAGACGACGCTCCTGCATGGACCGACGCTAGCTTGAGTTCTTTTAAATGGAGAAATGTTGGTCCAGCTACCACATCAGGTCGCATTGTCGACCTCGCTGTGGACACTGAGAATCCTGGCACCTTGTACTTGGCCTTGGCCTCGGGCGGGGTATGGAAAACGACGAATAACGGCACCACTTTCGAACCTATTTTCGACGGTGAGGGAAGCTACAGCACTGGGTGTGTGACCATAGACCCGACAAATTCGAACGTCGTTTGGGTTGGATCGGGCGAGAATAACAACCAGCGTTCTGTACCCTACGGTGATGGGGTATATGTGAGCCGCGACGGCGGAAAATCTTG
>Ga0255752_10004610_pt1 | contig 13759 bp, 10 predicted proteins | sample 011ome_25_FD_179952 | JGI IMG/M metagenome (GOLD analysis project Ga0255752, IMG submission 179952) | Coastal salt marsh microbial communities from the Groves Creek Marsh, Skidaway Island, Georgia - 011512CT metaG (version 2) | ecosystem: Environmental > Aquatic > Marine > Intertidal zone >...
ACGACCACCAACGCACGACCGGCATCGAGCACGGCACCGGCAAGGGCTTGATCTTGCTTGGTCACACCATCGACGGCATCAATAATCAAAAACACGACATCGGACGCTTCCATCGCATGCTGCGTGCGCACACTGGAGAAGAACTCCACTGGGCTATCGACCTTGGTCTTGGTGCGCAGACCGGCAGTATCAGCCATGCGGAATTTCAATATTTCGCCGTCCTTATGCTTATAATCTAAATCTAGTTCGACCGAATCGCGCGTGGTGCCAGCGACATCGCTGACGATCAGGCGCTTCGAATCGAGCAGGCGATTACCGATCGAGGATTTGCCGACATTGGGACGGCCCATCAAAGAAATACGGATACGCTTCGGTTCGACTGGTGCATCCGCGTCGAACGCTGGCTTCTCGCCGAGCTTCACTTTGACCGCATCGAGAAGATCCGTAATACCACGACCATGCTCTGCGGAAACTGGCATCGCATCACCCAGCCCGAGGCTGATAAACTCATACGCGTCGATTTCGCTATCCTCCAAGTCGGCCTTATTGGCCACTAGGATCACCTCTTTGCCATAACGGCGCAGCTTCTCAGCAACAATCTCATCCAACGCGGTAATGCCTTGGCGAATATCGACGATGAACAAAATAACCGCTGAGGCCTGAATCGCAAAGCCCACCTGTTCTTCGGCAGCATCTGCGATCTTCTTTGGCGTCATTTTGAGCTCCATGCCCAGGCCACCGGTATCGAGCAGGACGAAGTCGTCGTTCACTTCAGCGGAGATCAAGTCACGCGTGACGCCCGGCATATCGTGCACGATCGACAAGCGACGCCCGCACAGCCGGTTAAACAGACGGCTTTTTCCGACATTGGGACGGCCAACAATGGCTACGGTTCTGGATGGATCGATCATTTAAAAAAGAAGTGAGAATTCAGAAGTTAGAATTCAGAAAAGTGGAACTATAATAAAACAAGCTGAGCTGTCTATGCTTGAAGCAAGATAGCACAAAGGGCGCGACAAAGGAACGCGAAGCGGTGAGATGCCTTAGCAATGAAGAACTTACAAGGACTATTTACGAACCTTATCGACGTAGCGCTCGATGCGATCAGTCGCCTCAATGATTCGCTCGTAGCTAGTGGAGAAACTCGCACGCGCAAAACCTGCACCACTTGGCCCAAAGGCCGTGCCCGGCACGATCGCCACTTCTTGTTCGGTCAACAAGCCTTGGCAGAAGTCCATCGAACTCATCCCAGTCGATTGGATCGAGGGGAATGCGTAGAATGAGCCCTTCGGCAAGTGGCAGGTGAGGCCCGCTTCGTTAAAACGACGTACGATCAGATCACGACGACGGTGGTATTGCGCCTTCATCTTCGCGACCGCGGGCCCGCCGTTTTTCAATGCTTCAATCGCCGCTTCCTGGGAAAGAATCGGCGCACACAGCATACTGTATTGGTGCACCTTCATCATCGCCTCGATGAGTGGCGCGGGACCACAGGCGTAACCAATCCGGAAACCGGTCATAGCAAATGCCTTAGAAAATCCATGCAGAAAAATGGTGCGCTCCTGCATACCTGGCAGCGTCGCAATACTGGTGTGCTCGCCCTCGAAGGTCAGTTCCGAGTAAATCTCGTCACTGATCACCAATAGATCCTTTTCAATCGCGAACTTGGCGATCCGCTCGAGCTTGGCACGCTCCGTCACGCCGCCAGTCGGATTGGTCGGAAAGTTGAGCATCAACACCTTACAACCAGGCTCCCAAGCGGCTTCGACCGCATCCGGATTGATGCCGAACTGATCTTGCGCAGAAGTGCTAATCGCAATCGGCTGCGCATGCGCCAGCAAGATGCTAGGACTATACGAAACATAGCAAGGCTCGTGATAGAGCACCTTGTCGCCCGGATTGAGCACCGCACGCAGGGCAATATCCAAGGCCTCGGACACGCCGACGGCGACAAGAATTTCGTTGTCGGGATTGTAACTCAGCTCAAAATTATGCTCGACGTAAGTATTGATTTCACGGCGCAGACGGATGAGGCCGAGATTGTCAGTGTAGCTGGTCTTACCTTTTTCGAGAGCAAAGATCGCGGCCTCGCGAATATGCCACGGCGTGACGAAATCAGGTTCACCGATACCCAGCGAGATGGCCTGCGGCATCGCCGCGACGATCGCAAAGAAATCGCGAATACCAGAACGAGGCAGACCCACGACGTGGTCCGCCACAAAGCGTTGGCTATCGTCTGCCATTATGCACTCACAGGGGGTTTATCGCTGTCCTCATTTGGAGATAAAAGTAAATGCCCCTGCTCCTTGTATGCACGTAACATAAAGTGCGTGGCAGTCGACAACACGCCCTCAACACTCGCGAGACGCTCCGACACAAAAGTCGCCACTTCACGCAAGTCAGCGCCTGTTGCGATCACCAGCAAATCATACGAGCCAGACATCAAATAGCAGGACTCCACCGAATCAAAACGACTGATCCGCGTCGCGAGCCGATCAAACCCACCATCGCGCTCGGGGCTGATCTTCACTTCGATGACCGCTCGCACGATGGTTTCTTGAGCGCGCTCTGGGTTGAACACGGGGCGCCAACCGAGCAGTATCTGTTCGCCCTCAAGGCGCTTCAATTCTGCGGAAATGTCGCTTTCGGACAGGCCGAGCACCTGCGCCATTTGGGCAGTGTTAAGGTGTTCACCTTCAAGAAGTAGTTGCAAGACAGAGCTCATAAGCGCGGCAGTAAAAGTGCTAAAAGGACAAAAGGCAAAATACAAAAAGGACTATTTTTCCGTCTTTGAGGATGCGTTTGGCGGCATCAAGTGCTTTTTTAACTCGATCACACCCTAGCCAGCGGCACACGCAGTGCATCCATGCAGCGCTCTAACGCGCAAAAAAACTAAATTATCACATTCTTAACGTTCACCTACGTAACATGCAATTTGCCATGCGCTCGCAGCGCGGCCAGCAGTAAGAATCCAACTTTTATTTAAGTTGATAGTAGCTTGGCCGCAGGGAGCTAAGAGAACGATCTTTCGTTTCCTCGCGTTGCTTGATTAATTCCCATAGCTTCATTGCATCATCATATAGCGCATCATGCAGCATAGTCATTAGCACGACTCGCCAAAAGAAAATACCCCACTGATAAGTGCCCCAATTCGTTGGCGCTTCTTTGGAATCCTTCTCTAACCTGGTAAGGATTGGAAGTAAGCGCGCTAAATCTTTTCTTATTTGTTCATTGGCCTGAAAATCACTCCTGGTTAATGTCATTGCCGCATCGAAAGTTACATTGTGAGGATGTGGCAGCTTTGCAGACAGCGCTGGTGCAAGATTCGCGGTGACTTGAAAAATCTCCGCGATAGACTTTTCGGGGAATTGCTGAATTGCAAACTTGAGTCGCTCAAAGTCAGACATCGCTGTCTGCCCTGCCGCCCGTGTGGCTATGTTTTTTAAAAGTCCCATATTATTTCTTTAGTCGTTGAGAGTCCGCGCGCCGTCGGCGGTAAACCAAGACGGCGAAAAGAAAGAGTGTAAGATATATCATACTTAATCTTAAATTTGATAGATCTTAATTTTTAATCTCGACATCTACCCAAAAATATTAATACTTAACTATTAATATGTGATTATAATTTTATAAATTACAAATTTATTTTACGTTATTAAAAAGCATTGTACATTAACCAATAGCTGATCCGCTTAAAGTAGCGGCTTTAACTTTACCGAATGGCTTCAATCCCTCAGAGCAATTAGATGTATTGAGTGCCGAGCTAGCAATTGGCACCGAAGCGTTACACTCGTCGCTGCAATTGTATATGTTTTATGATTCAACACTTCTGGCACTTTATGGTCCCAAAGAAATATTCGATCAAGGTCCAGCGCTTTGCCTTCGAATAAAAGACAGCAATTAATTAGCTCAGATAGCCAACGGAAGTATTGACGTGTCGCCAAACATTCCCAATCTATTGTTTATTGACGGAGGAAGTTCGCTTCCTTGAGCGACAGATCCGAGACGCACGACCAAGCCATCAATAATTAAGCAGTGGCTAAGTTCAAAACTTTGAAGCTCAATCACCTTCTTAAGCTGTTGATTTTTAAATGGTTGCCGAAATAGCTCAGTTGGTAGAGCAATTCATTCGTAATGAATAGGTCGTCAGTTCGATTCTGATTTTCGGCTCCATTTAAGCCTCCGCGCGAAACACTCTTGTAACCGTCAAGCCCGCCCGCACCCCTCTGCCCGCACCCCTCTGCTTGCAACAAGACGCGGCTCGCATATCCTCTAAAACTCGATTGAGTCACCACCCATATGGAACTACGCCCACAACTACTGCAACTTTTACGCACTAAAGACTACGTGCCCATGCGACGCGAAGAGATTTTCGCCGTCCTTAAAATCAGCCCTAAAGAAATGGCTGCTGCTGATAACTTGCTCGATGAAATGCTCGAGCGCGGCGAGCTCGCGCGCCTCAAAAAAGACAAGCTCTGCATCCCTGATGATGCCGACCTTGTCAGTGGCCGCATTATGTTTCGCCAAAACGGCGCAGCGACACTGATCCCTGAATCCACCACCGGCAAACCCTCTGGCCCTAGCGCTGGCTACCCCGTCGCAGTCGAAGACACAGGAGTATCGCTGCATGCCGACCAAGTGCTCGCGCGCATTATTCAGCGCCCGCAGCAAAGTCCCTTTCGCGGCAAGGGCCGACAGCGCCCCAGCTACGATCCAAACGAAAAGCCCAACGTGCGCGTTATTCGTATTCTTAAGCGTGCCCGCGAAGCCATCCCCGGCACCCTAGAGAAAGGCCGCCACACCTACTACGTCGTCCCAGATGATCCTCGTATCACTCAAGACGTGATAGTGCCTGAGCCCTCAAACAGCGGGATCAAACCGATTCCCAAGGTGGGCGACAAAGTCGTGGTCAAACTACTCGAATGGAAGCAACGCCACCTCAATCCAGAAGGCGAAATTAGCGAAGTGCTCGGCCGCACGCACGAACCCGATGCCGAGTTCAAAGCCATTTTGTTTAAATACAACCTCAACCCGCAATTCCCCTCTGCCGTTGAGAAGCAAACCGAGGCCATTCCCGACCACGTCCGTGAAAAAGACACCGTAGGCCGTCAAGATTGTCGCGATATTTTTACTTTTACTATCGACCCAGACGACGCCAAAGACTTCGACGACGCGATTTCAGTAGAACAGTTAGACGACGGCAATATCCGCGTTGGTGTGCACATCGCTGACGTCAGCGCCTATGTGAAGCCAGGCACACCGCTCGACGTTGAAGCTCAGGAACGTGCAAACAGTACCTACCTAGTTGGCACCGTCATCCCAATGCTGCCACATGCGCTGTCCAATGGCCTTTGCAGCCTAGTCGAAGCACAAGACCGGCTCACGAAAACTTGTTTCATTACCTTCTCTGACCAAGCCGAGATCGTGGCCGTCAGCTTCGCCAACACCGTCATCTGCAGTAATAAACGCCTCACCTACAAGCAGGCCTTTGCATTTATGAATGAGGACGACCTCAACGTCGTGCGCAAGACGCCGCTGCCGCCGAAACACCAGACAGGCTCGACCGGTCGCTCACTCGACGAAGTCAACGACGATGAGATGAAGCTGCTGCAAAAGTATATTCGCATGAGTTGGGACATCGCCAAGGTACTACGCCAGCGACGCTTCAAAAAAGGCTCGCTCGATCTCGACATGACTTCGGTCAAACTTTACGTCGATGAGGATGGTTACACCGACCGCATCGAAAAAGAGTTCAACGACGAGAGCCATCAGTTAATCGAGGAGTTCATGCTCTCCGCGAATGAACAAGTGGCCCGCGCGATGAAGCGCTCCAACTTCCCCAGCATCTATCGGGTGCACGACGAACCGGAGGACGAAAAGCTGCAAGAACTACGCGAGACAATGATCACCTTCGGGGTGCAATGCGGCAACCTCAGCAAGCCACGCGAGATGAGCATGCTACTCAAGAAGCTCAAAGAGCACCCACAGGGCTACACCCTTAAAGTTCAGGTGCTACGCAGTCTCAAGCAGGCGCAATATCGCGCCAGCGCGGATGGCCACTACGGCCTCGCCAAGCCCGACTATACCCACTTCACCTCGCCGATCCGCCGCTACTCCGACCTGATCGTGCACCGCGTGCTGGACGGCTACATGCACAAGAATGGCGTCGCTTCGGCGCCCAACAAGCCCGACATCCGCTACACACAAGGTAAGCTGCTCTCTCTCGGTGACCACCTTAGCGTTGCCGAGCGTAACAGTGTCGATGCCGAGCGCGACTCAGTCAAAACCAAGCTCCTCGAATTCTATGAACGCGAACTTAAGAAGCCCGAAAAGGAATCCTTCAAAGCCATCATCACTGACGTCAAAAATCACGGCTTATTTATCGAACTCACCGACTCGCTCGCGTTCGGCATGGTGCACATCTCTCAACTCGACGACGACTTCTACCACGCAAGCGATAACGGCACTTCATTAATCGGACGCCGTACGCATAAGACGTATTCACTAGGCCAATACATTATGGTCGAAGTCAATCGCGTGGATCGCTACAAGCGTCAGATCGACTTCCGCGTCACTTCGACTACTGACAAATTTGACCGACGCCTAGACCCTAAAAAAAATCGTCGGAGCAAAGGCCGCCAAGCATCCGCCGACCGCATCAAAAAAGGTGGCCACAAGCGCTCCAGCGTCGCGCCACTCACTAAAGGTAGCAGGGCTAAGACGCGCGCCAAAACTAGCGCACGACCTTTTAAGAAGGGTAAGAAAAAATCGTAGGGCGCTAATCAGCCCCCCTCAATGCCGACCGCCACTCGTGGCGTGCAAGCTTGCTTGCGCCAACAATGCCCAAGGCTCAGGCAGTACCCCGATTAACTAGGGCTCACGAAAGCGCTAAGACCACAGCACTTTCGCTTACCGCTGCGTAAAGTCAGTAAATTCGCCACCAGAGCGGCGGGTAATTTTCTTAATCGCTGCCGCGGCTTCGGGCTCGACCTTGAAGCCAATAAAATGAATACGCGGCTCGATCCCGTACTCGCGAGTGAGTGCGCGTAGCGTCTTATGCACATCCTTCCACGGCACATCGCCTGCACTGGCCTTAGCGGTCTTACTACGCTGAAAATCGCCGTCGGAGATAATAAAGATCACTTCTGGCTCGATTTGAAACGCGACCGTAAGTGCCCCTTGGATACCATCTTCGCTGAATGGCAACTGCGTGGTCTTCCGACTTGAGCGGACATTTTCCGCGATCCAACGCTTCGCCTCCTGTTTATTGCGCGTACCCGCAGCGACCATATAATCTCGAAAGGTGCCGACCTGGCGCGCAAACGGCACAAGGCCGAAAAGCGTGTTGGCATTCAGTCCGTCCACCAACATTGACAATTCGCGTACAAACGCATCCGTCGCCACCCCCGCTGCGCTCGCCTTGTTCCAGACAGTCGAGCTATTATCAAACAAGATCAAAATACGCTGGCCGCTGTCCTCGATGCCAAACAACGAGGCCGAGGACGACCCCGTCTTCAACCCTTGCAAAGCGCCCAACACACCAGATTGCCCGAGCAAGGCATCCGACTGTAAGGCTGCTGAATTGCGTACAATCGGATTGAATTCACTTTTAGGCATGGCAGGCAGCGAGGGCAGCGCATCTGGCAGCAAAGCTGCCGTACTAATCCGCTCCATCTGCATCGGCGAACTCGCGGCATTTTGAAATGCTGCTAGCGCTACTTTATGCTGCAGCTCTTTTTGCGGTAAATAGATCTTCCTTTTTGCCACGAACTCAGGATCCGAGCGGAATTCCGGGACCAGCACTACCACAAATACCGCAAGGCCCAATAACGCTCCCTGAATCAACAATGCCAACAGCAGTGCACCGAATTTTGAGCGGCGCGGCTTTGAGCCAGCCGCAGATTCCTTTGCGAATAAATACATACAATAAATCAAACTGCTTGAAAAATAGGCAAAAGCAAAACCTGATTCATCAAAAAAAGTGGCTTACGTACTGAACAAACTACTTTGCTTAAAAATTGCCCAGCACCGTAAAACACCGCTTGACTTCAAAGATCCGATTTCTACTGTCGGCATCTTCCAATTTTTAGGGGTAGTAGCTCAGTTGGTTAGAGCGCCTGCCTGTCACGCAGGAGGCCGCGGGTTCAAATCCCGTCTATCCCGCCATTTAAGCCTGTTGATTGCCACGATCAGCGGGCTTTTTTGTAAGCATATTTAAGCATTGGGATTTTAACCTGCGGTGGTCTGGCCCGCGGTGCGGCCGGTTTTGTCGTCGCAAGCTCCTCGGAACAAATCCCGTCTATGCTGCCATTTAAGCCTGTTGATTAGGGCAAGCAGCGGGCTTTTTTGTTACCGCAGAAGGAACCTCGACTCCTTGAGCTCAAAGTATACCTCTAATACCATGATTACAAAATATCTCTGTAGCACTATATTGCTGATACTCACTGTCGGGCACAACGCGGCATCGGCCAACCGATCACAGGTTTACTTTGGCACAGATCGAGGTGGCCAAGGCATCTACCACGCACAATTTGAGAGCACTATTGGCACTCTCTCTTCGATCACACTCGCGGTTGCAGTCGAGTTCCCAAGCTTTCTCGCGACTCATCCCAACCAACAATTCTTGTATGCTACTACTGGATCGGATGCGCCATATTCCGCTAACGTCGCTGCCTTTCGTAGCCAAGCCGATGGTAGCCTAACTTTTCTCAATAAGCAGCCAACTCTTGGCAGTAATGCATGCCATCTGAGTGTCGATGCGACTGGCCGCACACTCGTCGCCGCAAACTACGGAAGCGGCAATGTATCCTCATTTCAAATACGAGCAGATGGCACATTGACCGCAGTCGTATCCAACCACTACCACAGCGGCTCTGCGCAGGACCCCAAACGTCAAAAAGAACCACACCCTCATTCCGCGTTTATCCACCCCAATAATTGCTATGTTTACGTGCCAGATCTAGGGATCGATAAAGTCATGATTTACGCACTCGACCCAGTACGTGCCACACTCACCCCATGCGGCTCCACCGAGGTGCCCGGTGGCAGCCAAGGCCCGCGGCATATGAAGTTCTCCAGCGATGGTAAATTTGCCTACGTGCTTAACGAACTGTCACTCTCGATTGCGAGCTACTCCGTAAATCTTGAAACCGGCCAACTCGAGTATATCGACACTCAGTCCGTATTGACCAATGGCGTCGACCCCGAGGGAATGAGCTGCGCAGAGATTCGCATCCATCCCTCAGAGCAGTGGCTCTACGCCTCCATCCGCGACTTGGCAGGACGAGGACGCGACGCACTTAGTACCTTCCAACGCGCAACCGACGGGTCTATTAGGCTCATCGCCAACACGCCTGCTGCGGTTTATATTCCGCGTAACTTCAACATCGACCCCAGCGGCAAGTGGCTAATCGTCGGCGGGCAACGATCGGCCACCCTCACGATCTTTTCGATTCATCAAGACACCGGCACGCTCACGTTGAAAAGCGCCGAAATTCCGTTTGAAGGACAACCGATGTGCGTAGAGTTTCTGCAGTAGAGGTATCGTGATAAAGTTGGCCGAACGTTTCCATCGGTCGGTATTCTCCCACTCGATTCAACTCGTTCTGGAGGGACATCGTCTCGATGTCCGCGCGGCGTGCAGTGGCGGCTGAGAGCGGCATTCATCGGCAAGAAAACTTCGGAGTCGTTCTTCGCTAGTGATGGCCCTAAGCTTACCGAAGTATAAAGGCTCTGCAACTCACCTACGAGAAGTCGAATTTCACTTCGCCAGCAATGACCTTCAACTTAGCCTCGAAGTCGTTACCCGCCTTGGACTTGAACCCGCCCAAGGTCTCCGTCGTGCCAGCATTTAGTAACTGCTGCGCCACTTGCAGTGGGATCTCCCGCTGCGCCATGGTCTTCCAGATGACGAATTTGCAACCATTGCGCCAATTCGAACAGCCATAAGCTTTGCCGCCTGCCACAATATCGCCACCACAAGTCGGACAGACTCCGAGCGTTTCTTGCCCCGCTTCCTTTTTAGCGACCTCAGACTTAGCATAACCGAGCTGGCCTTTTTTATCGAGGCTGAGGGTGGCAAATAGCTTGCGCCCATCGATTTCAATCGGATGAGGGGTGAGAGTACGTTTGTGCGCAAAAATCTCGCGCGCCAACTCGGGCTGAATTGACAAGCCCCACTGCTCTACTGGCAGTACAAACTGACAGCCCTGCTTCCATGCGGAGCAACCGTAGGCCGACTTGCCGCGAATCACCGCTGCATTGCAAATCGGGCATGCCCCAAGGTTCGCAGGGTTGACCGTCTTCGCGGACGTGCATTGCAAAATTTCACGCGTGTAATCGCCGACCTCCGTCATGAACTGCGCAGGATCGTACTTGCCACGCTCCATTTGCTTGAGGCGAAACTCCCAATCACCGGTGAGCTCGGGCGACTTTAATCGCTCATCTTGAATCAGCGAAATCAAGCCACGTCCCGACTCAGTGCTGATCAGGCTTTTTTTCTTACGCTCGACGTATTGTCGTTGAATCAACACCTCGATGATCGAAGCCCGCGTGGCCGGCGTGCCGACGCCTTTCTCCTTCAAGGCTTCCTTGAGCGCCTCATCGGTCACAGTCTTACCCGCCGTCTCCATCAATTGCAGCAAGGTCGCCTCATTGAAGCGCTTCGGCGCCGATGTTTTAAACTGCAGCAGCGACGGCTTATGTGGATTGTTCTCGCCTTGCTGAAAATCAGGCAATTCTTGGGCGGCATCGTCTTTGCCTTGCTTTGCATCGTCCGACTGCCCCGCCTTATCCTTGGCATACAGCGCCTGCCAACCGGCATCGACCAGCATCTTGCCACGTGCCCGAAACGGCTCCTCAGCTGCCACGGCATCGACCATCGTCACCGCTTTAATGCACGGCGGAAAGAACACCGCAATCAACCGAACTAAAACTGCGCCGTAGAGCTTACGTTCGTCGCCCGTCAGACCATCGCCCAGCACCTCGGTTGGAATGATCGCATGGTGATCGGACACCTTCTGATCATCGACGATCCGTTTGGTAAAATTCAGTGCGCCCAGATCCAGCTGATCGATCGCATCGGGCTTGAGCCTGCGTAGCGCCTCCAGCAGCGGCGGAATCGTCGGCTGAATATCAGTGCTGATATAACGGCTGTCGGTTCGCGGATAGGTGAGGTGCTTCTTTTCGTAAAGACCCTGCGCTAGCTTCAGCGTCTGATCGGCGGTAAAGCCGTAGCGCTTATTCATATCCTGCTGTAACGAAGTGAGGTCGTAAAGCTGCGGCGGATTGGCCTTCTCGTTTTTCTTGGTGACCGACTTTACCACCAGCTCTTGGCCAGTCACTTTCTCAACAATCAGCGCGGCCGCGCCCTGATCGTCGAACTTACCGCCCGTGTGTTTAAACAGCGCCTCACGGCAGACCGAGTGCACCTCCCAAAAATCCTTCGGCTTGAAAAACTCAACCTCCAGGTCACGATTCACAATCATTGCGAGAATCGGTGTCTGTACACGTCCGAGGCTAAGCAGTAAGTTGCGCTTGCCGTACTCAACCGTGAAGAAACGTGTAGCATTGAGTCCCACCACCCAGTCTGCCTCGCTGCGGCACTTCGCCGCGTGATAGAGCCCATCATAATCAGCGCTCGGCACGAGAGCCTTAAAGCCCTTCGCAATCGCCGTAGTCGTCAGCGAACTGATCCACAAGCGCTGGCACGGCTTGGTCTCGCACTCAGTCCAGGTTAAGATGTAGCGGAAGATCAACTCGCCCTCACGGCCGGCGTCCGTCGCACAAATAATCTCGTCGGCCTCGTCAAACAGTCCCTTGATAATCATCAATTGCTCATGCGCTGCCCCGTCTTTACGTGAGCGCAACTTAAAGTCTTCTGGAATGATTGGCAGGCTACTTAGGCGCCAGGGCTTCCACTCTGAAGTATAGTCTTCTGGCTCTTGCAGCTCGACCATATGGCCAAAAGCCCAAGTCACGGTCCACTCGTCATTCTTTAAAAAGCCCTTCCCTTGGGTGGTCGCCCCAAGGTGTTTTGCGATATCACGGGCGACTGAGGGTTTTTCCGCTAAGACAACTTTCATAGGTAGTGTAGATTCTACACTCTTGTCGCTTGCGCGCATGGAGCCAGAAAAAAGCGTCAAAAAATGTGGGGTCGCGACTTCTCAGGAAAGATTTCGCATGTGCTATGCGTGGCTAATTAAAAGAAAAATCGACAAGAGAATCGCTTCGACTCGAATGCCGCCCTACAAAGATCTATATGCACGTCGAAACACTAAAATATACCATCTGGGCCGCCGATGCTGAGCGCGCCGCCAACTTTTATCAAACCTGCTTCGGTGCGACCGTCGTACGACAAAATCCGCACATCACTGAGATTGAAGTCGCTGGCAGCCTGATCGCCATCCACAGCGGCGGTAAAGGCAAGCGCACTTGGACTGGGCTGACCTTTCAGGTGGCCGACGTCGTCGGCGGCGCTGCCGAGATCGTCGCAGCAGGCGGCATGTGCGAGCACGAGCCGCAGCCAGAAAATGGTGAGCCGCCCCACCTCGCTATGTGCGAAGACAGCGACGGCAATCAAATCATGCTCAGTCGCGCCCGCTGAATACACGCCCCAGCGCTTCCGACATACTCGCACCAGCATCTACCGAACACCAGGCCATTGGCAAGCTGAGTACTTAGTCGCTTCGCCTCCAGCCACCAGCACCTCACTTTTGGCGTTGTGCATGTCACTTTGAGGATAGACCATTCAAGGATATAAAAGCAGCCAATATGCGTAGTTTATTTTTATTATTTTCAATTCTAACACTACCGGCTACTGGTGCTTCTGCGGATAATTACCTGCAAGCGTATCCATCAGGAAAGCGATTGTTTTCATATGACGGACAATATTTAAAATCATACCCGAGCCAAAAAAAGTTATATGAATTCGATGGAGAGAAAATAAAGGAGTACCCCTCGGGTAACATCATCTATAAATATGAAGACGGATACATCAAAACTCATCCGTCAGGGAAGAAGTTACTGCAGTTTGATGGCTCGTATGTGAAGGAATACCCGTCCGGGAAAAAAATACATGAATTTAAAGGGCAATATTTAACCCTCTACCCGAGTGGTAAAAGAGTCATGGAATCCACCGGCATACTACCTAGAGTACTGGTTTCTCTGATCGTTTTAGGGGGGCTATGATCATGCATTCAGCAAACTCAAAAGAGGCAACCGCTTCATTGACACCATGAGCGTATCAACAATCCACTGAGTCGAACCCAGTGGCCATTTGACGCCGCGACTCAAAATGGGGTACCGCAGTATTGTGCTTAACGCCAAAAACCCAACGCGAAAACCAAAGTCCAAACCAGCGTACGAGGCCAATTCGTAAGCACTAATCGCTGTAAGACTTTCGGATGACTTTCGCCTGCCGCAATTCGTTGGTGTAGGGGGACTGAAAATCCGAAAGTCAGCCCCCAACAGCTGAGTACCAACAACAAGTCCAACCAGCCTAAGCCGCCACCGACTTGCCAGACTGCCAGCGCGGATAAACCCAATTGGCCAAACATCAGCGGCGCTACAATATAACCCATTCGCTGGGTGTAGTGAGCATGCCACTCAACTAATCGCTGCGGCGCGACCTGCAAGAATGACGGATATATAATCCACTGCACCAGCCAAAGTAAGACCACTAAACCGAAATCGATTAGCTGGCGTAATTCATTGAGACTATCCGTATGCATTTTTAGCTAATAACTCTTCCTGCTGCGCG
>Ga0255752_10004630_pt1 | contig 13727 bp, 18 predicted proteins | sample 011ome_25_FD_179952 | JGI IMG/M metagenome (GOLD analysis project Ga0255752, IMG submission 179952) | Coastal salt marsh microbial communities from the Groves Creek Marsh, Skidaway Island, Georgia - 011512CT metaG (version 2) | ecosystem: Environmental > Aquatic > Marine > Intertidal zone >...
AGCATTAGAGGAAGATGGTTCTTCTTCTAGTACATTTATAACCCCTAAAACTTATTATCCAAATGTCTAGATCAAACGGAAAATATGCACAATTTATTTCAGACAGATCAGGTATGGCTTTTCCATACAAAGAAATGGTTGTTGAATGGAATGGCTCACGTGTACACACATCTGAATTTGAACCAAAGCAACCACAATTAGAACCTAAACCAACTGTTGCTGATCCACAAGGTTTACAATTTGCAAGACCTGCAAGAGTTGAACCTGAAACAGAAAGTTTACTACCAGGTAATCCATTTAGTTTTACTTCAGGCTCTAGTGTTGTAACTGTCACAGAACCTGGTCATGGAAGATCTACAGGTAATACTGTTGTATTTAGAAATGTAGATGGAAGTCCAGGAGGATTAGCTTATACAGTGTTTGAAAATGCTTCAGGATTTAGTATAACAGTTATAGATACAAATAGTTATAGTTTTGATTGCGGAAGTAATGCAACACTAACAGGAAACTCAGGAGGAATGACTGTGACCGCAGGTCCAGTTACATTAACACCATAATGACATACGCAGAATTAGTACAAAAAATTAGAGATTACACAGAAGTAGATTCAAATGTTTTAACAGCTACTATTGTTGATGGATTTATATCTGATGCTGAATTTAGAATTTTAAGAGATGTCGATTCTGATAATAACAGAAGATATGCTACAGCTCTTTTAGCTGCTTCAAGTAGATTTATAACAGTTCCAGATAATCTATTGGTTGTTAGATCGGCTCAAATAGTAGATTCTGATGGTGTAGGTTCTGCTGATAATAGAGAATTTTTAGAATATAGAGACACTAGTTACATGTCGGAGTATAATTCAACAGGAGTAACAGGTGTTCCAAAATACTACAGTATGTGGGATGAAGAAAAAATTGTAGTGGCTCCTACCCCAGATGCCAATTACACAATTCAGTTAAATTATATCTTGAAAGATCAGGGTTTATCGAGTACAAATACTACTACATATATTAGTCAGAAATTTCCCAACGGATTATTATATGCATGCTTAGTTGAAGCATTTTCTTTTTTAAAGGGGCCAAATGATCTCTTGCAATTATACGAAGGAAAGTATAAACAGGTGGTAGAAGGCTTCTCGGTTGAACAAATGGGAAGAAGACGAAGAGATGAATATCAATCAGGTGTTCCTCGAATCGGCGGAAAATAATAAGGAGATAAAACTATGGCTATAACACAAGCACTTGCTAATTCTTTTAAAAAAGAATTATTAGAAGCTGACCACAACTTCAAGCAATCTGGTGGTGACAAGTTTAAAATCGCTCTTTATACTTCTTCAGCTACTCTAAATTCAGCAACTACTTCTTACACAACTGGTAATGAAGTTGGTGCATCAGGTCAATACGCAGCAGGCGGTGGAGCGTTAGTAAATAATGGTACTTCAATTGCATCAGGTGTTGCAATCGTTGACTTTGCTGACAGATCATTCACTGGTGTGACTTTGACTGCTAGAGGAGCTTTAATCTATAACACTTCAGCAACTGTAACAGATGCTGCTGTATGTGCTTTGGATTTTGGAGCAGATAAAACAGCGACATCAGGAACTTTCACAATTCAGTTTCCAGCTTTTACAACAGCAGCAGCAATTCTTAGAATATCAGGTTAATCATAGGAGATAATTTCCTATGGCAACTTGGGGCTCACAGACTTGGGGTTATGAAAATTGGGGAACGTTAGGAGATATAAACGCTTCTCTGACTGGGGTATCTCTATCTTCAAATTTAGGCTCACCATTAATTGACACTGAAATAAATCAAGGTTGGGGTTCTGATACTTGGGGAACTGAAACTTGGGGTATTTCTGGACAAAATCCAGATGTAACTGGTATTGCATTATCTTCAAATTTAGGTTCAATAACTATTACAGCAGATGCGTCTACAGATTTAACAGGTGAATTAATAACTTCTGTTGTAGGTGATGCAGAAGCATTTTCTTCTTTTGTTGCAGAAGTAACAGGTCAAGCAATGACTATGGATTTAACATTTGATCCAGAAATTGTTTCACCTACTGGTCAAGAATTAACAACTTCATTAGGTACAACCACATTAGATGCAAATACAATTGTAGAATTAACTACAGAAGTTACTCCAGGATGGGGCGCATCAGTTGGTTGGAGTGAACAAGAATGGGGACAAGCATCTATTCAGATGTCTATGTCAATGGATGAAGGAACAGTAGATCCTTCTCCTGATGCAGAAGTTGTAGGTATTGGTATTGCAGCTAGTTTAGCAGTCGGCACAGTTATTGCAGGTAATGCAGATGTAACTGTTATTGGAGAAGGTATAGCCGCAGGTCTTGGTTTAGGAACTATAGATCTAAATACTCCTGTTGATTTAACTGGAATATCTATGTCTGCTAATTTAGGTAGTATTGCAGTAACAGGTACAGCAGTAGTTAATTTAACCGGATTTGACTTGACAATGGAATTAGGAACTAATACAAATACCTTAATCTGGAATCAAGTAGATACTGGAACAGCCCCAATAGATCCACCAGGTTGGGTAGAAGTTGCTGCATAATGAGTTTGACAAAAACTCTAATTTTTAGTAAATTTAAACAAATAAGGAATTTAAAAATATGGCAAATTCAACATCAGCTAATTTAAAATTAACTGTACAAGCAACTGGAGAAAATTCAGGAACTTGGGGACAAATCACAAACACAAACTTACTTATTCTTGAGCAAGCAATTGGTGGTTATGATGCAGTAGGAATTACTGCAGCAGCAACTTTAACTTTTTCTAATGGTGCTTTATCAAATGGTAAAAATCAAGTATTAAAATTAACTGGAACTATTACTGGAAATAAAGATGTAGTAATTCCAGATAGCATAGAAAAAACTTTCATAGTCGAAAACGCAACTAGTGGTGCTCACACAGTAACGTTCAAAACTACTTCAGGAACTGGAGTAACTTGGGCTGCTACTGACAAAGGCACTAAAATGATTTATTCAGATGGAACTAATGTTGTTGATACTGCTTTTACAGATTTATCTTCAGATGTAAGTCCACAGTTGTCTGCAAACTTAGACACAAATAGTCAAAATATTATTATTGATGACACTCATGGTATTTTAGATGAGTCAAGTAATGAACAATTAATTTTTTCAACAACTGGAGCGGCAGTTAATCATATACAAGTTACAAATGCAGCAACTTCAAATAAACCTTCAATTAGTGCAGTTGGAGATGATACTAATATTGGAATTTCAATTTTACCAAAAGGAAGTGGTCAAGTTACTTTAGATAATTTAACTTTCCCAGCAGCAGATGGAACAGCAGATCAAATTTTAACAACTGATGGTTCTGGAAATTTATCTTTTGTAGATAATTCTGGTGGAACTGATTGGCAAGCAGTTATTACTGCAGATCCAGCTAACGCTGTAGCAGGTGCAGGTTATTTTTGTGACACTTCAGGTGGAGCATTTACTGTAACACTTCCAACTTCTCCAGCTTTAGGAGATGAAATATCATTCGTAGATTATGCAGGCACATTCGATACAAACAACCTTACGATCGGTCGTAATGGCAATCCAATACAAGGAGCAGCATCTGACCTAACCGTTTCAGTTGAAAGAGCAGGTTTGACACTTGTTTTTGTTGACGGTACTGAAGGTTGGTTGCTGAAGAATAAATAATCATGGCTACCTATAAGGAGATAAATGGAACGGCAGTTCAAAATATTGCCGGAGATCCACCCGCTCCTATAGAAGGACAAGTTTGGTATGATTCTAGTTCAGGTTCTTTTAAAGCTTATTTAGAAAGTGCTGCTGGTGCTTGGGCAACAGGTGGAAATTTAAATAGAGGAAAAAAAGAAGGTAGAGGAACAGGAACTCAAACCGCAGCATTATTAGCTGGCGGTGAACCTGGTCCCGAAGTTCATACAGAGTCTTACAATGGAACTTCTTGGACATCTGTAAACGATATGAACCAGGCAAGATTAACTGGTGGAATGGCAGGTACAAATACATTAGCTATAATAGCTGGTGGTCGTGGACCATCTCCAACTGCTAATGCAGAAACTTGGAATGGATCAAACTGGACAGAAGTCAATAATTTAAATTTAGCAAGAAATGCTTTAGAAGGTGCAGGCACACAAACTGCTGCATTAGTTTTTGGTGGTACTCAACCCGCACCAAATACACAAGAAACTGAAACAGAACTATGGAATGGATCTAATTGGACTGAAGTAAACGATTTAAACACTGCAAGAGCTCACGGTGGTGGGGCAGGCGCTACAAACACAGCAGCTTTATTTTTTGGTGGAATAGTAAATGGACCAAATCCATCATCAAATAATGAACTTTGGAATGGAACTAACTGGTCAACATCAACTCCATTAAATGTTGCAAGAACTTTTGTTGCAGGGACTGGAACAAGCACGGCTGCTTTAGCTCTAGGAGGACCTCCTTCAGGAAGCACTGATAATATGGAATCTTGGAATGGTTCAAGTTGGACTACTATAAGTAGTACAAATGCTGGTAATAACGGTGGTGGGCAAGCTGCTGGAAGTAACACTGCTGGATTATTTTTTGGAGGTCAAAGCAGGACAACAGCTACGGAAGAGTTTACGAGTCCAGCTATTTTCGTACAAACAATAACAACATCTTAATAAGGAGGAAACTATGGCAAAAACAAAACAATACTGTGTAGCAGAAAACTGGGGTAAAGGATTCATTGAACATTCTGAATCTTCTAAAATCAAGTTTGCTGGCTATCCTGGTAATGTTTGGCAAGTCCCAGCAAATGACAAAGGTGCAAATCTTTGGATTCACAAAGTGTTAGGAACTGTTAAAACAAGGGATGAAGCACAAGCAATTGTTGACGCTGAGGTCACTGCAGCACAAACTGCATGGGACGCTTTATCTGATGAAGAAAAAGCTGACAGCTCAAGACCAGCGGATATAACATTAGAGGAATAAAAAATTTAAATGGCTACGTACAGAGACATACATGGATTTAAAATACAGAATGTAAGTTCTGATCCACCTACTTCTGTCGCTGGAGATGTGTGGTATAATTCTACGTCTGGAGTTTTAAAAGTAAACTCGGGAACTTTATCAGGTGCTTGGGCTACAGGTGGTACTTTAAACCAATCTCCTGATAGAACAGATGTTGGAGGTTTTGGAACAAAAACTGCAGCCATATGTGCAGGCGCTTCTCCACTTTCAGGCATAACGGAGTCTTACAATGGAACAAGTTGGACTGAAGTCAATGATATGAATACAGGAAGAACTGCTGGTTCTGCCACAGGAACTCAAACAGATGGTATACTCGCTGGAGGTTTTCCAGGAACTGTAACCACTGCAGAAACTTGGAATGGAACTAATTGGACAAGTATAAGTAGTATGAATTCTTCAAAAAGATATAATAATTCAGCTGGTATCTCTACATCAGCTATAATGTTTTCAGGATATAGATTTCCACCTGGAGCTTTAGTGGAAACAGAATTATGGAATGGAACTAATTGGACTGAAGTTAACGATATGAACGTTGCAAGATATTATGGTGTTGGTGATGGTACTTCAACGGCAGCGTTATCAGCATCAGGTGATGGTGCAGATAATCAAACAGAATTATGGAATGGAACTAATTGGACAAGTGTTTCAAACATGCCTTCTGGCACGCAAAAGGGAGCTGGGGGTGGTACAACAACATCATTTTTTGTACAAGGAGGAGAACCTCCTCCCGCTGGAAGCACTAAAACACAATTTTATAATGGAAGTAGTTGGACTGAGGGAGCTTTTACTAATAGTGCTCACATAGAAGGTTCGGGAGCAGGTAGTGCGAATAGTGACGCTATAGTTTTTGCAGGATTTAATAAACCTACCGAAGAATTTTCAGAAACAGGTGGAATTAGAACAATAGACGCGAGTTAAAATTATGACAACATACAAAGAAATAAACGGAACAAATATACAAGTAGTATCTTCAGATCCATCAAATCCTGTTGAAGGACAAATTTGGTATAATACTAGTTCAAACACAGTAAAAGGATTTTTAGTTAGCCTTGGAACATGGGCAACAGGTGGTGATTTAAATACAGCAAGATACCAATTAGCAGGAGCTGGAGTTAGTAGTTCTTCTGCCTTAGCATTTGGAGGAGATATTAATGAACCTACAAAAAAAAATGAAACAGAATCTTACAATGGCTCTAGCTGGACTGAATTAAATAATTTAAACACTGCAAGAGCTGCATTAGCAGGAGCAGGTACACAAACATCAGCTCTAGCTTTTGGTGGAGGTTTAGCTTTTCCACCTGGAGGTCCAACAGGAGAAACAGAAACTTGGAATGGATCAAACTGGACAGAAGTAAATGACTTAAATACCCCTAGACAATTATTAGCAGGAGCTGGAGCATCTAACACAGCTTGTTTAGCTTTTGGAGGTGACCCTATTACAGCAGACACAGAAACTTGGAATGGAACTAACTGGACTGAAGTAAATAATTTAAGTGATTCAAGAGACCAGCTTGGTGGTGCAGGAACTAACACTTCTGCATTAGCTTTTGGTGGAAACTCACCAGGTACTTCAAATGGAACAGAATTATGGAATGGAACTAACTGGACTGCAGTTAATAATTTAAATGCAGCAAGAAAAAGAATAGCAGGAGCTGGAGCATCTAGCACAGCTTGTATAGCATTTGGTGGAAAAAGCAGTGGAGGCCCTGATCCTGAAGTAGGAAACACAGAAGTTTGGAATGGAACTAACTGGACAGAAGTAGGAGATATGAGTGTTGTTAGAGGTTATTTAGGAGGAGCAGGAGTTAACACAAATGCACTAGGATTTGGAGGAAAAAGTCCTTTATCACCAACAGCACCAACAGCAACAGAGGAATTTAGTTCAGGCCCAGCAACAGTTACATTTACTACTTCATAAAACTTGTAATATATTTTAATTAGTATATATAAAAGATAAATATAAAGGATAGAGATATGAAAAAAGACGTTAAAGATATTATACAAAAAGAAGAAACTCATTTAAATAATTTATTAGAACCACAAGACCTTACCGATTTTAAAGGTATGGTAGACGAGCTTCGTGATACATGGACCAAGAAACAAATGTTTCGAACAGAGACAGAAGCTAGATTTTCTGTATTACAAGACAATAGATACCCAACTAAAGCTGCAAAATATTGGCAGTGTGTTAGAGAACAATCATCATACTTAGATAACTTAATGACTTTATCTTTTGATTATAGAAGAAACGAAGCAAAGATAACTTGGTTAGAAAAAAAAATAGATAAAGAAGAAGATGATTATAAAAGAACTAAATACGAAATAAATTTAGATGAATGTAAATTTGCAAAAGCCTCTATGGAAAAAGTTGCAAAACATAGAATGCGAGAAATCAAAATGTGGTCTAAATTAAAAAAAGAATTTAATGATGGATCATTTAATGATAAAGATGTTAACGAACATCAGTTAGAGTCTTATGGTAGACAATATTATGAAAAAGCTAAAACTTTAAATGAACACTCTGATCAAAATGAAGTGTTTAATGTACTAGGTCAATTACAATCATTACAAAGAATTAAAAAATCAGGTGAATTAGAAAACAATACAGAAAAGAAAGAAGAGCTAACTCAAAATGACAAACCAAGAACGGACTACCCGTAAGTTATTTTTTTTAGTCGCACAACCTAGATCTGGTAATACTTTGTTTGCAAGTATTATGAATCAAAATCCTGAGATAGCAGTTACTGCTAACTCTTTAACATTAGAGATAATGAAAGATTTATTTTTACTTAAACAAACTGATGTTTTTCAAAATTACCCTGATCACAAATCATTGGATAATGTTTTAGACAATGTCTTTAATAATTACTACCAACATTGGCCACAACGAATAATCATTGACCGTGGACCTGTAATGACAGAAAGTAATTTTCAACTAATGCAAAAACATTTTAAATATGGTTTTAAATGTATTGTTATACTTAGAAATTTAATGGATGTATTAGCTAGTTATATGCAATGGTATACAGAAAATCCTGATGCATTTCCTAATAGGTATGGTCATAATACAGATGAAGAAAAATTAATGATGTTGATGAATAAAGATGGAGCTATTGCTAAACAGTTAGAAGCTATAAAAAATAGTTTTAACTATTCAAATATTTGTCATTATGTAAAGTATGATGATATGGTTACAAATTCAGAACAAGAGTTTAGAAAAATATATCAATTTTTAGATGAACCTTATTTTAATCACAGGTTTAGTGATTTAGATCAAGTAAGTATTAATGGTTTATCTTATGATGATAGAATAGTTGGTAGTAATTTGCATAAACTATTTGATGGACCTGTTAGAAAAGTATATAACCCTTATATAGAAAAAATTCCAAAAAGCATAAAAGAAAAATATGAACACATTAAATTTTAAACCAGTATTTTTAGGTCAGTGTATTATTAAATATCAAGTGCCATTTGATATATTTGCATCTATTAATCAAATTTATGAGCAAAATTATAATAGTCTTGCACCTGCTAATGGACAATTAGTTGGTAAGATAGAAAAAGAACATTCTTTATTTTACTTAGGTAAAGATGAATCAAAAATAAAAAGACATAACTTTTTACCTAAAAATATAACAGATTATTTTATGCAGGTGTTTAATCACTATTTAAAGTTTAATGCTATACGAGATTATAAAAATCATTTAAACTCTGTATGGGTTAATGAAATGAAACAACATGAGTACAATCCAACTCATATTCATAGAGGAACATTGTTTACGGGATTATCGAGTGTAATGATTTTAAAACTACCGTCAACCTATGGTAAAGAATATTCTGCAGGACACATTGAACAAAATGGTAGACTACAAATATTAGGTGCAGCTAACGGACAATTTGCTAAGATAGATTATCAACCACCTATGAATCTTAGAGATTTTTATGTCTTTCCCTATGATATGAGACACTGCGTATATCCATTTAATGGAACCGATGAGATAAGACGAACTCTTGCTGCAAATTGTGATGTAGATTTTGATCCTATTAGAAATAGAGGCATTAATTAATGGATAAACAATATTACATAGATAATCATATAGGATTATTTAAAAACTTTATGCCAAATCAATTAATAGAGGATTATACAAATTATTTTAATAAGTGTGAACAACAAGGTGCAGTATATCCTCGACAAGAAGATGAGCTGTTAGTATCTGATAATGCAATCGACACTATAAGAGATACTAATGTTGCAATGACTTATAACAACAAACCTTTTATAGATATGTTTTTTAAAGAAGTATATCCTCTGTATGTACAAAAATATTCATACCTAAAAAAATTAGCAACACACAATATACTAGAAGTTAAAATACAAAAAACTAAAGTAGGTGAGGGTTATCATTTTTGGCATTGTGAAAATGCTGAAATGAAAGCAAGAAATAGAATACTAGCTTTTATGGTTTATCTTAATGATGTAACTGAAGGTGGAGAGACAGAATTTTTATATCAAAAATGTAGATTCAAACCTGAAAAAAATACTATGTTAGTTTGGCCTTCACAATTTACACACGTTCATAGAGGCAACCCACCTTTGTCGAATGATAAATATATAATAACAGGATGGGTAGAATACGGATATTAATATGATAACAGAACCACGTTGGAAATCTTATATAGTAGAAACAACTTCACCAATCTTTACACCTGAACAATGTAAAATGATTATTGCTGCAGGAAGATCAGAGCCTAGAAACGATGCTCAAGTTGGAAATAAACTAGGTATTAAAGGTGGTATGATAGATACTAATACTAGAACGTCACATATTAGTTGGATACCATTTAAAAAAATGACTGATATGTACAAAGATTTAGATAAAATAATGAAAGCTACTAACGGCAATCATTTTGGTTTTGATGGAATGACAATAAATGAAATGGCACAATATACAGAATATCCTGAAGGTGGGTTTTATGAATGGCATGTAGATAATGATGTTAACATGCAACACGAACCTCCTGTTAGAAAAATATCTATGACATTATTACTTTCACCTGAATCAGAGTTTGAAGGTGGAGATCTAGAATTAATGAGGGAAGGTAAAGTTGCTAAACTAAAACAAGGTCATGCAATATTTTTTGCATCATTTATAAGGCATAGAGTAAAACCTGTAACACGCGGTAGAAGACAATCATTAGTTATGTGGTTTGGAGGAACCCCTTTTAAGTAATGTATAGAGATTTATTATTTCCAACACCTATCTATATTTCAGATATAGAACACCCAACTCTTAATCAAGAATTGGAAAAAGATATCATAGCTTGGTCCAATAAAGATAGAGGTGTAACAAGAACCAATATCCAAGGTTGGCACTCGCCTACAAACATGGCTGAGTTACCTGAGTATGCAAAACTTGTTGATATGTTATATGCATGTCAAAAAACAATTTATGATCAAGAACATTTAGATAGTGAGCCTATACTTGGTAATATGTGGGCAAACATCAATCCACCAGGTGGAATGAATAGAGCTCATCAACATCCAAATTCTTTGTGGTCAGGTGTATATTATGTTAAAGCACCTAAAAACTCAGGACGTTTAAAGATAGATGACCCAAGATCATCAGCTGCAATGGTTAGACCAAATCAAAAAAAAGGTGAATTACCATCAAGATTATGGAGAGAAACTCATTACGAACCCATCGCTGGAAGATGTATTATGTTTCCATCCTGGTTAATGCATTGTGTTGACCCCAACCAATCTAATGATATAAGAATATCAGTTTCATTTAATTTTTTACAGAAAGGTATGTTTTTATGACATTTCAACAACAAAAATATCAAGTAATTAGAAAAGCTGCATCATATGAGTTAGCTAATTTTATTTTTAATTATTTTTTACTTAAAAAAGATGCTGTTAGATACATGTATCAAAACAATATACATGCACAGTCTCCAATTCTTGGAACATGGACCGATCAACAAATACCAAATACATTCTCTTGTTATGGTGATTTTGTAATGGATACTTTACTGGTTAAAATGCTACCTGTAATGAAAAAGCATACAGGATTAGATTTGATACCAACATACTCTTATGCAAGAGCATATAAAAAAGGCGATGAACTTAAAAGACATAAAGATAGACCTAGTTGTGAGATATCATGCACACTTAATCTAGGAGGTGATCCTTGGTCTATATTTATTGATGGCACAGGATCAGATAATGTTATAGATGAATACAAAAAAATCATTAAACCTAACGCCCCAAAAGGCACAAAGGTATTACTTGATGTAGGAGACATGCTAGTGTATAGTGGCTGTGAATTAGAGCATTGGCGAGAACCATTTGAAGGTAATATATGTGGTCAAGTATTCTTGCATTATAACCATGTAAATGGTCCATTTGCTACTAAAAATAAGTTTGATGGAAGAGCGATGTTAGGACTACCATCATTCGCAAAATAGTATTATAATGTCAATTCTATGTTACAAAAACTTAATTTTAAACCCGGTTTTAACAAAATGGTCACTGATTCTGGAGCAGAATCACAATGGGTTGATGGCGATTTTGTAAGATTTAGATATGGTTTACCTGAAAAAATAGGTGGTTGGCAACAACTTACTATTGATAATGAGACTATTCCAGGAGTAGCTAGAGCCCAACATGCATGGACTTCTTTAGCAGGTGAAAAATACACAGCAATAGGTACATCACAAGGTTTATTTTTATACTACGGTGAAAAATTTTATGACATCACTCCATTAGATACAGCAATTACTGGAGCGGATTTTGATGCAACATCTGGATCTCCAACGGTTACTGTTAATAAAACCTCTCATGGTTTGTCTAATGGACGATATATAACATTTGATTCAGTGACTGTTCCAACAGGATCTGGTTATGCAACAACTGATTTTACAGATAATACATTTGAAATATCAAATGTAACAACTAATGCATTTGATATATTAATGCCCTCTAATTCAGCGGGTACTACATCTGGCACTGGTTCAGCAGAAATACTTCCATATATAATAGTTGGTCCTACCTTTCAAACTGCGGGTTATGGTTGGGGTACATATTTATTTGGCGAAGAGGCTTGGGGTACTGAGCGTACAACCAGCAACGTGGTTCTGGATCCAGGCTTCTGGAGTCTAGATAATTTTGGAGAAATATTAATTGCAACTATTCACAATGGTAGAACATTTACTTGGAATGCAGGCGCATCCTCTCCAAGATCAAATAGAGCAACAGTTATGTCGGGTGCACCAACTGCATCAAGATTGACCCAAGTATCTGATAGAGATAGACATGTATTTCATTTTGGAACAGAAACAACAATTGGGGATTCATCAACCCAAGATCCAATGTTTATAAGATTTTCGAATCAAGAAGATTTTAATACTTATCAACCAACAGCCACAAACACTGCAGGAACTTTTAGAGTTGATAAAGGTAATGAAATTGTAGGAGCAGTATCTGGTAAAGACTATACGTTAGTATTAACAGACAGTTCCGCTTATGTAATTCAATTTGTTGGTCCACCATTTACATTTAGTGTAAAACAAGTTGGTACAAACTGTGGTTTGATTGGTCAACATGCATTAACTTATTCTAATGGTGTTGTTTTTTGGATGTCAGGTGAAGGTGGATTTTTTATGTACGATGGTACAGTAAAAGCAATACCTTGTTTAGTTGAAGACTTTGTATTTACAACTACAGGAGATAATCTAGGTATTAATTATAATGCAGGTCAAATTGTTTATGCCGAACACAATACTTTATATAATGAAGTAAATTGGTTTTATCCAAAGTCACTATCAGATCAAATTGATAGATGTGTTACTTATAACTACGGAGAAAACTGTTGGACAACATCATCATTAACTAGAACATCTTATATTGATGCAGGTGTATTTGATTTACCTTATGCAACTGAATATGATAGCACTGCTACACCTAATTTTTCAATACAGGGTATTACTAATTTATTTGGAGCATCCACTTACTATGCTCACGAAACCGGAACCGATCAAATCAATTCATCTGGTACAACTTCTATTGATGCATTTATTAAGTCAGGTGATTTTGATATATCTGCTAGACAAAGTGCTTTGGGTCAGACAACAGGACTTGCTGATTTAAGAGGTGATGGTGAGTTTATTATGTCTATGAAACGATTTATACCAGACTTTAAAGTATTAACAGGTAATTCAAAAGTAACACTATTATTAAATGACTATCCAAATAATACAGCATCTAGTTCACCTCTTGGACCATTTACAATATCATCATCTACTGATAAAGTAGACACTAGAGCTAGAGGAAGATTACTTGCAATTAAAATAGAAAATGATGCTGTAGGTGAGACTTGGCGTTATGGAACATTAAGAGTAGATGTAAAACCAGATGGAAGAAGATAATGGCTAGAATAACTTCATACATACCAGAACCAAAAGAAGAATATGATGTTGAAAACCAAAGACAAATTCTTCGTGCAGTGGATACAATTAAAACTGAATTAAATTTTTCATATCAAGATGATTTAAGAAAAGAACTAGAAAGATTTACTTGGTTTAATTCAAGGTTTGGTTGCTAATGAGTGGTTGTAATAATGTCAATACAACAGGTGGAACTAGTCCAGGTACTAGTGATATAGATTTTTATCTTGCAGTTGCTAAAGGTGATTTTACTGGTTATACAA
>Ga0255752_10004641_pt1 | contig 13711 bp, 12 predicted proteins | sample 011ome_25_FD_179952 | JGI IMG/M metagenome (GOLD analysis project Ga0255752, IMG submission 179952) | Coastal salt marsh microbial communities from the Groves Creek Marsh, Skidaway Island, Georgia - 011512CT metaG (version 2) | ecosystem: Environmental > Aquatic > Marine > Intertidal zone >...
GAAAAACTATTCCTAAAAACAGTGTTATAATTACTGGCAGTGTTATTAAAACACGAGCTCCCCAACAAGGAGACAAAATTATATATAATGTTGGTAACCTTTCAGAGGTTGAAATTAATATAATTTAATCAATGTTTCTGTTATCATTTTGAGTGCGGCTAGACTAAAGAAAGTTAACAGTAAGTTTTTAAATGTTTTGGGATTAATTTTGTTTCTAAGCTTTTCACCTATCTGAAAACCTATAACAGCAGTAACTGACCCAAGCGCTCCATAGATAAACATGCTTGGCTGAAAAATTCCAGTTGCAATGTATCCAACTGATACAGGAATGCATCCAATTGTTATTAAAAAACCGCTCGCATCAACAAAGTGCTTAGGTTTAACATTTTTCATTAATAAATACATAGTCACTGGAACAGCCCATATGGACGCAGCCCCTCCAACTAAACCTCCCAAGGTACCAAGACCACCTTGCCAAAAAATATCTTGCTTAGGTTTCATTCTAAAATGAAACCCAAAAACCTGAAGACTAACAAAAGATAATACAGCTAGTGCAAATATAAGCCTTACTAAATCATCTCCTATTTTTTCGGCATAAAAGGAAGTAATTAAAATACAAACAACTAAAGAAATAGCAAAATATTTATATTTAACTATAACTTCCTTGGGATTGTCAGCCTTACTAAATTGCCAGATATTTGCTACTGTCATTGGAATTAAATTTAATCCAAGAGCAATTAAAGGAGATATGAAAAAAGTCATAATGGTTATTGCCGTAGTTGGAAGGCCAATTCCAATAACACCTTTTACTAAACCAGCCAATAAATAGGCAAGTGCAACTATAATGGCAATTTCATTTGGATTGTTTGTGATATCCAACACTAATACTTTCGGTCAATTTTTTAAAAATTTAAAATAACATGTTAATAATAATTAGCCTAATCTCAATATTATAACTCCGAAAAACAATCCAAGTATTAGGACACACTTAGTAAAATTAAGCTTTTCCTTTAAGAAAAAGAAACCAAGTAAAATTGCAAAAAGAATTGAAGTTTCCCGAAGAGATGAAATAACAGCAATTGGTTGATATAAACATGCCCAAACAACAATAGCATAGGCCATATAAGAGGCTGTACCACCTATAAAAAATAGATTTTTACCATTATTAATAACTTTTTTGATTATATCCTTTTCTGTCCATCTTGCATAAGCATAAAATAAAAGTCCATTAATTAAGGTCATTACACTATAAAAGCCTATTGGATTTTGAGTAACTCTTGCACCATAACCATCTACTAAGGAGTAACTAGCTATTAAACATCCAGTTAAAACTGCCAGGTAAAATCCCTTAAAGTCTGTCTCTTTACCAAAATATTGTTTAGTCCCATAAATAATAAGAGAAAGGGAAATCAACAAAATTCCCAAAGTTTCTTGAAGAGAAATATTTTCATTTAAAAACAAAAAACTAATACAAGTAATTAATAAAGGCGATAACCCTCTTGCAATTGGATAGATCTCGGATAATTCTCCATACTTATAGGCGTTTAGGAGAAAAGCCTGATAAAGACAATGGATAATAGCACTAGCTAGAATAAAATAGAAACCAGCCAAGCTAGGCAGCCCAAAAATAAAAAGGCCGAGTAACGCAAGTGGAATATGACCTAACACTACAGCGGTCATACTTAACAATTTATCTGTGGAACCTCTAAGTAAAAAATTCCATAATGCGTGTACAAAAGCAGCAAATAAGACTGCAACAATAATAAAAGTTTCTATTTTTCTTACCTAAAAATTCGAGGATTATTATAATTTATTTACTAAGATAATTTTTAACAATGAGCAAATAAACCGTCAGTCTTGAGTGTTCCAAGTTGGAGCCTACCTTAATTTCATCAGCTCAAAACTACATGAACTCTCAAAACATACTTGTAATACTGTAAGTTTATTTAAATTTTATTACAACTTACTTTTAAATCATTACCTCTATTAAAAAAGGGCCTGTTTCTTTTAATCCATTTTTAAAATTTTTAACTAAATCTTCTATGTTATCAACACGGACAGCATCAACGCCCATCCCCTTTGATAATGAAACCCAATCTAAAGAGGGATCTTGTAAAGATAACATCTCCATTGCAGATTTACCTGGATTTACAACGCCCACATTAGTTAACTCACCTTGAAGTATCTTGTAACTTTGGTTTGCAAAAATTAATACGACTATGTCTAGGTTTTCCCTAGCCATTGTCCACAATGACTGGACAGTGTACATAGCGCTTCCATCACCCTCTAAAGAAATGACTTTTTGTTCTGGACTTGCTATAGCTGCACCGATCGCAACAGGCATGCCAAAGCCTATTGAACCCCCGCAATTGTTTAACCATGTATGAGGATAAGATCCAGATGTTTGGTAAAAGAATTCCCTTCCTGTTGTTATAGATTCATCAACTATGATTGCATTTTCTGGGATTAATGAACCTAATACCATTCCCAATGACATTGTGTTTATAGGACCTTTAGGGATGTCTGGGATATCAAGTTTTGAAATAGTACTTGGAGTATCATTTGAAATTCCAACCCTATCAGATAACTCTTCAACAACTTTAGTAATATCATCTGAAATAGATGCTAATTCAAAAAATTTAGTATTAGCATGTGTTAATATTCCAGGCTTATTTGGATAGGCAAAAAAGGCAACTGGCCTTCTTGCTCCTATTATTAATATGGTGTCGAAATCTTTTAAAACCTGAACTGCTTTATCAACTACGTAGGGTATTCTAACTGAATTAATTCTACCTGCACCTTTATCTAGACGAGCATTAAACCAATCAGTTTTTATTGGACAGCCTATTTTGTCAGCTACTTTTGCCAATTTGATAAGGTTGTTTTCTTCTAATGCATCTCCACCAACAAGGATTAAAGGGTTTGTGGCACCTTTAAGTGCTAAGATAGCCTCTTCTATTAATTTTGAAGAGACAATGTTTGATTCAAAATTTAAATCAATTGCCTCAATTTTATCACCATGATTCCAAGCAGTATCTCCAGGTAAAATTAAAGTTGCAATTTGTCCAGGTTTAATATTTGCTTGCCTTATTGCTTCAGCACCATCTCTTGCAATATCTTTTGAAGATTTACTTGTTTTTACCCAATGGGAAACTGGCCCTGCTATCCCTTCAATGTCTGAGGTTAACGGAGCATTTAATTTTATATGATCAAGAGCATGTTCGCCTACTATATTTACTATTCCTGAATTAGCTTTTTTGGCATTGTGGAGATTTGCAAGGCCATTGGCTAAACCAGGACCTAAATGTAATAAAGTAGACGCTGGAGACCTTTTCATTCTAAAGTAACCATCAGCAGCGCCAGTGGCACATCCTTCGAAAAGGCAGAGGATGCTTCGCATATTTTGATATTTATCTAAAGCTGCAACGAAATGCATTTCTGACGTTCCAGGATTAGTAAAACATACATCAACGTTGCCCTCCAAAAGAGTTTGCACAAGGCTTTCGGCACCATTCATTGATTTCTCCTTCAAACTTTATTTCATGATTTTACGATAGAAATTTTTAAATTTATAAAAAATAATTAACTTTTAAATTTACTAATTATTGATTTAGCCGAATCTCTTAAAATAGCAATTTCAGTTCCAGCAGTAGTTAAATCGAAGCCACCATCAAATAAATCTTTCCAGCCATATCTACCATAGGGAATTATTCCTGAAAACTTTTTAGATTGCAAAATTTTTTCTTTTGCTTCTTGAATAGTTCTTACAAAGATTGGATCCTCAAATTTTCCAAATTTTCCCATATTAGCCGATAAGTCCATTGGACCAATAAATAGCATGTCTACACCGTCTACTTCTGCTATTTCTTTAATGTTTGAAACTCCTTCTAAAGTTTCAATCTGACATACAATTAATAAATTTTTTTCGAAATTATCAAAATAGCTTTTTATATCCATTCCATAATTTGTTGCCCTTATCATGCCTGGAGCAACTCCTCGATAACCGTTAGGTGCATACCTACACATTTCAACAATATTTTCAGCTTCTTTCTTATTATTTACAGCTGGGAACATTAGACAATTTACCCCTGAATCCAGTGATTTTTTAACGTAAACTTCATCATCTCTGGGCATCCTCACTAATGCTGAGCAATTAGTTTCTTTAATAGACTGCAATTGTCTTGTTATACCCCTTACATCACCATAACCGTGCTCGTGATCAATCAATAGAAAATCAAAACCAACTAATGCTAATAACTCAGAAGTGATTTCATTATCTAAACTAGTCCAACATCCTAAAGTTTTAGTTTTGTTTGACAGTTTTTCTTTTAAATAGTTTCTAATTTTAACCTCCATTAAAAATATTATCTCGATATTACCTAATTAAAATATTTCAGGCTCTGGTGTTGAAGCACCAGCCTCAAGAAAATCTAAATCACACCCCTGATGGGCTTGAGTTACATGCTCTGTGTATAAAAACATGTAGCCGCGTTTATATATTTTTTCTGGTTGGACCCAATTTTTTCTCCTTTCTTCAAGTTCATTACTTTCTACATTAAGTTCTAATTTCCCAGACATAACATCCAACGTAATTAGATCTCCATTTTGGACTAATGCTAGAGTACCGCCAATAAAAGACTCAGGAGAAATATGTAGAACACACGTTCCATAATGAGTGCCGCTCATACGGGCATCAGAGATTCTTACCATGTCACGCACTCCTTGTTTTAATAATTTTTCTGGAATAGGTAAATTTCCCCATTCTGGCATACCTGGCCCTCCGCGTGGTCCACTATTTTGTAACACTAATATACTGTCAGCAGTGACTTCCAGATCAGGATCATGAATGCGGTTATACATATCTGATACATTTTTAAAAACAACAGCAGGTCCTGTATGATGAAGTAGCTTTGGAGTTGCCGCACTTGGTTTAATTACTGCACCATTCGGTGCTAAATTACCATATAGGGCAGTTAATGTGCCCCTTTTTGTAACAGGATTATTTAATAAACGTATAACATCATTGTCACAAACACGTGCATTTTTAATCTCCTCACCAATCGTTTTTCCTGTAACAGTAATACAAGAAAGGTCTAGCTTTTTATTTAAAACGGATAAGAGTGTTTTTAATCCACCAGCTTTGTTAAAATCCTCCATTAAATATTCTCCAGATGGTAAAATGTTTGCTATTACCGGTGTTATTTTTGAAATTTTATCAAAGTCACTTAAACTAATTTTAATCTTATTTCTAGCAGCCATGGCAATCAAATGAATGACAGAATTGGTTGAGCCCCCAAGTGCCATATTTGTAATTATTCCATTTTTTATTGTTTGAGTTGTAAAAATTTTGGAGATTTTTAAATCTTCCCAGACCATTTCAACGATACGTTTACCTGACTTATGAGCCAATCTGGAGTGAGCTGACTGCACGGCTAATATTGATGAGCCACCAGTTATTGAAAGACCCATTGCATCTACTATACTAGTCATAGTAGATGCTGTACCCATGGTATTACAAGTACCGATTGATCTAGTCATCTCTGTTTCAAGTTCAACCCAATCGTTTTCAGATAGAAGACCAGCTTTCTTATCATCCCAAAATTTACGTGTATGGGTACCAGCCCCTATTTTTTGACCACGAAAATCACCATTAATCATAGAACCAGCAGGAAAGAATATTGCAGGAACATCTGCTGATAATGCTCCCATAATTAGCCCAGGCGTACTTTTGTCACAACCACCCATCAATACAACTCCATCGATTGGATGACTTCTTATAAGTTCTTCAGTTTCAAGGGCTAGGGCATTCCGATATAACATTGTTGTTGGTTTAACAAGTGGTTCACTTACAGAAAGTGCAGGTAACTCAGCAGGGAAACCCCCAGCTTGAAATATTGCTCGTTTAATAACAGAAGCGCGGTCACGTAAGTGAATATGGCACGTAGAAAGTTCGCTCCATGTGTTGATAATTCCAATTATAGGCTTGCCAATAAACTCTTCACGGTCAAAACCCATTTGTTGAACACGTTGACGATGTAAAAATGATCTCATATCGTTAACACCGAACCAACGGTGACTTCGAAGTTGATTAGCTGATATTTTATTCATTACGCTGGCGCTACCCTTTCCACACCTGGAGGAATTGTACTCATTAAGACGTCTAAATGCCTTGCTATTAATTTATTTTTTAAATCGAAGAATTTTTTGTTATTCCATAAATTTTCAAATTCACCAGGGTCTTTTTTTAGATCGTATAATTCGCCCAAACCTTTATGAGAATGATACACAGCAAGCTTATATCGCCCATCAAAAGTCATAGTTGCTTGCGTATAATGATCAGACATCCCCTTTCCAAGTGAATCGTTAAAATCTGTAATAACAACTTCTTTATGATAATCATTTGGTTTTGTCCCTCTTAATAAACCATGCAAAGATAGCCCTTGCATATAATAAGGTATTTCTATTCCACAAGCCTCCAGAAGAGTAGGAGCAATATCAATAGTTTCCACTAGTGCCTTTGTTTTTTTATTATTTTGATAAGTTCCAGGCCAAGAAAAAATTAAAGGAATATGAACAAGGCCCTCAAAAAACTTACAACCCTTATATATAAGGCCATGATCTCCCAAAAGTTCACCATGATCACTTGTGAAAATAATAATCGTGTTTTCGGTTTGGCCTATATTATCTATATGTTTTAAGATTCTTCCAAGTTGGTTATCAATATTTTCAATCATTGCAAAGTATGCAGCTTTGATTCCTAATCCATCAAATTTTTCAGGAGGCATTGAACCAGAATTGTCTCCAATTGCTAAATTGTCATTAAAAAAATCTTCTTTATCCAAGATCGGGTTAACTGATTTTATTTTTTGACTACGGACAGTTTCAAACATTTTCTGTCTTGATATATCACTTTCTTTAAAAAGAGGTGGTGGTAAATCTTTTGGGTTATATTTTTTATGAAATTCTGGAGGTGGATCAAATGGTGGATGTGGATCAAATGGATTCACACTCAACATCCATGGTCCGTCACGTGGCTCATTAATAAATGAAATTGCAGTATCTGCACACCAAGTCAATTGATGAAGTTCAGCAGGAATCCCTGTAGAAAGGTATGGTGTATTATCTTTAAATAGATTTGTTGGATCTACACCTTTTTCATTTCTTAACCACTCCCAATAAGCATTGGAATTTGGTACTCTTTCCCACTGTGGGTTTTGACACCAAGAAAAAAACCTATAACCGTCTTTAGGTCGCTGTTCAAACTTTGAAGCTGAAGAAAGATGCAACTTTCCTATAAGACCACAATCATAACCTGAATCAGCAAGCAACTTAGTTACGAGAATCTCCTCTTTGGGAAAATATGCATTACCATTCCGATAAACTTGATGCGCGGCAGGATATCTACCAGTTAAAAAGCTAGCTCTACTTGGCGTACATAATTGATTTTGCACATAACAATTTTCTAGCGCCATACCGTTATGTACAAGTGAGTCAATATAAGGGGTTCTAATTTTATTATTGCCTAGAGCACATATCATATCATAACGCATCTGATCAGCACAAAACCATAAAATATTGGGCTTTTTTTCTTTAGACAAACTTGAACTCCAAAACTTAATTAAACATTACAAAATTTTATTTAAACTTGTAAAGACATGAAAAAAAGTTATTACATTTTAACTTTTTTTTATTTTATTAATTTTTTTAAAATGCTTAACCTTTTAACCAATTCGATAAATAAATTTTTATTTGGGAGGTATAAATGAAAATTATAAAAAATACTCTAATGTTGATGGCAGGCTTATGTACTATTCTAGTTTTTATGCCAGTAATGAGTGTATTCTCTTCAGGGGATGCAAAAGCAGATTTTCCAACAAAACCAATAAAAGTTTATGTTGGTTTTAAGCCAGGTGGCCGTACTGATCTTATAGCACGTATGGTAGCCAAGCATATTACAGACAATAAAATGTTATCTCAACCAATTGTAATTGTTAACAAACCTGGCGCAGCAGCAGCCAACGCTGCTAGAGCAGTTATGGCTGCAAAACCAGATGGTCATACTATTCTTCACTGGTCTCATCAAATGTTAATTGCAAACGCTATGAGTGTTAACAAAATACATCCAGATGATTTTACGACAATTGGCTATACGGGTGGTGGAAGCCCTGTGTGGACAGTACGTAATGACGCCCCATTCAATACTTTAAATGATCTTGTAAATACACTTAAATCGAAACCTCGCAGTCTTGTTGAAGCTGTGGGTATAGGTACGATTCCGCATTTAATAGGTGTTCAATTAACAGCAGCAGCGGGTGTTAAAACTCGTTTAATTGGTGCTGGAGGTGGAGCTGACCGTTTAACACGCCTGTTAGGTGGAAACGCCGACATAGCACTTTTCTCCGCGGCGGGATATTTAAAACATAAGCCTTCTGGAATAAAAGCTCTAGTTTTTTTTGGTCCTAACAGAATACCATCTATAAAAGACGTTCCAACAGCTAAAGAACTTGGATATAATGTAGTTTGGGCAAATCCAGCATCTTGGCTTGGCCCCAAAGGGATGCCTAAAGAAATCATAGATAAATGGGCAAGTGTTTTGAAAAAAACTATTGAAAGTAAAGAAATCTCAGACTGGTACAATAAACGAGCTCTTGACCCATATTGGACTGACGGAGAAGCAGCTCTTAAAGACTCAAAGAAGGTATTAGCTTCTTTGAAAAAAGTTGTTATCGATAATAAAATTACAAAAAAGAAAAAGAAGTAACTTTATGTATGTTTAATTCACCACTAATCTAACTAAGTGGTGAATTAAATTTCTGAATTGAGAGGTCTGATTATGAAAAATCAGGTAAACCCTAAATCCGAAATAATCTTATGTGTTAGTCTTATAATATTTAGTGGCATAGTATATTATTTTGCCCTTGAGCTTCCTGATCCAGAATACGAGCCACTAGGGTCAGCTGCACTGCCAAAAGCATTATCAGTAATTATGAGTGTTTTATCGTTAATTGTTATTTTTAGAGCTATACCTCGAATAAAAAATTACAAAGGTGAGCCTAAAATCAATACAGAAGTAATTTCCCGACCAAAACTATCAATAATTATATTTATAATTACTTTAATTTTTATTGGCGTACTTGACTTTAACATCCTAGGTTTCTTGCCTTCAGGTATACTTTATATGACTTTGGTTGGATATTTAATGACGCATCGTGATTTGAAAAGACTACCTTACGTGGTATGTTTCTCTGTCATTTTGACAGTATCTAGTTTTTATATCTTTACAAAATTTTTCTATATAGACTTACCTTAACGCCGGGATAATTAAAAATGGATCAACTTTTAAATTCTTTTAACTATCTCTTTCAATTATTACCTATGTTACTACTTTTTATAGGAGTTTTGCTTGGTATAGTAGTTGGCTCAATTCCTGGTTTAACTACGACCATGCTAATTACGCTAACACTACCACTCACATTTTTTATGGAAAGTGTGAATGCCATAACTTTATTAATTGGTATGTACGTTGGAGGAATTTCAGGCAGTCAAATCGCAGCCACTCTTCTACGTATGCCTGGTACTCCAGCATCAATTATGACAACTTTTGATGGTTATCCAATGGCACAACAAGGAAAATCGGAACGTGCACTTGGCCTTGGTATTACAGCCTCTTTCGTTGGAGGTTTCGTTTCATGGATTTTCCTTGCCGCTCTTTCACCACCTTTAGCAAAACTTGCCTTAACTTTTGGCCCATGGGAATATTTCACTATGGTTTTAATGGCTCTTGTTATGCTAGCAAGTCTTAGTCAAGGGTCTCTTGTAAAAGGCTTAATTGCTGCTTGCTTAGGAATGATGGTTCATTTGCCGGGCGTTGATCCATCAATTGGACAAATGAGACTTACTTTTGGCTTTGAGTCACTTGAGAGCGGACTTAGTCTTATGCCAGTATTAATTGGCGCCTTCGCTGTTAGTCAGATTTTTAAGGATATTATAAACATAGACGCCAAGCCGCCAAACGTTAATGTTGGAAGAAAAAATATGTTTCTCAGTTTTGGCGATATCAAAAAACATTCCTTAAATTTTGTCCGTTCAAGTGTGATAGGAACTTGGGTAGGTCTTTTACCTGGAATTGGAGCAAATATTGCTGCAATGCTTTCTTATTCAACTGCCAAAAACTCCTCAAAAGAACCTGAAAAGTTCGGCACTGGTCATGAACCTGGTGTTGTTGCAGCTGAAACTGCAAATAATGCTTCAATAGGTGGAGCCTTAATACCTTTAATCACTATGGGTATTCCTGGATCTGTCGTTGACGCAATTTTGATAGGTGCTTTGATTATCCATAACCTAGAGCCAGGACCATTATTATTCTCAACGAACCCAGAAATTGCTTATGGGGTAATAACTGCATATTTAATCGGTAACATAATCATGTTTGGTATAATGATGTTTGCTGTAGTTCATATTGCTAAAGTACTATATGTGCCACGTGCTTATTTACTTTCAGCAATATTAATGTTCTGTGTAATCGGTATTTTTGCGGTTGGTAATAGTTTCTTTGATGTATGGGTAATGATGGTCTTTGGTGCAGTTGGTTTTATTATGGAACGTACTAAAATGCCTCTAGGCCCTTTTGTAATTGGATTTGTCTTATCGCCAATAGCTGAAGCGCAGTTGCGTTCTGGTCTTATGTCTACAGAAGGTAGTATTGAGCCATTATTCACTCGACCTTTTGCCGCTACATTTTTAGCTATTTCGGTACTATCACTCTCTTGGGCAATGTATTCAGAGTGGAAAAAATCAAAGGTCTAATAAGAGCTCAAGATATATTGAAATTTAATATTTAAAAGAGTTGAGAATGAATAAAAATCCTCCAAACATACTTTTTCTCTGTGTCGATCAATGGCCAGGTAATTTGCTTGGTTGTGCTGGGCATAAAGAAATAGAGACCCCCACTATTGACCGCTTAGCTTCAAATGGTACACATTTTACGCGGGCCTATGCTGAAACTCCTATCTGCATACCTGCACGACGATCAATTATGACAGGAACCAGCCCTAAAGTCCATGGAGACAGGGTGTTTCGACCAGCTTTGCCAATGCCAAAAAATATTCCAACCTTGGCAGAAACATTCCGTGATAATGGTTATCAAGCTGTTGCAGTAGGGAAACTGCACGTTTATCCACAACGGAATCGCATAGGGTTTGATGATGTAATTCTTTATGAAGAAGGTAGATCGAATTTAGGTTCAATTGACGATTACGAGATTTACTTAGCTGATGAGGGGCAGGCAGGAAAACAGAATATGCACGGAATGAGTCAAAATGAATTTTCTTGGACACCGTGGCACTTAGAAGATCGTCATCACCCTACTAACTGGATTACCCTTGAAGCTTGTCGATCAATTAAACGAAAAGACCCAACAAGACCTGCTTTTTGGTATGTGTCTTATAATCATCCTCACCCTCCCTTAGTCCCTTTAAAAAATTACGTGGATAGATATCAGAATATTAATATTGAACCTGCACATATAGGTGATTGGGCATTTAAAAATCAGAGACCTTACCCGATTAAACTTATTCAAAAAACTTGGGATCAATTATCTGACAAAAAACTGGCAGATACACGTCGAGCCTTTTACGCACTTTGTACACATATTGACCATCAAATTAGAACAATCATTGGCACGTTACGTGAAGAAAATCTTCTTGATAATACTATAATAGTTTTTTCTGGTGACCATGGTGAGATGCTTGGCGAGCATGGACTATATGCTAAACGTTTGATGTATGAAAATTCTGTAAATATTCCAATGATAATTTCAGGACTGCCTGGAAATGATATTGTAAAAAAAGGTTTTAAAGATAATAGACTGGTAGGCCTTCAAGATATTATGCCTACTCTTCTAGATTTAGCTAAAATTAAAATACCAGAAACTTGTACTGGGGTGTCAATGATTGGCAATAAGAGACGAGAAACAATGTATTGTGAGGCACAAGAAGGAGTCACAGCCACACGCATGCTTACTGATAAACAATTTAAATTAATTTGGTACCCTAGTGGAAATCAATGGCAACTTTTTGATCTAAAAAATGATCCTTTTGAGGAAATTGATCTTTCATCCAAAAAGGAATTTAAAAATATAAAAATAAATTTACAAAATCAATTGATTAAAGAACTATATGGTTGTGATAAAGACTGGATTAAGAATAATAATTTTATAGGGTTTGTCCCTCCAGACAATATACCTGTACCAAATCGAAATTTGTCAGGCCAGAGAGGACTTCATTTTCCACCACCAAAGCCCATAAATCCTGAAATTGCCCAAGGAGTTACTGATCGTTGGGAAGCTAAAAAGAAAAATTAATACTGACAATTTTTGGTATGATATAACTTTTCATAGTCCAGATTTAAACATGTAATAATTGTTAGTTTTAATTTAATCTAAAATTAATTTACAAAATTATTAGATTTTATAAGATTTATTTATGTTCATGAAATTGAAAGAAAAAGAAAAAGTTAGAGAGTCACTTGCTACAATGGCTCAATATCTCACAACACATTTTATGATTAGTACTGTTGAGAATGAATATTTAATTAATATTGAAAAAGGGATTGTTACGAGTATTCAAGAAGGTCCTTTTGTAATGCCCAGTTATATTTTCAAATTGACAGCCTCAAAAGATGAATGGTTAAAATTTTTACAACCTACTCCTCAACCAGGATCCCATGATATTATAGCAATGCTTAGAAGAAAAGTTTTGAAATTTGAAGGAGATCTCCATCCTTTAATGTCACATTTACTATACTTCAAATTGCTTCTTGCCTCGCTTAGACCAGTGGAGATTAAAAATGAAAATTGAAAAAGAACCTATTTCTGGTCAGTATGGAAAATTTAAAATTGATGGAATTAGTCATAGGATATATTGGGAAGAAGCAGGTCAAGGTATTCCTCTAGTCTGTTTGCACACAGCAGGGTCTGATGGAAGACAATATAGGGCGATTTTAAATGATGAGAAAATCTTAGAGAAATTTCGTGTTCTTGTTTTTGATATGCCGTGGCATGGAAAATCATCTCCACCAGAAAATTCAAGCATTGGAAATTATAAATTATCAACAGATTTATATATTTCTCAGATATTAAGCTTTATAGATGGTTTAGAGTTAGTAAAACCCGTGGTGATGGGTTGCTCAATTGGTGGTAGAATTATATTGCATTTAGCAATACATTTCCCGGAAAAATTTAGAGCGCTAATTGGACTTCAAAGCGCAGGACATTTAGATCCTTATTACGATATTAATTGGCTTCATAGGCAAGATGTACATGGTGGAGAAGTGTGTGGCGGAATTGCTTATGGTTTAATGGCTCCAACAAGTCCTGAAAAAGAAAAATTTGAAACTATGTGGCATTATATGCAAGGAGGCCCTGGAATTTTTAAGGGGGATTTATTCTTTTATAAATATGACGGAAATATTGGAAACGAAATAAAAAAAATAGATAATTCAAAATGTCCTATCTATCTATTAACTGGAGAATATGATTACTCTGCCACCCCAGAAGAAACTAAAATTTTAGCTGACACTATTGGAATTGAAATGGTTAAAATGAAAAATGTTGGTCATTTTCCAATGAGCGAAAATCCAGAGGAGTTTCTGAAATATTTACACCCTGTTTTAGAAAAAATTAATTAATTACCAATCTTTGCCTGCTGTCCAG
>Ga0255752_10004661_pt1 | contig 13678 bp, 11 predicted proteins | sample 011ome_25_FD_179952 | JGI IMG/M metagenome (GOLD analysis project Ga0255752, IMG submission 179952) | Coastal salt marsh microbial communities from the Groves Creek Marsh, Skidaway Island, Georgia - 011512CT metaG (version 2) | ecosystem: Environmental > Aquatic > Marine > Intertidal zone >...
TCTGTTGGTGTCCAGTCTACAGTGCTGGATCCTGTGTCCTGCATTAGTCCTGTGACAGCATTGTCACGCAGGTATGTTCTTGCTTGTGCTTGTGTCATATGCGGATATACTTCTGCCAAACAAGCCAGCAAGCCTGCTACAAACGGCGCACTAAAACTTGTGCCTTGACTAAAACTAATGGTGTCCCAGTTTGGTTGGTTTGCTTCCTGTCCTGGATAGGGAATACCATATGCAATCTCGCTGTTTTCCCAAGCGGATATTATTGTTTCTCCTGCGGCATAGACATCTATGCCTGGACCCCAGTTGCTGAAGTCGCATTTTCCTTGGTCTGTGTGGTTGCTGAAAGCACCTACGCTGATAGCACCACTCTGGTAATATTTGTCACCTCTGTGATAGTAATCTCTAAATGGAAAGGTTCCACTGCCAAATGGAAACTCATAATCTTTGTTCACATAAGCCGCAGTCTGAACAAGATAGTTGTCCCAGTTGTCTCCGCCTAGCACATCAATGTATCTGTTTTTGTTGCCCGCGGAGATGGTCACAATAATACCTTCCGCAATGGCATCTTCTATGTCGCTATCAACTGAAGGACTGTTTACTTGGAAGTTGGTGTTGCTCACAAAGTCTTCATCTGTTGAATATATACCTCTTGCGTGTAGTTCAGCGGCTGTGAGATTGTTGCCTGATCCTTTGTCAAGATCCACACCTTGGAAGTGAGCCCAAGCGGCTCCAGTGAGATTGTTTACTGTTCCCAAACTCACACTCACAATAGTAGGATTTTTTCTACCAGTTGCTGGATTTACAGCTTTGGTTCTGTGAAACTCTCTGATGTAAGCAAAGGTTCTGTCTGTGCTGTTGCCACCACTTAAATTACGTTCGGCTCTGATGCTAAAACCATACACGTTAGCACTGTTGGCAGGTCCGTATAGTGTTCCTGCGGCATAACTAGCACACGCCGTTGGATGACTGTTTACTTCTGATGCATCTGCGGCTCTTGCCGCCGCAAAGGTGTAGGTGTAGTTTGTGCCACCTGTGATTGTGTTGTAGTGTTGTCCCCAGTTATAGTCTACTGCTCTACTAAAAAAATCCTCGTGGTCATACCAAGTGTGCTGATCCACTATGATCACATCCACATTCTTACCACTTGCACTATATGTCACGCTGGTATCAACATATCTATCTGAACCTGTAGCATCACTACCCCAACCTGATCTGTTGGTGCTTTCTATGTGTCTCAATAGTCCCCAACTTCTGTGGCTAACCGAATAGTTTATTGCTGGACCTGTGCCGTCTGCTCTTGTGAATGTTTGTGTGCCTGTGGCAAGACCAGCAGGACTTTTGTCAAATCTACCTGTGTAAGTTGATTCTGTGATTGTGATATCTCTATCTAAAACTGATTGTGGCATAACCTGTTGCACACGTTCGTCGGCGGCAACCGTTTGTGCTTCTTCCATTGTGAGCATATAGCCTGTGGTTCTTGAAGTTGGTCGTCTGTCACTGCACTCAACACTCCTATCTGGAATATGTAGAGCACCACCTGGTGTTTCCATATCCTCATAAAAAGCATCAATATCTTCACCTTTTTTCAATGTGACTTGGAATAATTCCATCTTACGCCTCCAGTTGTAGTACGTTTAGAGTTACCTGCACTGTGGCAGTACCACCGCTTTTGTTTGTTACCCTACAAGGTATAGTTGTTGTTGGTGAACTTTCTAAGTTGAATCCATAAGCACCTGGGCTTATAATAACTGTTTCAGCACCTGTGGTGATAACTTCTGCTATTAGTCCTGCGTCTGAAGTAGGATCAACACCTTCTGCTCTTGAGGCATCTGCTGTTCTTGTTGCGGCACTAACATACAATCTCACACGAGCCGCTCTATCTGTTGTGATAGCCAGTAGTGCGTATGCTTTGAATCCTGTGATGTCTAAGTCTGCTTCTGCCGCATCTGCCAAACTATTAGTATTGCCTGTTTTTGTGCTTCTAGTGGGTAAGCCACTACCACTAATATCACTTAGTAGTGCTACAGTACCGTCTGCATCTGGTAAATTAATTGTTCTGTCTGCTGTTGGATCTACAGCTTGTAATTTAGTTTCAAAGTTATCAGCAGTTGCGCCTTCAAAACTAATACTAACAATACTGTTGATGTTCGGATCTAGTTCTAGTGTAACGTTGTTTGCAGCAATACCTGCATTAATTTGCCCAGTTGTTCCTAAGAACGTTAGTGTTTCTGTTGCAGTATTAAAAGTGTGTGTGCCAGTATTGCCTGCAAGCGCAAACGTTCCACCACCGCCGCTTGGCGCAGCTCCGTATGTAACTTCGCCTGTAGCAACATCATAATAAAGTGCTTGTGCAGTTACAAGTCCTCTAACAGGTTTAACTACAAAACTTTCTGGTATAGCATTATCTAATACAATTCCTGTTGCGTTAATTACAATACTTGTAGCAGCTTGATTGGTTACTCCTGCTTGAGCACCTATAGCTATTGAATTGGCTCCTTGATTGACATTTCCTGCATTTGTTCCTAGTGCAATTTGTGAAGGACCACCAGGACCATCTTTGTCACCTAGTGTAGCCCATGTATCGTTTGGTAACCCACTAACTGTTGCACCTGTAAAGTCTACATTGCTACTTGCTGAAAAATCAACAGTACCGCTAAATGTACTTGTGCCGGCACTGGTAATATCTCCAACAACATCGCCTGTTAGTATACCACTGTCGATATCTAATACTACACTTGTTGTCGGGTTTGCTGGATCATGAACTACATCACCGTAATACCATGCTGTGCTTGAGTTATGTATACTCGGAGTACCTGTGTTACCTAGTACATGATTATCTGTAGAAGTTGGATCTGCGGCATTGGTTGTTACAGTGGTTGTGTATTGTGATTGAAGAACAATAGCATTAGCAAGATCCGGCGGAGTATATGTAAACACACCTGTTGTGTTATTGTATGCTAAACTAGGAGTTCCACTTGCTGAGGCTGTAGTTACACTTAAATCTGACAGTGCCACACCGCCGCTTTGTGCAACCCAAGCATAGTCTGATCCATTCCATGATAAAACTTGATTAGATCCTGCAGAACTTTGGTTAAGATGACTATCTACATCTGCATCGTCATATCCGTCTGTGATTCCGTAACCTGCTATTGTAGTTGGTTTACCTGTTAGACTAGCAAATGACTGTGCAGGAACACTTGTCAAGTAACTGGACAAATCTGGTGGTGTATATGTAAACACACCAGTTGTGTTGTTATAACTTAATCCTGCTGTGCCAGCACTTGCAGTTGTAACACTTAGACTTGTAAGACTAATGTCAGTTGCATCACTTGTTTCTAATGTACTAACTCTTCCGTTTAAATCTGTAAAGTTATCATCTAGTTCTTGAAACGTTAATTCGCTTCCTTTTGTTAATCTTAATGTAATCGCCATGGTTTCTTCCTATTTCGCTACATATCCTGATGCTACATAACCTGTGGTTGCATAACCTTCAGTTTCTAATGCATTATCTGGTTTCGCAGGTACTACTTTACTCATTGGTTGTAGTGCGTCAAATTCTCTATCGTCGAAAATGCTAGTGCCGTTTTCAAAAATGTAATCACTAGCATTGTAAGTTTTGTCTGTCCAAGTTTGTTCAGTTACATTGTCATACAATCTATGCCATTTGTTTCCTCTGCGTACAAACATTCTGTTTGGACTAAAGTCATTTCTAATAAAATAATCACCTTCGTTTGCAGTAGTTGGGAATTGATCTCCGCTGGCAATTGTCTCGCCGTGGTTGTATGAATTGTCTTGATTGACAATACCGCCACTTGTTGCATGATCATAACCAAATAAATGATCTACTAAACTTGTACCTGTTGGATCTTCTGCATCAGCTGCCGCTACTATTGCATCACTGATATTAAATTCTGATTTATATGTACTAAGATCATTTTTGAGACTATTAGCATCACTACTATCTCCAAGTATATCGTAGTATTCTTGACTGTCTGTTAGTGGACTTAATTTTACACGCCAAATATGTGGATACCACGTTTGGCTAAAACCTTCTGCACCTCTGTTTGCATCATTCACAACATAATATTTGTTGATTGCTTTTTTATCAGCAGTTAACAATAACGAATCTCTGAGATGAGGTAATTCTAATACATCACCGGGCATTAATCTTCTGCCCATAATCTCTACCATTTCGTTCATGTGAAATGTCATATACAGTTGATCGTTACTGAGAAACAATCCAAACTGTGTTAGATCAAAGTCTGTGTCTTGTACATTGTATACACCACGCATTTCGTATACATCTGGATCATACTTGCGATCTCTATTTTCTAAAAACAGCAAGTCTTGAATTTTTGTTTCGTTAATAATACCGTCAATGTTGATAAACTCTCCACTAAGTGGATCTACTTCTCTACCGTCTACGTAATTGGGCTGACTGGGATCATTCTTATCTCCGAGATTGGCTGGCCCTACATATTTGTGTACATGTACGCCTGTGCCTCCAATACTAAACTGTTCACGGATATTCCTATCCATGTAGTGATAGTCATTTGTTTTTGTCGGTTTGTATAAACTTAAACGTGGCATATGTATATTTAGCTGGATCTAGTAGGTTGACAAATAAGTAAAAGGTGTTATTATTGTTATGTAATAGATAGGAGATAGTCATGGCGAAGAGTGTAACAAAGCGTAAAAAGCCTAGAGCACAACGTAGAGCAAATGCATGGGATCAGCTTCCATTAGACAAAGGTTGGCATGCTGTACAGTATCAGATACACTATCTAATAGAAAGCAAAGAGTGGCTTACTAAAGTTAAGACATACATCAAAAACAACTACGACAAAACAGTAGTTGCAAATATCAACAAACTTCCAGATTGGAAAGTTGGCGGTAAAAGTCATTATGCTACTGCCGCACACTTTGAAGAACATGCACCTGACAGTATTCATCCTGCATATGTGGGAAGGCTAGACAAGTGGATCAATGAGCTTTCAGAAGAAGGCGCCAAAGTTGTTGAACTTAAAAAAGCAGAAGACAAGAAGAAAAAACAAGTACACGTGCCAACTATCCAGGAACGCTTACAAGAAGCAACCATTGATAAAATGGAAGAATTTGACCAATGGGAAGATGATTGGTTGCGTGACAGTAAGAACAATCCTTTACTCAAAAAGAATCCTCTCAACTACTTTAAAAAGTATGAGATGAATCTTGGACATTTACGTTTTGTAACGGAATTTTACAAAGGACAGTGGGAAGAGCTGCAAGAGCTCAATAATTTGCCAACGCCTAAGAAGCGTAACGATATGCAACAGCAACTTGCAGAAGGTTACGAAACATACAGCAAAAAAGAAATCAAAGAACTAACAGACTTTTACAAGCGACTGTTTGATGCTATTGAGATCATCAAAGCAGAGAAAAAACAAACACGAGCAGTGCGCAAGCCTAAAGTTAAGAGTGCTGCAGAGCTTGTTAAAAAACTCAAGTTCAAACCAAGCGACAGTGATTTTGGTATTGCTAGTATTAATCCAGCAGACATTATTGATGCAACTGCATTGGTTGTGTTTAACACAAAGAACCGTAAGTTGGGCATTTACTATGCACAAGAACATGCGGCATTCAAAGTCAAAGGAACTTCGTTACTGTTCTTCGATGAAACACGCAGTGTACAAAAGACAGTGCGTAAACCAAATGAAGTATTGCCAAATTGGAAAAAGGTAACCAAACACAAACTAAAAACACAGTTCGGATATCTCAAAACAACTGAAACAAAACTAAACGGCAGATTCAATGCTGATACGATTATCTTAAAAGCCTTCAAGTAATAAATACTTGTATGGCATTAAAAGATGATATGATCAAAGAAATAGAACTACGTTTAGGTGGTCAGATGGTTGATGTTGAACTCGACCCTGAACATTATGACTTGGCTATCAAGAAAAGTTTTGAGAAATACAGACAACGCAGTGAAAACAGTGTTGAAGAAGCATTTGTCAAACTTGAACTAGTCAAAGAAGTAAGTGAGTACACATTGGATGCAGATGTTATTGATGTGTTTGATGTGTATAGACGTAGTAGTGGTACACTAAACAGTGCGAGTGGCGGTGACATTGAACCGTTTGAAACTGCATACTTAAACAACTATCTATTGTATAGTGGTAGAGCGGGCGGGATGGCAGTGTATGATGCACTTGCTCAGCACAGAGAAACACTAGGTAAAATGTTTGGAGAAAATTACACGTTTACTTGGAATACTGTAACCAAAAAACTATTGTTGCACAGAAAAGTCAAAGCAGATGACACAGTGTATATACATGCATATAAACAACGCAGTGATGAAGAACTATTGCAAGACACATATTGTATGCCATGGATCAAAGACTATGCACTAGCACATGCTAAACTAATGCTAGCAGAAGCACGTGGCAAGTTTAATACTATTGCAGGTCCGCAAGGCGGCACAAGTTTAAATGCTGATGCATTGCGTATGGATGCACAAGCAACAATCGACAAACTAGAAGATGACCTCAAATATTATGCAGAAGGTCAAGCTGGTTTGGGCGTTATTATCGGTTGACAAAATTGCCTGATCCTATTATTATATAAACATGAAATTAAAATTACTAGTAATTGGCCATGGGCGACATGGCAAAGATACTGTCTGTGAGATTCTCAGAGACAAGTATGGTTATAGTTTTGAAAGCAGCAGCAAGTTCTGTTCAAAACTTTTTATATACAATGATCTTAAAGAAAAGTACAGCTACACAAACGAAGAAGAATGTTATGCAGATAGACACAATCACAGACAAGAGTGGTATGAAGCTATTTGCGACTACAATGTACCAGATCCTGCTACACTAGGCAGAGAAATGTTCCAAGAGTATGATATCTATTGTGGGTTGCGAAACAAAAAAGAATTCCATGCTATGAAAAATACAGGTGTGTTTGATTATTGTATATGGGTTGATCGTAGTGATCACTTGCCACCAGAGAATAAAAATAGTATGAGTTTGGAACAATGGATGGCTGATTATACAATCGACAATAACGGTACGTTACAAGACTTAGAATTTAATGTGCAACAACTTATAGGACATATTGATCCTTACAGTGTGTCAGAATAATTAAGTACTAGGTTAACCTCTATATTCCCCCTGATATATAGTCACTCTGGTAAATACTACTAGCAACCAATTCAATAGAGGAGAATGCAATGGCGTTAGTATCACCAGGTGTTCAGGTTAGTGTAGTAGATGAAAGCGCATATGGCGCACCAGGTGCTGGTACAGTACCACTACTATTAGTAGCCACAAGAACAAACAAAACAGATCCTACCGGTAGCGAAGCAGATGGTATTGCCAAATATACTAAAACAGCCCAAGCTGGTAACGTAATTAAAGTTACTAGTCAGCGTGAGCTAACACAGTTTTTTGGTAACCCAACGTTTACTACTGTAGGTACAGCAATTACACAAGGCAGTGAGACCAGTGAATATGGTCTAATGGCTGCATACAGTTATCTTGGACAAGGCAGTCAGGCGTATGTAGTACGTGCAGACGTTGATCTTGCTCAACTAGAAACAACAACCACAGAGCCAACAGCGGCTTATAGTACAGCAAATGGTCTATGGTTAGACACAGATGCAAGTAAATTTGGTATCCACCAATGGAACAGCACCACTAATAAGTGGGAAGAAAAAACTCCAGCAGTACAAATTAATGTAGACGATGGCACAGATGTAGGCGGCGATGTACACACACCAAGTGGTGCAAGTGCAGCCACAAACGGTACATTCCTAGTTGTTGTTCATGTTGACAACGAAACAAGCACAAGTGCAGCTCGTCAAATGAGTATTGAATACTTTTATGGCGTAGGCGGTGCATGGGAAGTAATGGACAGTGATGCAGACATGACAGGCGCAATTGGCGTATCATATGCACCACACTACACAGCTCCTGCAAGCCCATCAGCCAACGATGTTTGGATTAAAACAACACGCCCAGGCAATGGTTTAAATCTTGCAATTAGTCGTTACAATGCAACAAGTTCAGCATTTGCTACAGCAACAGTACAAGGTGTAACAAGCACACAAGCAGATGGCGCTGGCGCTATTGGCGACTTTGTACCACAAGATGGTTCAAGTACAACTGCTCTTACATCAAGTAGTGCTACAGTTGGAAACTTATTACTTGACCAACAAGCCAACACTAAAGCAACTATTGCTATCCGTGAAGTAGTAACTGGCGGCGCAGTAGGCGATTTGACTGCACCAGCAGTGCTTGCACAAGCTGCAACACCAACTGCTACAGCGGCTTCAGGTACATACTGGTTTGATAACACAATTAACAGTTTAGACCTATACAAAGTAAACAGTGGTAACTACACAACAACTAGTGCAACATACAGCACAACTGCTCCAACAGGACCAAGTAGTGGTGATGTTTGGGTTGACACAACACTAGCAGGTGAGAACCAAGCTAATGAACGTGCTTATCCAATGATCAAAGTGTACAACGGCGCAAGTTGGATCACACACAGTAACACAGACCAAACAAATACAACAGGTGTATTGTTTGCTGATATTACTGATACAGCAGCTGATGCATCTAACGGTGGTAATGCTACTACTATTAGTGGCGCACCAAATGCAGCAGTTTATCCAGATGGAATGATTGTTGTAAACATGGCACAAAGTAAAAACACAGTGCGCAGTTGGAACGGTACAGCATGGAGAAATGCAGCGGCTAATCATGCAGATGGTAGTGGTGCATTTGGTAGATTTGCACAACGCAAAGTTATCGCAACAGCAATGCAAGCAGTGGCGGCAGGTACAGATCTCAGAGACCCAAGCAACAGATTTAGCTTAATTGCTGCACCAAACTATCCTGAGCTAGTAGACGAAATGGTAACATTGAACAGTGACAGAGGCGAAACAGCATTTATCATTGTTGATGCACCAATGCGTAAAAACCCAACCGACGTAATTAGTTGGACACAAAACACAGGTAGTGCAAGTGAAAATGGCGAAGATGGACTAGTAACAAACAACACTTATAGTGCAGTTTACTATCCAGCAGGTCAAACATCAGAGCCATTAAATGGTAACACTGTAACAGTACCGCCAAGTCATATGGCACTTTATACATTTGCATACAATGACAACATCAGCTTCCAGTGGTTTGCTCCGGCAGGCTTAACAAGAGGTGTTGTACAAAACGCAAGTGCAGTTGGACACATCACTACAGAGGGTGAGTTCAAAGCAGTTAGCCTTACACAAGGTCAACGTGATGCGATGTATACAGCCAAGCTAAACCCAATCACAACATTCCCAGGACAAGGAACAGTAATCTTTGGACAGAAAACACTGCACACAACTACAAGTGCATTGGATAGAGTTAATGTTGCAAGATTGGTAGCTTACCTAAGAGATCGTTTCGACGAACTAGCTCGTCCATTCTTGTTTGAAGTTAATGATGCTCAAACACGTGAACGTGCTAAGATTGCGTTTGAAAGATTCCTTGCAGACATTCTCAGCCGCAGAGGTCTTAATGACTTTGCAGTTGTTTGTGATGAGAGCAATAACACTCCTGCAAGAATTGATCGTAACGAATTTTATGTTGATGTTGCAATTGAACCTTCAAAAGCGGCAGAATTCATTTACATTCCAATTAGATTAGTTAATACAGGCACAATTGGTACTACAAACTAAGAAAATTAACATAATACTTAATGGACGGCTCATGTCGTCCATTTTTTTTGACTGGTTTTTAATAAATACTAACAGCCGGTATATAAGGAGAAATCGATGGCAGTAATTACAACACTAGGTGTTCCAGATAATGCAGGTAACACAACAACAATTATGCCAAAGCTACAATATCGTTTTAGAGTGACGTTTATTGGTGATGGCTTTAGTGCATCTCCTACTAGAAGTGTAATCAGTGTTAGCAGACCAAGTCTCACACACGATGAAGTTCTAATAGATGCATACAATTCAAGAATTAATTTAGCAGGTAAACATACCTGGGATCCTATCACAGTGGTTCTCAGAGATGATGTTGACAGCGTAGTAATACGTGAGCTTAACAATCAGCTCAACAGACAAGTTGACCATGCTAATCAATCAAGCTCAAGAGCAGGCAGTGGTTATAAGTTCCAAATGACTGTAGAAAGTCTAGATGGTGCTAACCCAACACCAGGTGTACTTGATAAGTTTGAACTAGCAGGTTGCTATATTCAAAATATTCAGTACGGTGAAATGGCTTATGCAGCTAGTGAGCAAGTACAGGTAACTGTATCAGTACGTTATGACAATGCAGAAATTTATGATGCAGCAGGTAACGCTACACTTACAGGCGTAACACCTGATCAGACACGCAGCAACGCAACTGGCGCTGGTACCTAATAGGATATAAGTATGGGATTAGCTAGTAGAACCGGCCCTTTTAATGCTGCCGCTGAAATATTCGGTGTCGACGATCCCGTACTTAATAAAACGCCGAGACTAAAATATAATTTTAGTATTGAGTTTATTCTAAATGAGAATGTAGTAGCACCTCAAGTACAACAGCGTAATTTTGTTTTTAATAGAGTAGTTAGCGTTGGTTTACCCGACGTTGACTACGGTATTACACAACTTAATCAATACAATAGAGTCAGACATATACCAACACGAATGAGTACAGGTACTGTACCTATTGTGTTTTATGATACCAAAGATAACGAATTTCAAAATCTAATGAAAGCATATGCAGGTCATTATTTTCATGGACATGAACTAGATACTGTAAACTTTAACAGTTATGATGTGCTTGGTCAAACATTTGCAAGTGGTGCAGGACATGCATTTGGAGCAAAAGCAATAGCACAAAACAGTAGATTCTTTTTTGAACAGATCAATATCAATAGTAGAGAAACAGCGGCAGGTGGTCGTTCAATACAATTGTTTAACTGTATGATCACAAACATACAACACGACACACTTGCATACAGTGACAGTCAACCTGTAACTTATAGTGTAACCTTCCAACCAGAACATTTTAATATTGATGCAGAAGCTGGTAGTAGCAACGAAGCAAATGTTGAAAGAGCAAACATTGTTAATACTCAAAATCAACAAGCGGTTAACAGATCTGCTCAAGCTCCTCAACAACAAGGCTTGAGACCATTCACAGGTACGCTAAGATCAGGTGAAAAACTTAGAAATATAGATGGAAAAAGTTTCGTAGTGCCAGCCGAATAAATACTACTAGAATGGCACATAAGTTTCAACAAGGCATATATGAAGTAAAAAATCCTAGCAAGTATGTGGGCAAACATCGTCCTAGATATCGCAGTGGTTGGGAACTAAAATTTATGCGTTTGTTAGACACACATCCTAGTATACTTGCATGGGCAAGTGAAGCACACAGAATACCTTACAGAAATCCAGCAACAGGTAAAAATACACACTATGTTCCAGACTTTTTTATAGTGTATGAAGATAAGAATAAACAGCGCAAAGCAGAAATGATTGAAATTAAGCCTGCTGGACAAACACTAGCACACGCTAAAAGCACTGCACAGAAAGCATCTGCTATTATCAATGAAGCAAAATGGCAAGCTGCTAAGGTATATTGTGACAGACAAGGTGTAGGATTTAGAGTGCTAACAGAACATGAGCTGTTTAATCAGCCCAAAAAGAGGAAAACACGATGAGTAGTAAAATTGAAGATGTATTTGATTTACCTCCGATGAATGAAGAAAAGGTAGACGAACCAATAAAACAAGAAGATACTGGGTTGGATCTAGCACAATTACAACAGCAATTGGATACAGCAGATAAAATTGATGCTGCACTACCAATGGTTAGAGATATGGAGACATTGGATGCAGATATGGACAAGTACGCTGACAAAGCCATGCATGCATTCCAGGACTTGATGGATCTAGGGCAAAATGTAGAAGATAGACATGCAGCAAACGTATTTGCAGTTGCAAGTACAATGATGACCAATGCTATCACTGCTAAAACAGCAAAGATGGACAAAAAATTAAAGATGGTGCAACTACAATTACAAAAAGCCAAACATGATCATGCAGTACAGACACAGCAAGCCAAAGCAAATGGTGGAGAAACACCAGTAGAAGGACAAGCAGAAGAGTTTGAAGATCGCAACAGTTTAATAAATGCAGTGATTGCAAAAATCAACGAACCTGATAAATAACTATAACGAAGGAATCTACGATGAAAAGTTTGAAACAATATCTAGCTGAATCTGAAAAAACATATGAGTTCAGGCTTAGAAGTCTGCACGAGATTTCAGATGATCATATGGACCGTATCGAGGCGCATATGAAAAAATATAACATGGAAAGCATGGGTGCTCCTAAGAAAACTATTATGCACAAGCCACGTGGCTTTGGCGATGTAGGAGCAAGAGAAATTTACACATATGACTTTGCAACAAAGTTACCAGCAACACCAAACAGCTTGCAAGAAGAAATTGCAGGCATTTGCGGATGTAATTTAGGTGAAATGATTGTAAACAATATGAATGAAGCAGAAGAATTATGGGAAGTTGCTGAGGATAGCGACGAAGAACCAACCAGTGTCTTAGCAGATGCTGATTATAGTGATGCTGAAAAGATCAAAACAGAAGATCATTACGGCGATGCATATAATGAAAAAATGGTGAAAGACGCCGCAGGCTCTGAACTATACAAAGAATATAAGGTGTAAGAACATGGATTTAAATGACTTAATTAAATTAGCAGGAATTCAAAATGCTCAAGCGCCGGTGCAAGAAGAACCTGTTGTAAGTTCAAGTGACGGCATGCGTACTATGATTGCATTGGTAACTCCAGAGCAACTAAATCAATTAACAGGAGATGCTCCTGTTGCAGAAGAAATGCCAGGTGAAGCAACAACTGAACCTAACCCACAAGAATACGAAGGCACACTAGGCAGTCCAGCTGATCTCAGCCTACGTAGATACTTGGGAGCCAATGGCGAGCATGTAACAGTAGATGAAACAAAAGTGTACGAAGATTATAAAGTAGAAGATATTACTGAAGCATATGCGCAGTACAAAGCTGCACAAAACCAAGTAGTAACAGAGGCACATGCATGTGGTTGCGATGATAGTTGTGCATGCGGCGGCAATTGCGGTCCAGACTGCAACTGTCACAGTGGATGCAGTGCAACAAATGAATCAATCACTGAAGCTCCATATCAATACGATATGTCAGACAAAGGTGATATGCATGATGCATTGGGAGATGTGCAAGATAGTATGAACGATGCAGTAAAAAACATACAAAAAGCCGCTGGTCTTACAAGTCAGGTATATGATGCAATTGAAAACACACTTTATACTGATGAATCAGTTACTGAAGATGCTGGTAAAGTAGGATACATGGAAATGTTCTTTACAGACCGTGATGGTGGTGAAGTTAGTCAAGAAGTTGAAGTTACACTCAAAGACGGCAGACTAGATGTTACTGGTCCTCTACCAGGTCCAGAAGACGACTTGTATTGGGATGATGCAGATATCGAAGAGCAACTACGTGATGCTATGCAAGACATGAGTGTTATTACTTGGATGAATGAAGATACAATCGATGAAGCAGACATTGATGAAAATGCATTTAACCAAGCGGCAGCAGCAGCGGCAAGAGCTAATAAGTCAGAATTTGA
>Ga0255752_10004662_pt1 | contig 13677 bp, 13 predicted proteins | sample 011ome_25_FD_179952 | JGI IMG/M metagenome (GOLD analysis project Ga0255752, IMG submission 179952) | Coastal salt marsh microbial communities from the Groves Creek Marsh, Skidaway Island, Georgia - 011512CT metaG (version 2) | ecosystem: Environmental > Aquatic > Marine > Intertidal zone >...
AATCATTTGTTGCTGGTCGAACTTCATTCTCTGGAACATTAGAAATGCACTTTGACGAAACAGATGCTCAGCAAGAAACTTTAACTGCTGGTTCTTCTATCTCATTTGTTTTATTACCAGAGGGTAATGATTCAGGAGATGCAAGTTACACAGGAACAGGAATTGTTACTGGTATGAGTATTAATAACTCAATGGACGCAATCGTTTCAAGAACTGTTACTTTTCAAGGAACTGGTGCATTAACTGTAGGTACTGTATAATCCTAATTTATGTCAGTTATTGATAGAGTTAAATCTCATTTTGAAACTCTTAAAACTATCACTATTGAAGTTGAGGAGTGGAAAGACGAGCATGGTAATGCTAGTATATTCTATTCAGAGCCATTAACCCTTGAAGAAAAAAACATTATCTTTAAGAAGTCTAACAACTTTCAAGATTTAACTATTCTTGTAGATTTGCTTATAATGAAGTTGCAAATCAAAAATGATAAAGGCGAAATGATTAAAGCCTTTAGCCCAGAAGATAAATTTGCATTAAGAAAAAAAGCTGATTCTAATGTTATCTCTGAAATTGCGAATAAAATACTTTTAGATACTAATTACGAGGACGCAGAAAAAAAGTAGATAGCGACCCTGATGTTAGGTCGCTTTTGATAGTAGCAGATAGATTACACATCACAATCCAACAAGTTCTTGATATGCCTGTTAGCCATTATAATCTTTGGTTAGCTTACTTGAAAAAAGAACAAGAACAGTATAAAACGAAACAATCACTAGCAGAAGCAAGGAAGTTTAAATAATGGCACAAAAACTTAATATAGACATAGTAGCAAGAGATAAATCCAAACAGGCATTAGGTAATGTTCAAAAAGGTTTAGCTAGAGTTAAAAATTCTGTTTTTAATCTTAGAAATGCTTTTTTAGGTTTAGGTGCTGGACTTGTTGTTAGAAATTTAGTTAATACAGGAAGACAATTAGAAAATTTAAGAACTAGATTAAAGTTCTTACTTAAAGATACAAACGAGGGTGCAAAGGCATTTGATAATATGACTAAGTTTGCATCTAAAGTTCCTTTTTCACTTGAGGAAATACAATCTGGTGCTGGTATTCTTGCAACAGTAACAGATAATGCTGAAGACTTACAAAAAATGTTAGAGATAACAGGTAATGTTGCATCTGTTACAGGATTAGATTTTAGAACTGCTGGAGAACAAATACAAAGATCATTTAGTGCTGGTATAGGTTCAGCAGATATTTTTAGAGAAAAAGGTGTAAGAAATATGCTAGGCTTTAAAGCTGGTGCAACTGTATCTATTGAAGAAACAGTAGAAGCCTTTGAAAGAGTTTTTGGAAAAGGTGGAAGATTTGGAAAAGCTACAGATGAATTAGCACAAACATTTGAGGGAACTTTATCAATGATAGGAGATAAAGTATTTAACTTTAAAAAAGTATTATTAGAAGCTGGATTCTTTGACGAACTAAAAAAACAATTTGGAAATTTGGATAAATTTTTAGAAGATAATGCAAAAGATTTAGATAAGATAGCAACAGTAGTTGGTAAAAACTTAGCACAAGGAATGGTTAAGGTTGTTCAAATCGGTAAAGATTTAATTCCTACATTACAAAATATTGGTAAAATTTTAAAAAATATTGGAGATGGATTTATGGCCTTACCACCATTTATTAGAACAAGTGGAATTATAGGTGCATTTTTATTTGGTAAAAAAGGATTAGTAGCATTAGCTGGTGTAAGTTTATTTGTTGATAAAGTACAAGATTTAATTTCAGAAGCAAAAATTAGAATGGGTATTTTTGATTTAGAAAATATTAATAGTGTAGATGCAAAAATCAAATCTATTAAAACACAGTTAAATGAAATAGAAACTCAAAAAGTCATGGTAACTATGGAGGGCGAGAACATAGATACAACTGCTTTAGATAAAAGAATTTTTAAATTATTAGAAGAATTATCAATTTTAGAAGATCATAGAAAAACATTACAAAACTTAAATAAAATTCAATTAGAATCAAACCACCATATGTTTGAAATGAGTAATGGTGCAATAAAAGTAGCAGAGACTATGAAAGAAGTTACTAAATTTACATCTTTGTCTAATCATCATATGTTTGAAATGGCTAATTCAGTTGAAAAATCTAAAGGTGCATTTGAGGGTTTTAAAGAGGGATTAACTAGTTCATTTGATGTAACTATTTTTGATAGATTTAAAGAAGCTGGAGAAACTTCAATGAACTCTTTAAAGAATACTTTAACTGATTTTGTAATGACAGGTAAAATAAATTTTCAAAATTTAAAAGAAGCTATCATTAGATCATTGGTTGAGGCTTTAATAGGCTCGGCAGTTCAATCTGCAATTAATAAAGCATCATCATTATTTAAAATAAATGCTATAAAAAAAGGATTAATGAATGTTTATGAAGCTGGAACAAAAGCATTAGCATCAGCACCACCACCTTTTAACTTTGCATTAGCTGGAATGGTAATTGCTGGTGGATTAAAACTTGTAGATAAAATTAAAGGATTTCAAAAAGGTGGAGCAGTATCAAAAGGTCAGCCTATTCTTGTTGGAGAAAATGGGCCAGAAATGTTTGTACCAAACTCAACAGGCCAAATAGAACAATCTGCTAGAGGAACAGATATGGGAAGAACAATATTAAATTTTAACATTACTGCAACAGATGTAAAAGGAGTTGAGGAATTACTATTAGATAACAGATCAACTATTGTAAATGTAATCAATGGAGCATTAAACGATCAAGGCAAAGAAGCATTGGTCTAATATGAAAAAGTATAAAATAACGCATAAAATAAATGCAGATTTTATTGCTGAAGTAATTGTTAATGAAGATCAAATTGATAGTTCAATTAATGATCTGAAAGAATACAAGAAACCTAATAGTAAATTTGAATATACTATGTTAAAAGGTACAGAAAACGTAACCCAAACAACTTATGAAGAAGTTAATGAAGATAACAATAAATAAAAGGTATTAATTATGAGTGGCACATATCCTACATCTCCCGTTTTTTCTTCATTAGGCTTTAACAGTACACAAGCCACTAAAATTACAACAACAGATAGTGGTAAGGTTTTTGCTACACAAATAGATGGTCAAAGATTTAAATTTTCAGCATCATATCCACCAATGAGAAGAACTGTTTTCTCTCCAGTTATTGCTTTTATAATGCAACAAAGATCACGAAAAGAAACATTCCAAATTACTTTGCCTGACCTTAGTAATGCAAAAGGAGATGTATCTGGTATTATAAGCACAAGAGCAAGTGCAAGTGCTGGGGCTACTACTGTTGATATACAGAACATAACAGGAACAATTAAAGCTGGAGATTTTATAAAGTTTAATGGTCATACAAAAGTTTATATGGTTGTATCTGATGCAACAGCAGATGGAAGTAATGAAGCAACACTAACTATCGAGCCACCTTTAAGATCAAGTGTAGCTTCTGATGAAACTATATTATACGATAATGTTCCATTTACTGTTAGACTTGCAAATGATGTTCAAGAATTTTCAACAAGTCAAAATGATATTTATAGATTTGAAGTAGATTTTATAGAGGCTTTATAATGCCCAGAGGTTTATCTACAATACTCCAAACAGAAATTGCAAAGCAATCAATTAAACCTATTGCATTAGTTCAAATTAAATTTCCAACGACACAAAGATTTACAAATCATTATAAAGATATTGAAGTATCTGAAATATGGGATGATGCTTTAGGCTTATGGGATGATAGGGCTGGTAATTGGGATAGTGGAATAAATTATCTTGCAAGTTCTCATTTATTAAGAATATCTGCAAAGTCAGAAAGTTCTACACTAAATGTAAATTCTTTTAATATAGAATTATCAGCAGTAGAAAGTACATTTACATCAATACTACTTAATAACAATGTTTCTAATGATGAAGTAGCAGTAGATATTGGATTTATAAATGATAGCGAACAATTAATAGATGTATTTAATTATGCAAAAGGATTTATAGATAATTTTAGCATAGATACTGATAGTGGAATTATAAATATAAATTGTACTTCTCATTTTGGAGATTTTAGTAGAGTTACAGGTCGTAAAACAAACGAGGGTAGTCATGGTAGATTTTTTGAAAACGATACTGATAGCTTTGAGTTTAGTTCACAAACTATAAGAGATTTAAAGTGGGGTAGAGAATAATGGGATTTTTTAGTAGTATTTTTAAAGCTATAACAAGTATCATTACTGATGTTATTAGTTGGATAATTCCTATTCCTGATGTTCCTGACATTGGTCAAAATGAATTTGAAAAAGGTATCTTAGTTAATAAACAATCTAATAACGCATCTGTTCCTGTAGTTTATGGAACAAGATTATTAGGTGGAACAAGAACATTTATAGAAGTTGAGGGAGACACAAATCAATATTTATATATTTGTTTAGTATTATGTGAGGGAGAAATTAGCAATATTTTAAAAGTTAAAGTTGATGATAGCGATGTTACCTTTGATGCAGACTTTCAACATGGTGTAACTGTAACATCTGATGACGAGAGATTTGGAGCAAATATAAAAGTACAACCATTCTTTGGTAAAGACGATCAAGTACAATCCAGTTTATTAAATGAAGATACAAATTGGAACAGTAGTACAAACAGAAAATTAAAAGGCATTTGTTATCTTGCTGTACGTTTAGAGTGGGATCAGGACAAGTTTTCTAGCATACCAAAAATCCAAGCAGAAGTAGAAGGTAAAAAAGTTCCTGTAATAAATTCTAATTTAACTATAACTGAAAATACATTTTCTGATAATCCTGTATTTTGTTTATTAGATTATTTAACAAATGATAAATATGGTAAAGGCATTAATTATGGAGATATTGATAGACAAAGTTTTTATGATGCTTCTGTTGTAGCAGATCAAGAAGTAACTCCTTTTAGTGGTGCAAGTAACATTCCTCAATTTAGCTTAAATGTTGTTTTAGATACAGATAATAAAATATTAGATAATGTTAAATTTATTCTAAGAGGCATGAGAGGATTTCTACCTTATTCAGAGGGTTTATATAGATTAATAATAGAAACTACAGGCACATCAGTTTTATCATTAAGCAAAGATAATATTGTTGGTGGTGTTAAATTATTAAGTGAGAAAAAGAACTCTAAATACAACAGAATTAATATTGATTATATATCGCCAGAAAAAAACTATGAGAAAGATACGTTAGTATTTCCTGAAACAGACTCAGATCATCAAACATTAAAAACAGCAGATGGCGGTTTTTTACAAGAATTAAATTTAGACTTAAATATGATTACAAACCCTTATCAAGCATTACAGTTTGGTAAAGTAGTGTTAAACAGAAGTAGAAACCAATTAACTGTTGAATGTACTGCAACCTATGAAGCTATGAATTTATCAGTAGGAGACATTGTAGATTTAACTGATGATATATTAGGCATGAGTGCTAAACCTTTTAGAGTAATTGGTTTATCTATTAACTTTGATTATACTGTTCAATTATCTTTAGTAGAGCATCAAGATTCTTGGTATGTGTTTGATGAAAAGCAAGAAGTCGCTGTTGTGCCTGATACTAATTTGCCTAATCCATTTAGTGTAAGACCACCAGCAAGTATAAGTATTAGTGATGAATTAATTGCCTATAATGATGGAACAGTTATTGTTGCATTAAATATAGCTATAACACCCTCTACTGATAATTTTGTTTATGAGTATCAAGTAGAATATAAAAAATCTAGTGAATCAGATTATAAAGTTCATGCAAAAGGTTCTATATTAAATCAAAGAGTTTTAAACGTAATTGACCAACAAACTTATGATGTGAGGGTTAAAGCTATTAACAGTTTAGGAGTATCTTCTACCTATGTAACAGAAACAAATTATTTAGTTGTAGGTCAGGTTGCACCACCTTCAGATGTTGAAGAATTTTCTGTAAATATAATTGGTAAAGAGGCTCACTTATCATGGGAACAAATACCTGATCTCGACCTTGCATATTATCAAATTAGATACTCAACACTATTAACAGGTGCTACTTGGCAAAACTCAGTATCATTAGTAGAAAAAGTATCAAGACCAGCAACCTCAATTTCAGTTCCAGCTTTAAAAGGAACTTATCTTATCAAAGCATTTGATAAATTAGGTAATGCTAGTGTTAATGCTTCATCAATTAATACTAATATTGCACAAATTGGAAACTTCAATGCAGTAGTAACACAAACAGAAGACCCATCATTTAGTGGAACAAAAACTAATTGTAGTGTTGTAGATGGCACTTTAAAATTAGATAGTGTTGCCTCAGATGGTATTTATGAATTTAGTTCTGTTATTGATTTAGGTGGAATATTTACAAGTAGAGTTACGGCAGTATTAGAACAATTTTCTGCTGACCCTGATGATTTATTTGACTCTGGTAGAGGTTATACAAATTTTGAAGATGTACCTACTAATATTTTATTTGATGGTGCAATTCCTCAAGGTTCAAAAGCTGTATTACAAATAGCAATATCAGACGACAATATAACATACACAGCTTTTAAAAACTTTGTAATAGGAGATTATACAGCACGATATTATAAATTTAGACTAATATTATCTTCAAGAGATGCTAGTTCAATTCCTGTTGTATCAGGTTGTGAAGTTGTTGTTGATATGGAAGACAGAGTGATAAGTGGAGACGATATATCAAGTGGAACAAGCACAAAATCTATTACATTTGCTAGTCCTTTTAAATCTACCACTTATGCAATTGGAATATCGGCTCAAAACATGACATCTGGAGACTTTTACGAGATAACAAACAAAACATCATCTGGCTTTGATATTGCTTTTAAAAATAGTAGTAGTACAATTATAGATAAGACATTTGACTTTATTGCGAAGGGATACTAAAAGAACTTATGGCTCAACACGATTATGTAATAGCAAACCAAACATTCCCATCATACAGGAATGATCACAATAACAGCTTATCTGCTGTTGTTTCTAAAAATAGTGGTACATCTGAACCATCAACAACTTATGCTTATCAATGGTGGTATGATTCAACAAATGATATTTTAAAAATAAGAAATGCTGATAATGATGCTTGGATTAACTTTGCCTCATTTGATCAAAGTAATGATAATTTTTCTCTAACAGTACAAGATTTAACAGTTAATGGAACAGGGGTTATTCCATCAGGAACTAAGATGTTATTTCAACAAACATCTGCACCAACAGGATTTACTAAATTAACAACACATAATAACAAAGCATTAAGAGTAGTAAGTGGAACAGCATCTACAGGTGGAACAAACTCTTTTACAAATGCTTTTAATTCTTCAAAAACTGTAAGTGGTACAACAGGAACATCATCAGTTACTATTTCAGGAACTACTGCATCGCATACTTTAACAGTTGATGAAATACCATCACACACTCACACACACCCAGGTTGGCAAATGACAGAGGGTATTAGACACGAAGATGGAACAGATTATATTCCACAACGTGGAGATCAAGGTGGTGCTAGTGGAACTTATACTTTCTCAAGCACAGGGGGAAGTTCAGGTCACACTCACAATATTAGTGTTACATCAGGAAGCCACTCACATTCATTTAGTGATAGTTTTAATTTAGATGTTCAATATGTAGATTTAATTATAGCACAAAAAGATTAATGAAATTAGAGATTAAAGATAATTGTCCTTTAAACAATTTTAAACCTTGTAAAAAATTTGATTGTAATTGGTTTATACAAGTAAGAGGAACAAATCCTCAAACTGGAAAAGAACAAGACGAATATGGTTGTGCTATTTCTTATCTTCCGTTATTAATGATAGAAAATTCACAACAAACAAGACAAACAGGCTCGGCCATAGAAAGTTTTAGAAATGAAATGGTACAAGCAAATTTAAATTCTATGAAAGTATTATTAGGTAATAAAGTAATGCAAAAAGTAGAAAAAAAGGATAATATATAAATATGGCACAAGATGGAACAACTGCTGGTGGGTCTAGTTATACTATAGATAATGTTACGTTTCCTGTTGGAAGAACGAAACTACAATCTATATTTGATGCTATTCGTAGTACCAATATAGGAAATACTGCACCTGATCTTGTTGCTGGACAATTTTGGATTGACAATAATACACCCTCTACAACTGTTTGGACATTATACTTATATGACGGAACAGATAATATTTCTTTTGCAACAATAGATACAGTTAATAACACAGTTAATTTTATAGATAGTACCTTTGATTTAATTAACGACACTACTCCTCAACTTGGTGGTAATTTAGATTTAAATAGTTCAGATATTACAGGAACTGGTAATATTAATATTACAGGAACTGTTACTGCTACATCTTATAATGGAGATGGTTCATCTTTAACTGGAATTGCAAGTGATGTAGTTGATGACACTACTCCTCAACTTGGTGGAAACTTAGACCTAAACTCAAACGATATTACAGGCACAGGAAACATTGATAATGTAGGAACAATCACTACAGATGGATTAACTGTAGCTGGTAATGTTAGTGTAGATGGTGGCACAATCAAACTAGATGGTAACTATCCTGTAGGTACAAATAACGTTGCGTTAGGAAATCAAGCATTAGATGATGGAAGTTTAAGTGGTGGGTGTAATGTTGCTATAGGAACAGATGCTTTAACTGCTAATACAACAGGACAACAGAATACTGCAATAGGTAGAAATGCTGGACAATCTAATTTAACAGGAAATTACAATACTGCTGTTGGAGACCAAGCATTAAGATATAATACTGCATCAGATAATACAGCAAGTGGTGCTGGTGCATTATTCTGTAACACCTCAGGAAGCTGTAATACAGCACTAGGACGAAGTGCTTTAGTTTTTAACACAACAGCCTCAAATAACACAGCAGTTGGTTATCAATCTTTATATTCTAATACGACAGCTTCAGATAACACCGCAATAGGTTTTTGTTCTTTAAGAGCTAATACGACAGGTTCAAGAACTGTAGCTATTGGAAAAGATAGTTTAAGAACTAGCACTACAGGTGGAGATAATGTAGCGATTGGCTATCAATCCTTATTAGATAATACAATCGGTTGTCAAAATGTTGCTGTTGGTTATAGGTCAGCATTTGAAAATATAGATGGAAATTTTAATGTAGCAATAGGTCATAATTCTTTATGTGATAATACTACAGGAGATAATAATACAGCGTTAGGTCACAGCTCTTTAACAAATAATACAGCAGATAACAACACAGCAGTAGGTTATCTATCACTTTTTGCTAATACGTCAGGAGCAAATAATGTAGCTTTAGGTTATCAATCTTTAAATTGTAATACGGCAGGAAATTATAATACTGCTATTGGAGACAGGTCTTTATGTAAAAATACAGCATCAAATAATACAGGAATTGGTCATGCTTCTTTGATAAACAATACATCAGGTTCTAGTAATGTTGCAGTTGGTGTGAGTTCTTTAAATAAAAACACAACTGCCTCAAATAACACAGCAGTTGGTTTCTGTTCACTTTTTACTAATACGACAGGTTCAAATAATACAGCTGTAGGTTCTTTAGCATTAGATGCTAATACTGATGGTATAGATAACACAGCTTTAGGAAGTGGTGCATTAACAACTGCAACAACATCATCTGAAAATACAGCAATAGGCAGACAATCTTTATTACTTAATACCACAGGAAGCTGTAACACAGCAGTAGGTTCTGCTTCTTTAAAATCTAACACCACAGCAAATCACAATACAGCTATTGGTTATGAATCATTAACAGATAATACGACAGGTGAACAAAATACTGCTGTTGGACAATGTGCGTTAGCTTCTAATACAACAGCTGGTTATAATACAGCAGTAGGTTTTAGTTCACTTTGTGCTAATACTACAGGAACAGGTCTTACTGGTGTCGGTTACATTTCATTAATAAAAAATACAACAGGTCTAAAAAATACTGCTATTGGATACGATACTTTAGGTGAAAACACAACAGCATCAGAAAACACAGCACTTGGTTATTTTGCTTTAAGAGTTAACACCACAGCATCTAATAATACTGCTGTAGGTACTTGTTCACTTTATTCTAATACGACAGGTGAACGTAATGTTGCTATTGGAACAAAGACTTTAGATGTTAATACGACAGGAACTTGTAATACAGCAATTGGTCAAGGTTCTTTAGGTGCTAACACAACAGGAAATAATAATACAGCAGTTGGTCAAGCTTCTTTAGGTCAAAACACCACAGCATCAAATAATACGGCAGTAGGTTTATGTTCACTTTTTGCTAATACGACAGGAACACCAAATACAGCAGTAGGATTTGAAGCATTAGATGCCAACACAACAGGAAATCAAAATACAGGTATTGGAGTTGGTTCTTTTGGTGCAAACACTACAGCAAGTTGTAATACAGGACTTGGGTATGCATCTGGATTAGTTAATACGACAGGTACTTTGAATACGGCAATTGGTCATAGTGCTTTATGCTCTAACACAACAGCTTCAAACAATACAGCGGTTGGATTTTCTTCTTTAAAAGCTAATACGACAGGTTCTTGTAATACAGCAGTTGGTAAAAATGCTTTATGTTCTAACACTACAGGACTTCACAATGTAGCAGTAGGAACAATCGCTTTATTATCAAACACAACAGGGGGAGAAAACACTGCAGTAGGTTGGGGTTCACAAGCAAGTAATACAACAGCTGGTTCAAACTCATCTTTTGGAAATCAATCGTTATGTTTAAATTCAACAGGTTGTTGTAATACGTCTATTGGTTTTAGGTCAATGTGTAGTAATACAACAGGAGACAACAATGTAGCATTAGGAAATAATGCTTTATCGAAAAACACAACAGCAGATAATAATACTGCTATGGGTTATAATTCTTTACAAGCTAACACAACAGGTTGTCAAAATACATCAATAGGTGCTTTTTCATTTTATGATAACACATCAGGTTGTCAAAATGTTGGTGTTGGTTATGGAAGTGGAGCAAATAATACAACAGGTATTTGTAATGTTGCTATTGGACATAATGCTTTTAATACAAATACAACAGGTTCTAATAATGTTGCAGTTGGTAGAGAAGCTCTTTATTCTAATTCCACAGCTAACAACAACACAGCAGTTGGTTATCAATCACTTTGTGCTAATACGACAGGTACACAAAACACAGGAATAGGTAAAGGTGCTTTATGTTCTGTTACTACAGGAAATAATAATGTAGGTGTTGGAGAGGGTGCGGTTAGTAATCTATCAACAGGTACAAATAATACTGTTGTTGGATATGTTGCTGGTACGGATGCTGTAGCAAATATAGGTTCGTCATCAAACTATATTGTATTAGGAAATAATAGTCACACAAATGCTAATATAAAAATTGATTGGACAGTAACATCTGATTTAAGAGATAAAACAGAAATCGAAGATGTACCTCATGGACTAGATTTTGTTAATCAAATAACACCAATTAAATACAAATTTAAAACATCAAGAGAAAATGCAACACCTAGTGGTAAAGCAAGATATGGTTTCAAAGCACAAGAAATTTTAGCTTTAGAGGGAGATAATCCAGTTCTTGTTAATAATGATGATGAAGATAATTTAAAATTAACAGGTGCTTATTTAGTACCAGTATTAGTCAATGCAATAAAAGAATTATCAGAAGAAAATAAAGACTTGAAATCTAGAATAGAAGCGTTAGAAACTTAATAATGAATACATACATAGTAGAGGGTGGTGTTGGAAAATGCACAGCTTTTACCTCTTTAATCCCAAAGCTAAAACAAAAATCCGAAGTTCAAATTTACACACCTTACATAGATTGCTTTGCAAATAACCCAGATGTAAAATTAGTTCTTGAACAAACTTTACCAATCCAAGACCCAAGAATTATGGCATCTGAAAATATTTATTATAGTGAACCTTACAAATCTAATTTTCAGTTTGGTAAGCAACATATAATAGAAAGCTATTGTAATTTGCATGATGTAGAATTTGATGTAAATATGAGACCAAAACTTTATACAGGTCATTTACAAGAGAATGTTAAGAAATGGTTAGACAAAAATAATATTGAAAAATATATTCTTGTTCAATTTTCTGGTGGTCAATCTCCATTAACTTATAATGGTCAATACAATAACATTAATCCAAACAGAAACTATCAACCATTCTTAGCACAGCAAGTTATTAATATGCTGAAAGAAGAATATAAAGATGCAACGATTATTGATTGTACTTTACCTAATGAACCAGCATACTTTAATACAATTAAATGTGATTTGCATTGGTCAGAAGTACATGAGCTAATGAAAGATGCACTAGGATTTGTAAGTATAGATAGTTGCTTAAATCACTTTTCAGCATCAGCAGAAAAGCATGGAGTAGTCATTTGGGGTTCTACAAGGTGGACACAGTTTGGTTATTCTCACAATAAAAACTTACAATTCCACATGAAAGATAAGTGGAAAGAAGAAAAATTCATTGATAGTGACCCTAGAAACAACATGGTTGAACCTAAATTAGTTATTGATGAATACAAAAAACTTGATAAAACTAAACAAGTTGCGTGTGCAACAGAATAGGAGACAATTATGAGCGAAGAAACAAGAAGTGCAGAACAATTAGCACAAGATTATACAGCTATGGGTCATTCTGTAGATTTAATCAATGGTATTATTGATGGCTCTCAAATGGCAGATGAATCTACTGAAGATAAACAAGATGCTGTAAGAAGAAACAAAGAACATCTTGAGTTAATGGTAGCAAAAGATGATTGGGGAAGTGAAGATATGACTTCTGTAAATTCAGCAATCGCATCAGCTACAACATATTTAGGATAATTTATGATTACTGTAGATGGTAAAGAATATAACAAGGAAGAAATGTCAAACGAACAAGTAGCAATCGTTGGCAAACTTGCAAATATTCAACAATCAAAAAACAATCTTCTTTCACAAATTCAAGATTTAGATATTTTAGCAGAAGTTTGGGTTAATAAATTCAAAGAAGCTAAACCTAAAGAAGAAGAAAAAAAAGAAGAAGCTAAATAGTTGCTATGAATCTTTCTAAGCACTTCACACTTGAGGAGTTTGAAAAAAGCCAAACTGCTACTAGAAAAGGTATTAAGAATAAAGCTGGTAGTGGAGAAATTAAAAATCTTGGCGATCTCTGTTATGAAGTGCTTGAACCCGTTAGAGCAAAGTTTGATAAGCCTGTTACAATTACATCTGGTTATAGATCAGAAGAATTATGCGAAGCAATAGGCAGTAAAAAAACATCACAACATACTACAGGAAACGCCTGTGATTTTGAAATATCTGGAGTGTCTAATTTAGAAGTAGCTTTATGGATTCAAAACCATTGTGACTTTGACCAACTCATCTTGGAATATTACACAGGAGAAGCTAATAGTGGGTGGATTCATGTTTCATATAAAGATGGCTCAAATAGAAAACAAGTATTAACATTTGATGGAAAATCATATACTAATGGATTACCAGAAGCCAAATGGTCTGGTGGAAAATTAACTAACTAATAGGAGTTTATTATGCCAATGGGAAAAGGAACTTATGGGTCTAAAAGAGGAAGACCACCAATGAAAAAAAAGAAAAAAGCTAAAAAGAAGAAGAAGTAATGG
>Ga0255752_10004674_pt1 | contig 13658 bp, 17 predicted proteins | sample 011ome_25_FD_179952 | JGI IMG/M metagenome (GOLD analysis project Ga0255752, IMG submission 179952) | Coastal salt marsh microbial communities from the Groves Creek Marsh, Skidaway Island, Georgia - 011512CT metaG (version 2) | ecosystem: Environmental > Aquatic > Marine > Intertidal zone >...
AACATCGACATTGCAGCTGTCTCCAAATCAAGGACTGAGCAAGGTGGCAAGACCAAAAGCAAAACCACTAAACGCCGCAACAAAAAAGGCGCTAAAGGAAAAGGCTGACGGCACCAAGTTCTTTTACGGGGAGCTGGCTGCGGTGTACCGCAAAGGGCAGGGCGCATATCTGTCCAGCGGCTCTCGCAATGTCCCTATGGCTGCATGGGCCATGGGCCGGGTGAACAGTTACATGCGTGGCGACAAGGCAAGAACAGCTGATGCCTCCATTTACGCCCGGTACAACAAAAAACGATGACTATCAAGCGTGGTGGCCACACTTTTCAGGGCTACGACAAACCTATCCGCACGCCCAACCACCCAAGCGGCAAGTCACACGCTGTTGTCATCAAGGATGGCGGCAAGGATCGGCTGATCAGGTTTGGGGCACAGGGCGCACAAACGAAGCCTCCTCGCAAGGGTGAATCTGCTGCTGACAAAGCAAAACGGGCATCATTCAAAGCACGTCACGCAAAAAACATCGCCAAAGGGAAAACATCTGCTGCTTATTGGGCGAACAAAGTAAAGTGGAGCTGAAAACAACCTTATGGGTTATTCATGGCTGAAGAACAAGTGCAGGAGTCTATGGCTCCTGAAACAACATCTTCAAACGAAGTTGATGCACTGAAAGCAGAGCGTGAAGCACTGCTGAAAAAGAATTACGAACTGATCGGCAAGCTCAAAAACGCAAAGACTGTTCCTGATGGCGTTGATGTTCAGGAGCTACTGGACTTCAAAGCTGCGGCGGAACAGGCAGATCTGGAAAAGCAGGGCAAGTACACCGAAGCCCGACAGGCTTTGGAGCAGCAGTTCCGTGAGGCGGCGGAGGAAAAGGACAAGCGCATTGCTGAGCTAGAAGCCCGTGTGCGTGAGCTTGAAATCCTCAGCCCTGCTGCCACTGCTTTGCGTGATGTGGTGCATGACCCTGACATGATCCTGAACACCCAAGTGGTGAAGGAGCAGATCCAGCGTGACGCTGATGGAACCGTTGTTGTCGTCAACGGCTATGAGCGCACACCGATTGCAGATTGGGCCAAGTCATTGCCTGCATGGATGCAAAAGCAGCCAAAGCCCCAGGGCAGTGGAGCACCTGCTGGTCGCAGCACTGGCGGTGATATTCCGCCTGGCACAAACAATCCATTCGCAAAAGACAGTTTCAACCTCACAGAACAATCCAGGTTGTTCAGAACAGATCGGGACATGTATGAAAGGTTGAAAGCTGCAGCTGAGCGTTAATATGACCGGAAGGGCGGAAGGTTATGCCGACTGGCCATAGGGTTATGCCCGCACCGTAAAACCATTCACTGAGGATTTGTCATGGCGACTCTTCGCTCTGACATCATCATCCCTGAGGTATTTACGCCGTATGTCATCGAGCAAACCACCCAGCGTGATGCCTTCTTGGCTTCCGGTGTGGTGCAGCCGATGGCTGAGCTGAATGCCGCTGAGGATGGTGGTGACTTCATCCAAGTGCCTTTTTATAAGGCCAACCTGTCGGGCGATTTTGAGCGTCTGACGGATTCCAGCTCCCTGACCCCTGGCAAGATCACCGCAGACAAGCAGGTTGCTGCTGTCCTGCACCGTGGTCGTGCATTTGAGTCACGGGATTTGGCTGCACTGGCTGCAGGCTCTGACCCGATGGCTGCCATTGGCGCCAAGATTGCTGACTACATCGCTAACCAGCGCCAGAAGGATCTTCTTTCCTGCCTAGCTGGTGTGTTCGGTGCTGTTGATGACAACGGTTCTGCTTGCTACGCAGCACTGACTGTTGATGGCGCCACTGGCGACAGTCCAACAATCCTTGGCCCCCGCCAGATCGTGGAAGGCAAATCAATCTTGGGTGACCAAGGTGAAAAGCTGACCGCTATCGCCATGCACCCCAAGGTCTACTACGACCTGATGGAGCGTCGTGCGATCGACATGATCTACGACAACACTGGTGCTCCTGACACCGCTGCTGCTCAAGGTTCTACTGCTCCTGCTTTTGGCAGCGTGCAAGTGCCGACCTTCATGGGCCTGCGTGTGATCGTTTCTGCTGACGTGCAGACCACTGGCTCCGGTTCTTCTACCGAGTACGCCACTTACCTGTTCACTCAAGGTGCTGTGGCATCTGGCGAACAGCTGGGTCTCCAGACGGAAACTGATCGTGACATCCTTGCCAAGAGCGATGCGATGTCGATTGATCTGCACTATGTGTACCACCCTGTTGGTTCCAAGTTCTCCACCTCAGTTTCCAACCCCACGCGGGCACAACTGGAAACCGTTGGCAACTGGACCAAGGTGTACGAGACCAACAACATTGGCATCGTGCGGATTACCAACACCAGCAACCTTGACTGAGGGTAATCACCATGGCATCCATTTTTGAGGCAACAGCAGGTAGCGCAATCGGCCCTACCAACGGCGGCACTGTGACCCAGGCCACCAACAAAGCCACCGCCGTGACTCTGAACACAGAGTCCGGCCAGATCACCATGGCAGGCGCTGAGCTTGCCGGTGCTGCTGAGGTGACTTTCCAAGTCAACAACGACAAGGTCACTGCCACTGACGTGGTGGTGGTCAACCACAGCTCTGCTGGCACTGCTGGCAGCTATCTGGTTCAAGCCAACAGCATCGCTGCTGGTTCGTTCAAGATCACTGTGGCGAACGTTGGCTCCACTGCTAGCGAAGCCATTGTGCTGAGCTTTGTGCTCCTCAAGGGCGCTAGCTCCTGATGGGCCTGTTCGCTTTCAGGCGGGCAAAGGAGCGTGAGGCTGCTGCACAAGCGGCGGCCTCTGCCCCTAAACCAGCCAAACGCAAGACTTCTACTGTGACGCCCGATGGCAGTAACAATCGACGCAACAGCGGGCGGCGCAAACGCCAACAGCTACATAACCCTGGCCCAAGCTGACGCCTTCGTTGAGGCGATGATCAGCAGCACTGATGTCAGCAAGTGGAGCACAGGCACTGATGACACCCGTAACCGGGCACTAGCAGCAGCAGCACAACGGCTAGACCGTGAACGGTTTTTGGGCGCAAGGGCAACTGATACACAGGCATTGCAATGGCCGCGTACTGGCGTGCGAAAGCCAGATACCTACGTCAATACGTACGCCACTGGCTTTCCATTCAGGATTTCTGAGGACTACTTCACTGACGAGGAAATCCCTGACCAAATCAAGAGGGCACAGATTGAGCTTGCTGTTTACCTGAAAAACAACACCGATGGCATCAGCCTCAGCGGCCTTGAGGATTACAAGCGGGTGAAGCTTGGCAACATTGAAGTTGAGCCTGACAAGACTGGTTCTGTGGGTGCAGACCGTGTGCCACCGATGTTTGAAAGGTACTTGACGGGCCTTAGAATCAGCGGACCAGGCAACATCGCCATCAAACGGAGCTAACCATGGGCTACGGGTATGCGCCGACCAAGGCAACAATCATCACAAACACCGCAGCCCAGACCGGTCGCTTTGTGAAAATCATGGCGCTTGAGGATTCTGTCATTGCGTCAATGACCTCGTCTGCCATTACGGAGAACGGGTCTTCAACGATCAACGGAATCAACATCAACACCTCTGCCTGTATTGAGGGCCTTGAGGTGACCAGCATCACGCTTACAAGCGGAACCGTCGTTGCTTACGAAGCCTGATGGCACTCAAGGGGCTGGACAAGGTTGCGGCCAAGATCCTTGACACGTTTGGTGGTGACGTGACGATCCGTTACGTCTCTGGTGGCAGCTACAACACCACCACGGGTGCAATCACTGAAACCACGTCAGACACCGATGTCAAAGGGCATGTGTATGACGTGAGCGTCAATGAGGCCAATGACCTGATTCAGGCTGGTGACAAACGCCTGATTGTGGCCGCTGATGATTTAGCCACAGCCCCTGAGACGAAAGATCGTGTGGTGATCAGCTCAATCGTTTATCAAGTCATCAGGGTTGAAACGACCTTTCAGGAAACAGCTGGTGACGCAACCCATTACGAGCTGATCCTGAGGGCCTGACCATGCCACGCAACATTGACCTCAGCCAAATACCTGGGCTTTGCGAGGGCAAGGTTGAACGGCTTGTCCAGCGCACTACAAAGCAGCTGCAAGACGAACTCAAAACACGCCGCCCACCCATCGGCACACCTGAAGTCAGCGGTGTGCTGGCAGGTTCTTGGCAGATCAGTTTCGACAACAAATACGTAGGCCGGGTGTTCAGCAACCTTGATTACGCAGAAGCTGTCACCTACGGCACGCCTGACAGCTTGCCACCTTCTTGGAAGGGTGAATATGCCCCAGGCAGGTCAAACAAAACCACAGGCACTCCAGCAGTCCGGCAAGGCTATCCAGACCTGATTGCCAAAGAATTGGAACAGTATGTCCGTTCAGAATGGAGGCGCATTGTCGCTGAAGACTGATGGCCGCAGCTGACCTCAACTCAATCAGGGCCACCATCGAGGGCCGGTTGGCCACTGAGCTGGCCAACAGTCCGGCCATACCTGTTGTCTTCAACAACATGGCTTATGAGCCAACACCTAACAGCTCTTGGGTGCAATGCCAAGTTGATTTCGGCTCAAATGAGCACCTAGCCCAAGGATCAACGGCCAACGCACGGAACCGCATTGTTGGGCTGACCGTCATCAATATTTTTTCCGCCAAAGGTGTTGGGCCTGGTGCCAACTACACCATCGGCAAAAGGATTCGTGACCTTTACAATAGGGTCATCGTGTCGGGGGTTTTCTTCGACGCACCAACAGGTCCAGAGGCACTGGCTTCACCAGCTCCCGAGGGCTATTTTCAAACACAGGTCCGTGTGACCTTTGAATTTATCGAGGAACTCTGACCATGGCCGTCCTTCGTGGAGAACAAGGCGCAGTCCAATTTGACGCCGCTGGCTCAAGCAATGCCACCATCGTTGGCACTCGCAGCTGGAGCCTTTCAACCACCAAAGAAACTCTGGACATCTCCAAGCATGGAGATACCTTCCGGAGCTTTGTTGGCAGCATGATCAGCGGATCTGGCACTGTTGAACTGGTCTATGACCCTGACGCCACCGGCCAAGCTGCATTCCTTGAGGATGTTTTGACGACTGCAGACCCTGCAGACGCAACGTTTGAACTGTTCACGACTGGCACCACTTCTGGCACTGACTCTGTGAGCTTTGCTGGAATCATCACTGACATGGAAATCACTTCCACTGTTGGCGAGATTGACATCGTGACCTGCAACTTCATCACCAGCGGCACCATCACCGGCAACCTTGAGTGATGAGGCTATAGTTTTGGTGACAAATGTGTCGCCTAAATGCCTGCTGGTAATCGCACTGTTGATTTGCTGGTTGGGGCCTTTGACCTCAACCAGCGCCGTAAGTTTGAACTGAAGAACGCTGAAGGCAAGAAGATCATTGATCTTTACTTCAAGCCAATCACCCGCGCAGATCGCAAAAAAGCCCAGCAGCTTGCTGGCACAGAAGAGGCGTTGGACATCAGTACCAACATGCTGTGTCAGATCGCTGAGCTTGAGGATGGCACCAAGGCTTTCGCTGCTGCTGATGCGAACAAGCTTCAACGCCAGCTGCCTGAGTCTGTGCTGAATGAGATTGAGCTGTTCTTGTTTGGCCTTGGTGATGGTGCTGACCTTGAAGACGCAAAAAACGACTGAAGCAGGACAAGTGGACTTTCTTTGAGTTCCACCTGGCCTGCGAGTTGGGCATGACAGTCAGCAAGCTCCGGACGGAATTGACCGATGCGGAGCTTGTTCACTTTGCTGCGTACTACGAAGTAAAGGCAGAGCTTGAAGAGCAAGCTATGCAGCGCGCAAAGCAGAGGCGGCGGTAGTATTGGGCTATTGCTAGGCAGCCGTGGCAAGGTCAACAGTTGAGCTGATTGTTGATGCCGCCAGAGCGATTAACCCGCTAAGGCGGACAACGGCTGAAACAAAGAAACTGGTCGAAGCCACCAAGAAAGCCGACAACAATATCCGGAAGGCAAATTCAACCCTGAGGGCCACTGGGCGGGCTGCTGATACGGCCTCCAAGGGCGTCAACAAGCTTGGGAAGGCTGTGAAAGGCCTTGCCCTAGGTTTTGGCATTTTCCAAACTGGTAAGTTCGTCATCTTCAAAACAGCAGAACTGCAACGTCAGACAAGAAGCCTTGAGGTGCTGACTGGTTCTCTCGACAATGCCAAAAGCATCATCAGTGAACTGCAGGCTTTCGGTGCTGTTACGCCTTTCACAAGTGCTGAACTGATTGAAACAGCAAAACGGTTGAAGGCGTTTGGGGTTGAGACCGAAGCTGTTACTGATATCACGAAAAGGCTTGCTGATGTTGCTGGTGCAACTGGTGCGGACTTGGGTGGCATCACACTCGCTTTTGGCCAGATCCAAGCCAAAGGCAGGTTGCAAGGTGAAGAGCTGTTGCAGCTTCAAGAGCGTGGCGTAGGCCTGCAGGACCAGCTCAGGAAGCAGTATGGCTTGACAGCAGATGAGTTCCAGAAAGCCTTGGAGCAGGGCCGTTTCGGCGCTGATGCGGTCAGGTTTGCTTTGGTAGAGCTAACCGAAGAAGGCGGTAAATATGCAGATGGTGCGATTGCCCAGTCCGACACGCTGGCAGGCAAGTTCAGCACGCTGCTGGACAATGTAGGCAGGCTGGCAACCAAAATCGGCGATACATTGCAGCCGATTCTGGATTTTGTTCTTGATACATCAATTGCAATCGTTGATGCCATCAACAAGGCATTGGCTGGGCCTGATTACGCAACAGCAACAGCACGCCTGAAAACTGTTGCTGAAGAAATCAAGGAAACGCAAACCAATATCAAAAACATTGAGGCGGCAGGCATAACCCTCACAACTCCTGGCCTGCCGATTCGTGGCATTGACGGCCAAGTTCTGCCTCAAACAACCGTCTCACCGCTTGCAACTGAACAAGGCATTCTTGCCCGGCTGCAGGGGGAGAGAACATTTCTTGAAGGCCGTATCAAAGAACTAGAAAAAGGGTTCATGACAGTTGATGAGCCCAAAGCAAGGCCGACAAAGCCGCCAGCGCTAAGAGATCCACGCAGTAGCGGCAGCAAAGGCAGCACCCCAACTGATCCGTTAGCAAGCCTTAAGGGGCAGGTCAAACAGCTTGAGCTGAGGAATGCTTTGGCCGCAGCTGGCACTGAACAAGAAAGGGTTCAGGCACAGCTGTTGTTTGACATTGGGGAACTGACTGCAATCAGGACTGAGGACAATGCAGAACTGGTCGATCAAGCAATCAAATTGACAGGCAGGCTGGCCTATCAAAACCAGCAAAACCTTGAAGCCAAACGCATAGAAGACGAAAGGGCAAAGCAGGCCAAAATCTTGAACGACCTCTACCAACAGGTTGGCAACACAATCAGCACAGCAGTCGTTGATTCGTTGATGCAAGCCAAAAGCGTCACTGAAGCCCTCGGCGGCGCACTCCAAGGCATTGGGCGTCAGCTGTTGCAGCTGGGCGTCAACTCACTGCTCAAGGTTGCTTTCCCTGGCAGCAGCTTTTTTTCTGCTCTTCCTGGTTTTGCAAACGGTGGTCGCCCGCCTATTGGCCGCCCCTCTGTGGTTGGTGAGCGTGGCCCTGAGCTGTTTGTTCCTGACCGTGCTGGAACGATCTTGCCAAACGGTGTTGGCATGGGCAGCACGACGATCACCGTCAACGTTGATGCTTCTGAAACCTCAGCTGATGCCAGCAGCGGGCAGGGTGCTCAACTTGGCAAGGCCATCGGGTTGGCAGTACAACAGGAACTGCTGAAACAGAAACGGCCTGGGGGCCTTCTCGCTGGTGTCTAATGGCTACTTTCCCTTCAATTACGCCCACATACGGCATTCAAAAACGCAGCCGTCCCATTACGCGATCTGTGCGCTTCGGTGATGGCTACGAAGCCAGACTCAAGTACGGACTGAATCAAAATCCCAAGGTCTATCAACTGACCTTTGAGGTTTCTGAAACTGATTCAGATACCATCGAAACCTTCCTTGATGCCCGTGCTGATGATTCAGCACCGTTTGATTTCACCCCGCCAGGGGAGGGCAGCGCATCTAAGTTCGTTTGTGATAGCTGGAGCAAGTCGATTCCGTACTTAAATCGCGCCACAATCAACGCCACCTTCCGCCAAGTCTTTGAACCGTAATGGCAGCAGTTTCAGCCTGGGCAGCCAGTACCGCTTTCTCTACTGGTGACATCCGCAGAGCGACAACAGAACAGGCTTCTGGCCTGTGGTTTCGTTGCACTACTGGTGGCACCTCTGCAAGTAGTGAACCTAACTGGCCGACAGACATTGGCAGCACGATTACTGATAACACTGTCGTTTGGACTGCGATCAGCAGCGTCTATGAAGACGTTTCTGTTCTGGCCCCTAGTGCAATCATTGAGCTGTTTGAACTTCAACTGGACAACACACTTCACGGCAGCACTGATGTTTACCGTTTCCATGCAGGCAGTAATGCTGATGTAACAGGCAACATTGTGTGGGACGGGAATGCTTATACCCGAATGCCTGTCGTTGCTGAGGGCTTTGAAATGCGCTCTAGTGGCGCTCTGCCACAGCCAACAATCACGATTGCAAACCTCGACGGCAACATGACCACTGTGTTGGCTCTTGTGAATCAAACAACAGCAGGCAACGACTTGACGGGTGCAACTGTCAAACGTATTCGCACCTTGAAACGTTACATCGATGGTGAAAGCAGCGCTGATCCCAATGCAAAGTTCCCAGATGAGATCTGGAGGATCTCGCGCAAAGCAACAGAGACACGGGACATTGTCACGTTTGAGCTATCGAGTGCATTCGACCTTGTAGGCCAGAAAATCCCGAAACGTCAGATTGTTGCTAACACCTGCCAGTGGATTTATCGCAGTGCCGAGTGTGGCTACTCAGGCAGCAATTACTTCGACGTGAATGGCAACACAGTGAGCACTTTGGCAGAAGATGTATGCGGCAAGCGCATTGCCTCATGCAAGCTACGGTTTGGAGAGAACGGTGAGCTGCCGTTTGGTTCGTTCCCTGGTGCAGGATTGATCCGATGAAGCTAACTGATGCGATGCAGGCGGACGTTCTGCAGCACGCAAAGGATGAGTTTCCTAAAGAGTGCTGTGGCCTTGTTGCTGTAGTCAAAGGACGTCGGCGCTACTTTCCCTGCCGCAACATTGCTGAAACACCTGACGAGCACTTTGTTCTTGACGGTTGGGACGACGTAGAAGATAAGGGCGAAATAGTTGCCGTTGTCCACAGTCACCCAAAGACCAATCCCGCTCCATCACCAGCCGATCGTGTTGCGTGCGAAAAGTCTGGGCTGCCGTGGTTCATTGTCAATCCAAACACTGAAGGCTGGGGCTATTGCGAGCCAGAGGGCTTCGAGCTTCCGTATGTGGGGCGTGAGTTTGTTCACGGCATTGTGGACTGCTACAGCCTTTGTCGTGATTGGTATGGGAAGGAATGGGGCTTAGAGCTTCGCGACTATCCCCGCCGTGATAACTGGTGGCACCAAGGGCAAAACCTTTACCTAGAAAACTTCCAAAAGGAAGGGTTTCACAAGATTCCGGTTGAAGAACTACAGCGTGGCGATGCCTTGCTGATGAATCTTCAGTCACCTGTGCCAAATCATGCTGCGATCTATCTGGGTGACCAACAGATTCTGCATCATGTGCAAGGCAGGCTCAGCAGTCGTGATGTGTACTTCGCTGACGGCGGTTACTATGGCAAAAGTACGGCCTGCGCTTTGAGGCATGAAAGTCGTCAAGGTGTACGGGGAGCTGCGTAAACGACTCGGGCAGTGTCGTTTTGAGTTTGATGTGGCGACCCCTGCACAAGCTGTTAAGGCTTTGTGCGTCAACTTCCCAGGACTAGACAAGTGGCTTATTGATAGCGAGCAAGACGGTGTGGGTTATAGGGTCAAGATCGGCAAAGAGGATGTGACGCCTGCAAGCTCTGATTTGCTTGCAATGCCCTGGAGTGAACGAGAGGTATTCAGCATCACGCCTGTCGTAGCTGGTGCTGGTGGTGGTGTTGGCAGAATCTTTGCAGGTGTTGCCTTGATTGGCGCTTCCTTCCTGTTTCCTGGCGCAGGCTTGTTTGGTGCCTCTGCTTTTGGAGCTTTTGGCCCATTGGCTGCTGGAACAATCGGAACGCTGACAACAGTCGGCACGGCGTTATCAGTTGTTGGCGCTGGCTTGGTGCTTAGCGGTGCTGCTGACATCATTTCGCCAATCAATCCGCCTGGCTTTGAGGCGAGCAGAGAAGCCGCAAAATTGCAAAATATGAGCTTTAGTGGCGTTGTGAATACAGCTCGCCAAGGGCTACCTGTTCCCATAGCCTATGGACGTGTCTTTGTTGGATCAGCAGTGATCAGCAGCGGCTTTGACGTCGATCACACGCCAAGTACGCCACCTGAAGAGGAAAATCTAATTGTCACACTCCTCAAAGTCAAAGCAAGTTAATGGAAAACAAGACTTTTATTCGTGGCGCTGGTGGCGGTGGTTGCTTCACTGGGGACACCCTTGTGTCTATCCCAGGAGGAACAAAGCAAATACAAGAAATTAGTATCGGTGATATTGTTTGCAGTTTTGACGATAAAGGCAAGATCCACCAAGCCAAAGTCCTCAAGGTTCACGCTCATGAAAACGAGCGCGTCATTAAATACAACCTTTGGGGCGGTCAATCATTACATGCCACGCCAAATCACTGGGTTCTGAATCAATTCAATGCGTTTGTTGAAATTGATATGCTCGGTTCTGATGATTGCTTGGTTGACGAGTCTAATCAACTGCTGCCAATCGTTAGCCGTGAAGAGCTTGGGCCGCATACGGTTTACAACTTAACAGTCGAGGGTCACCATACCTTTATTGCAAACGGTATTCGTGTTCATAACGCTGGCTTAGGCTTGAAAGTTGCTGGCTCAGGCGGCGGTGGCGGCGGCAAAGGTGGTGGTCGCTCATCTCGTACGCCAATCGAGGCAGATGACAGTCTGCAGTCAGAACAGTTTGCGAATGTTCTTGATTTACTTTGTGAGGGCGAGATTGAGGGGCTTGATGATGGCGGCAGGAGCATATTTCTTGACGACACTCCTGTTCAAAATGCTGACGGTAGTTTTAATTTCCAGAATTTTGCGATTGTCGTTAGAAATGGCACCCAAGGCCAGTCTTATATTCCTGCGCCAGCGGGCGCTGGCAACATTGAATCAGAGCAAAATGTTGGGGTAAAGGTTGAAAACGGAACACCAATAACACGTCAAATCACTGACACTGATGTCGATCGTGCAAGGGTAACTATTAACGTCCCTTCGTTGCAGAGAATTACTAACGAGGGAGATATATTAGGCCACTCTGTATCTCTGCGTATTGACATCCAGTACAACGGCGGTGGGTATAACACTTATTTGTCGGACACAATCAGTGGCAAAAGCAGCAGCTTGTACCAAAGGGATTACATCATCAATTTTGATGGTGCGTTCCCTATCGATATTCGTGTCATTAGAACAAGCGCTAACGAAAGCAGCGCTAAAAGGTCAAGCGATATTTTTTGGAGTGCATATACCGAAATACAAGACGAGAAGCTGCGTTACCCAAACAGCGCCTTGATGGGCATGCGCTTCAGCGCAAAACAATTCAGCAGTGTGCCCACACGCAAATACCTGATTCGCGGGATGAAGGTCAAGATTCCAAGCAATGCGACTGTAGACACAACAACACATCTCGGAAGGATCACCTATTCGGGAACTTGGGACGGCACTTTTCAGGCTGCCACCTGGACCAATGACCCTGCGTGGTGTTTATACGATTTGCTGATTGATCAGCGCCGCTATGGGGTCGGTGTAGATGAGAGTACGCTGGACAAGTTTGACTTTTTCTCTGTTTCTCAATACTGCAACACTTTGGTCGATGACGGCAAAGGCGGGCAAGAGCCGCGATTTAGCCTCAACATCCTGATTAACAGCAGAGACGAAGTTTTCAACGTCATTCAACAGCTTACAAGTGTCTTCCGTGGCATTGCTTACTACGGGGCAGGATCACTTGTCCTTAGGCAAGACAAGCCTACTGATGCACAGTATTTGCTTGGTCCTGCCAATGTTGTCGATGGCCTGTTTACTTACACGGGCACAGCGGAAAAGACTAGGCACACCTGCGCGACTGTTGGCTGGCAAAGTTACGAGAACTTTGGCGAGGTTGAATACGAATACGTTGAAGACGCTGAGGCGGTAGCCAAGTACGGCATCATTAACAAAGACATCCGTGCTCTGGGTTGTTACTCACAAGGTCAAGCGCACAGGCTCGGCAAGTGGACGTTGTTGAGCGAAAAAAATCTTACCGAAACTTGTTCTTTCGCTGTTGCGATTGATAGTGGGATTGTCCTCACTCCCGGCACGGTAGTGGACATTGCTGATCCCTTGCGTGCTGGTACAAGGCGCAGTGGTCGTGTTAGTTCTGCAACCACAACTGTCATTACGGTTGATAGTGACACCGATCTGTCAGTTAATTTGTCTAATTCACCGACTATCTCGGTGATGATGCCGACTGGTTTGGTTGAGACAAAGACAATTAGCAGCATTTCAGGGACTGCAATCACTGTCTCGGAAGCGTTTAGTGAGGCACCGAACGCTGCTGCCGTCTGGTTGATTCAGACCAGTGACATTCAGTCACAGCAGTTTCGTGTTGTTTCTGTTGCTGAGAACAATGACGGCACTATCGGTGTCACTGCCCTCGCTTACAACGAGTCGATCTACAACGCCGTTGAGCAGGATGTTGAGCTTACTGCCCGAGACATTACAAACCTGTCAGGCATCCCCGAAGCGCCAGAGGGTCTAAGCGGCACTGAGTTCCTTTATCAAGAGGGCCAAACAGTACACACTGGCTTTGACCTGAGCTGGAGCCATAAACGTCTCAACGTCAACGAATTTGAAGTTAAGTACAGAATTGATGATGACAATTTTGAACAAGTAACAACCGGGGCACCATCAATTACTTTGCGTGCTTTGCGGGCAGGCGAGCTAGAAGTTCAAATCCTTGCCAAGAACTATCTTGGCAAGCAAAGCTCAACTGCAACAGCAACCTTTACGCTTGTCGGAAAGACAGCAGTCCCTGGTGATGTTCAGAATTTGTCGGTTGAACCAATAAGCGCAAACAGTGCGCGTCTGCGTTGGGATAAGACGGTTGATCTTGATGTGAAGGTCAATGGTCTTGTTCACATCAAGCACAGTAGCTTGACTGACGGGACAGCGACTTGGCCTAATTCTGTTGACCTGATCGAAGCAGTCGCTGGCAACTCAACTGAAGCCATTGTTCCGCTAGTCGCTGGTGAGATATTCGCCAAGTTTGAGGACGACTTAGGTAATAAGAGTACGAACGCAACCAGCGTGATCATGCAGTTCCCGGACACCCTGGGACGGCTTGCAGTTGAAACCCGCAGGGAAGATCAAGACACACCGCCCTATCAGGGCACAAAGACTGACTGTTTCTACAGCGACGACCTTGATGCGTTGGTGATTGACGGTGACGACGATATTGATGATGTGACAGATGTTGACGAAGTCACTTCTTTTGACTTCTTGGGCGACGTTCTTAGCTCTGCCGAGTATCAGTTCGCCAACACCTTGGATCTTGGCGCACGTTTCTCACTCGACATCACAAGGCGCT